>RCMY010004869.1_pt1 | contig 11482 bp, 11 predicted proteins | sample 2041341 | NCBI WGS metagenome assembly RCMY01 (sample SAMN09708234, study PRJNA481090) | Marine sediment metagenome, whole genome shotgun sequencing project.
TTTAATTGGATCTGATAAATTAAGTACGGAGCTACACAATATTTCTGAAGCGGTGAACAAACAATTTACCAATATCGAATTAGATTACACCTTTAATGATGAGAATGATCCTAACCGCTTTTACTACCGCTCTGATCATTACAATTTTGCAAAAAACAATGTGCCAATTATCTTTTATTTTAATGGGACACATGACGACTACCATAAACCATCCGATACGCCAGACAAGATCGAATATGATTTGTTGGAAAATAGAGCAAGATTAGTATTTCACACGGCGTGGGAATTGGCCAACCGACCAAATCGCATTGTGGTGGACCAAGTAGAAAGTAAATAAAAATGTTAAAGTTTTGAAAACTAGAGCGTTTGTAACAAAATTTTCATTAACTTTATATAAGTATTGGGGTGCCCATTTAATGAGCTGAGAACATACCCATTGAACTTGCTAGGTAATGCTAGTAATAGGAATACAACAAGCAAAGGGAATAAACAATTTTAATATTGTTGTTCCCTTTGTTATTTTCTAGAGGTTTTTCAATCTTAAACTGTAATTTTTATACGTCCAAGACGATTAATGCACCCTAAAAATTCATTTCACCTAAAAAAAGCTCCCTAAGTCGTTGAAATATGGCTAATTGAAATATAAAGAGTAGCTTTAAGTAGAAATCATAAACGCGCAATAGTGCCTTCATCTTTAACCTACCTGCATTTTGAGAGCTATACTTAACGATATTGTCCCACGATTACAACCATTCGAATACGCACTGCACTACGATACTCAGTTTATTAATCAGAAGTGGGTTTTAATTAACGGTATTAACGAAGTTAAAGCAGTGTATCTCTTTAAACCGAATAATGAATTGGTCATTTCTGAAGATAATCAGGTAACCAAAACCCGTTGGAGTTTTATTAATTCCAATTTCATTTCCATTACCACGGCAGATGGTATGATCTTGATCAAAGCGTATTATAAGGATAAAGACATGTTGGTTCTGAATCAAAAAGAATCTGAAGACTATGCCTTCTTTATCAATTCCAGCGCTTATAATACCACCATCGACACTAAAGAGGATGTACAACAATATTTTAAGGACAAATACCTCAAAAAGGCGACTCAGCTCATTTCGGAGCATCAGTTTTATTATATCCAACGTTTTAAGGAATATGGTCCTTACACCTTAAAAGAACTCTTAAAGAAGGTAAAAAACAAGGCTGTCAACGCTTACTGCTTAGTAAGAGATGTTAACGAGTCCGATTATACCCAGAAACTTCGCATCATTGATTTGATGCATGAACTCAATTAAAGCAAAAAAGGCAAATCCATCAGGATTTGCCTTTTTTTACATTATATAATTCTGTTGGTTTAAATATGTAATGCTCTGTCTTCAGTTGCCGCTAGAGCTGCTTCTTTGGTAGCTTCGGCAAATGTAGGATGCGCATGAGACATACGGGCAATATCTTCTGCCGATGCTCTGTATTCCATCGCAACCACAACCTCTGCAATCATATCAGCTGCACGTGCCCCAATCATATGGACACCTAAAATTTCATCTGTAGTTTTATCTGCAAGAACTTTTACAAAACCGTCCAAATCCATACTCGCTCTGCTTCTGCCTAAAGCGCGCATCGGAAATTGCCCTGTTTTATAAGCCACACCTGCTTCTTTCAATTGTTCCTCAGTTTTCCCTACCGCTGCAACTTCTGGCCATGTGTAAACTACACCTGGGATTAAGTTATAGTCAATATGTGGTTTCTGACCAGCAATAACCTCAGCCACCAAAGTACCTTCTTCTGAAGCTTTATGGGCTAACATTGGGCCTTTAACCACGTCACCAATCGCATAAATGTTCTTAACGTTGGTTTGCAAGTATTCATTTACTTCAATTTGCCCTCTGTCGGTCAGTTTCACACCGGCAGCTTCAGCATTCAAGCCATCAGTAAAAGGACGGCGCCCTACTGATACCAAACAATAATCGCCTTTAAATTCAACTTCTTCACCTTTTTTATTGTCCGCTTTAACAATCACTTCATCGCCATTGCGTTCTACAGATTTCACTTTGTGAGAGACGTTCACGCTGAATTTGGCTTTCTTAAATACTTTGGTCAACTCTTTAGATAAGCCCGCGTCCATGGTAGGGATGATACGGTCCATATACTCAATGACGGTCACTTCAGATCCTAGTCTTCTGTACACCTGACCAAGTTCCAAACCAATAACGCCACCACCTATAACAATAAGATGTTTTGGAATTTCTTTCAATTTTAAAGCTTCAGTAGATGTAATTACGCGCTCTTTATCTAAAGTGATAAATGGTAAGCTAGATGGTTTACTTCCTGTAGCGATAATGATATGCTTTGCTTCAATTTCTTCTGTTTTTTCACCTGTAATAGTGATATGGGTAGCGTCTTTAAACGCGCCTATGCCTTGATAAACATCAATTTTGTTCTTTTTCATCAAGAATTCGATACCCACAGTAGTTTGATCTACTACCGACTGTTTACGGGCAATCATTTGTTTAAGATTCACTTTAATATCACCAGGAATATCAATACCGTGCTCCTCAAAATGCTTGACTGCATCTTCATAATGATGTGAAGAATCTAAAAGCGCTTTACTTGGGATACAACCTACATTAAGGCAGGTACCGCCTAGTGTTGCATATTTTTCAATAATTGCAGTTTTCATGCCTAATTGTGCGCAACGAATTGCCGCTACATATCCTCCAGGACCAGAGCCAATAATGGCTACATCATATGAATTCATAAAATTGTTTTTTGATGTTTGTTAAATTCAACTACAAAAATACGATTTTGATTCACGTTTTACGAATAACCACCTAGGATTTTAAAAAACTTTGAAGAGAAGTTAGCCGCTCCTTTAGGAAAGCAGAACAACTGCTTTATATTATTGAGACCCTATTCGATATACTAAGTATATATTTCGCATGGTAGTCGGTGAACGCTAAAAAAAAAATTATTGATTAAGACTTTGAAAGCTCTTGCAAAACTTCACATCATGATGGCAGTGGTATGCTTCACCTCATTGATGACAAACATACTGTGAGTGCTTCCTATATGATTAATTGAGGTTAATTTATTGACCATAAATTCCCGGAACGCCTCCATATCGGAAACAATAACTTTTAAGAGGTAATCGTAGTCCCCACTAATATGGTAGCATTCCATGACTTCTGCCAGATTTGCCACTTCTTTCTCAAACTTAATGACATAATCCTGGGTATGCTGTACCAATTTAATATGACAAAAGGCTACGAAATTCTTATTCGCTTTTTCCTTTTGAATTAAGGCCACATAATTGGAAATCACCCCTTCCTTTTCGAGTTTCTTAATCCGTTCATAAACTGCAGTAACTGATAGATTCAATTTATTGGACAGTTCCTTGTTGGTTTGTTTACTATTGGTTTGAAGGAGTTTCAACAGTTTTTTATCGATGGCATCAAAATTCATAAAGGAAAATTTTTCTAATGGAACACAACAATGTGGCCTAAAATAGATTGAACATCTACAAAACTACAAGTTAATAGATTTATAATCTAACTTTATTCACATCTATTGATTAATCATCTAAAATAAGGGATATTTGAATCAAATATTCACCTAAATAATAACGTACTTATGGCATTCAAACCAGCAAATAACATACAAGATTTACAATATTTTGGAGAATTTGGAGGTGTTAACCCTTCAATATCCGACTCATCAACTTACACTTTTCTATCGGCAAAAACCATGTTCGACACCTTTGAAGGCAACGCCGATGGGTGCTATCTTTACTCGCGTCACTCTACCCCTTCCAATCTGTATTTGGGTGAAGCTTTGGCTGCCATGGAAGGCACAGAAACGGCAAATGTAACTGCTTCTGGAATGGGCGCAATTACAGCAGTATTAATGCAACTGTGCGGTGCTGGAGATCATATTGTATCTAGCCGCACGATTTACGGGGGCACGTATGCCTTTCTGAAAAACTTTACGCCTCGTTTTAATATTGAAACCTCATTTGTAGATATCACAAAGTTGGAAACGGTAGAGGCCGCCATTACTCCAAAGACAACAGTTTTGTATTGCGAGTCTGTGAGCAACCCCTTATTGGAAGTTGCAGATATTAAAGCTTTATCAGCCTTGGCAAAAAAACACAATTTAAAGTTGGTAGTGGATAACACGTTTTCACCACTGTCAATCTCCCCTATCCAATTGGGAGCGGATATCGTGATTCACAGTTTAACCAAATTTATCAATGGTTCTAGTGACACTGTTGGTGGAGTGATTTGTGGCACGCAGCAATTTATTGACGATTTAAGAAATGTTAACGACGGCGCCTGTATGCTTTTGGGCTCTACCATGGATAGTTTACGAGCGGCTTCCATTTTAAAGAATTTAAGAACATTGCATATCCGTATGCAACAACACAGCTTGAATGCTAAATATTTAGCTGAAAAATTCGAAAAGGACGGATTGAAAACGGTTTACCCAGGTCTCGAATCACATCCATCTCACGAGTTGTTTAAAACAATGATGAACGAAAAATACGGCTTTGGAGGCATGCTAACGGTAGACGTTGGTTCTCTTGACAACGCCAATGCCTTGATGGAATTAATGCAAAAACAAAACCTGGGATATCTTGCCGTGAGTCTAGGATTTTATAAAACCTTATTTAGCGCTCCTGGAAGCTCAACGTCGTCCGAAATACCAGAAGAAGAACAAAAAGAAATGGGCCTCAGTGATGGTTTGATCCGATTTTCTATTGGTTTGGACGCGGATATTGAAAGAACCTATACTATGATGCAGGCGTGTATGAAAGAATTAAAAATTTTAAAATAGTCTTTTTATAGTTTTCATTTAGGATGGGATGGGCTTAAAGTTGCCTGCATACTTGCCAATATCGTAATTAAGAAAAAAAACCAGTGTATATGCACTGGTTTTTTCGTTTTGAGATCTTAAATCTTTAATAAAACAGCTAACATTTAAAGACAAATCTTAAACTGAATTCTCCTGTTTGACTTCTAAAAGCTCAAAAGGCATCGCTTCAGATCTCAATTTGATTTGCATAGGTTTGTCTAAAATCGTAACATTACGTACTAGAAAATTCACCTAACCAAAATACCGAACTTCTTAATGGAAAGCAAAGACATTACACCAAGAGAACCTCAGGATGAACATATAATTGAAAATAAAGAACTTAATATTTGGGAAGCCTTAATTCCTGTGTTCGTTCTCGTGGCCATGCTTGCGTATAATGTGTATGTGTATGGAGGGGATGCTTTAGAAGGATCTAATCAATTTATATTACTCTTGGGAGGTGCGGTTGCTGCAGTTGTTGGCGTTTTCAACAAGGTATCCTTTGAACAAATGCTTGAAGAGGTCTCAGAAAACATTAAAAGTACGGGCAGTGCCATTCTCATTCTGCTCATGGTGGGTGCGTTGGCTGGAACTTGGCTAATTAGTGGCATTATTCCAACCATGATTTACTACGGGCTACAAATCTTAAATCCGACCATATTCCTAGCCGCATGCGTCATTATTTGTGCAATTATCTCAGTGGCTACGGGCAGCAGTTGGACAACTTCAGCTACTGTAGGTATCGCACTGATTGGCATCGCAGAAGCCCTAGGGGTATCTTTGGGGATGACGGCAGGTGCGATTCTTTCCGGTGCCTATTTTGGAGACAAAATTTCGCCAATGAGCGATACCACCAACCTAGCTCCAGCGATGGCCGGAACAGATTTATTTACCCATATTCGTTACATGCTCTATACTACAGTGCCAACTCTGATTGTCACTCTAATCGTGTTCATCATTATTGGTTTGAACATTGACACCACAGGAACTGCAAATACTCAAGGCATTATAAAAGCGGTAGATGAAGCCATTAACGTGAGCCCATGGTTATTTGTAGTACCCATACTGGTGATAATTTTAATCGTTCGAAAAACTCCGCCATTAGTTGCGCTACTCATTGGCACCTTGTTAGCGGCTGTTGCGGCCCTTATTTTTCAACCCAATATAGTTGCCGCAATTGGGGGCGGCGATTCATTAACCTTTTATACAGGTTACAAAGGTCTTATGGATGCCATTACGGTAGATACATCAATCCCAACGGACAATGAAGCATTAAAAGGCTTGTTCTCCTCTGGAGGCATGTCCAGCATGTTAGGAACAGTGTGGCTGATTCTTTGCGCTATGGTTTTTGGAGGTATCATGGATGGCATCGGTGCTCTGTCTGCAATCAGTAAAGCGCTTTTAAAATTATTCCACACAACGTTTGGCCTTTTCGCAAGTACGGTGGCGAGCTGTTTAGCATTAAACATCACTGCCAGCGATCAATATTTAGCCATTGTAGTCCCAGGAAAAATGTATTCGCAAGCTTATCGCAATAAAGGTCTTGCCCCTGAGAACTTATCCAGAACTTTAGAAGATAGTGGTACTGTAACGTCAGTATTAGTACCTTGGAACACTTGTGGCGCCTACCATAGTGGCGTTTTGGGGGTGGATACCATGCACTATGCCGGCTATGCCATCTTTAACTGGTTAAGTCCATTCATGACGCTACTTTTTGCAGCGTTCCGAATTAAAATTAGACAATTGACTACCGCAGATCTCAATAAGCAGGCTTAATCACCCAACATCAAAAGGCGCAAACATCATAGCTAAAAGTTATAGCAATATAATTTTATATAATAAATTACTATAGTTATTATAAAACTAAAGAGATAGTTTTGTAGGAGAAAATAATAGTAATCTAAAAATAAACACATTATGGCAATTGTAGGAAGAACATTCCCAAATTTATCAGTAAACGCAATGAACGAGATGGGTGACACCTTCAAACTTAACGTTCTTGAAGAAGCAAAAAAAAACAATAAAAAAGTGTTGCTTTTTTGGTATCCAAAAGATTTCACATTTGTATGTCCAACAGAATTACACGCTTTTCAAGCGGCTTTAGGCGAGTTTGAAAAACGTAACACGATGGTTATTGGTGCATCTTGTGACACTGCAGAAGTTCACTTTGCATGGTTAAGCACTGCTAAAGACAACGGTGGAATTGAAGGCGTTACGTATCCTATTTTAGCGGACTCCAATAGAAACCTTGCCTCTACTTTAGGGATTCTAGATATCACTAATGAAACCTATGACGAAGAAACAGGGCATGTAACTGTAGAAGGTGACAACGTGACTTATAGAGCTACTTACATCATTGATGAAGAAGGCACTGTAGTTCATGAAAGTATCAACCACATGCCACTAGGTAGAAATGTAAATGAATTTTTACGTTTAATTGATGCCTATACACACGTACAGGAAAAAGGTGAAGTTTGTCCAGCAAACTGGGAAGAAGGAAAAGATGCTATGAAAGCGACCTCAAAAGCCACTGCTGATTACTTAAGCACACTTTCAAACTAAGCATTTAAAGGCATAGATTAAAATTCCACGCAATTATCAAATGGCATTGGAATTTGACTTCCTGTCGTCCGACAGGAAGTTTTAATACTTATAAATTTAAAAATTATGGTGAAGGAATTAGATCAAGATAATTTAGGACAACTAGTATCAGACAATGAAACTGTAGTTGTTCAATATTCGGCGGGCTGGTGTGGTAATTGTAGAATTATGAAACCGAGATTTAAAAAGTTGGCAAGTGAAAATGAGAACATGACTTTTGTTATTGCCGATGCCGAAAAGTTTCCAGAGTCAAGAAAATTGGCAACTGTAGACAACTTACCTACGTTTGCGATTTTCAAGAATGGCGCTTTCGTAAATCAGGTACAAACCAACAAATATGAAGTTTTAAAAGATTTAGTCAATGAAGTTACCAGTAATTAGGCACCTCACTCAATTTATTGAGGACAATGATGAAGATTTTGTAATTGAGACCATTGAAACATTGGAAAACCTTACTGAAGTACCTTCGTTAAAGGACGAAGAACTCGATGTTATTGGAGAGCTTCTCTCTAATATGTATGGCGCTTTGGAAGTTCATAAAATGATCAAAGAGGGCACTCCCAACAAGGAAGCACTAAATAAATTTATGTCTCGCGTCATGGGATCCATTGACACATAACATGCGAATATCATATAAAAAACCACTTCAAAACGAAGTGGTTTTTTTATGTGTTATTTTTCTAACCTTTTTAAAAGTAAACCCCATCAAACATTGATAACAAAGGAATTCTACTTTCCAAATGGAAAGAGTATTCTATTTCGCCATCCCAGGTAGGAGTACGGCATCAATAACGTGAATCACTCCGTTAGATTGGTTAACGTCAGCAATGGTTACTTTAGCTGAGTTTCCATTTTCATCAGTCACATAGACATCCTTCCCTTTCATCCAAGCGGTTATTGTTCCACCTGCTACAGTTTTTATAACTGCTTTTCCTTTACCATCCTTTATTAATTTTGCAATATCCTGAGCGCTCCATTTACCCGCAACAACATGATATGTCAAAATTGCCTGTAGTTTTTCTTTGTTTTCTGGCATAACTAAGGTTTCAACAGTTCCTTTTGGTAATTTATCAAAGGCGGCATTAGTAGGGGCGAATACCGTAAAAGGTCCTTCGCTCGAAAGCACATCTACTAAATCTGCAGCTTTGACCGCAGCCACCAAGGTGGTATGATCTTTAGAGTTGACAGCATTTTCTACAATGTTTTTTGTAGGGTACATTTCAGCACCACCAACCATTTTTGTTTCTTGTTTCATCAATTTCTCTGGTTTCTTCATCATCTTTTCTTGAGCAGAAACAGATGGTCCCAAGAAAACTGAACCCAATATGAGTGCGATGCTAAATAATTTTGTCGTTTTCATAATATTATTTTTTTAGAATTAAATTGTGAATGTTATTTCATTCAGCATATCTACGTCATTTTTCAAATAACGGTTTTCATTATTTTTATTTAAGATACTTTCAGTTTAAAATTCCAAAATAAAACAGATAGCTTTATGAGGTTATTTTTTGTATCTTATATTTCTAATATTTGAAATTATGCTAGACAATGATTATGTGAAAATTTTTTCAGGAACCTTCATTATAGTGCAGTTGGTTGTGGACCGTTTGGACAGTGTGGGCATCAATGCCATTGTTAAAGATGAATCTGAATCTGCAAGAATGGCAGGATTTGGATCTTCCTTTCAAGGGTTTCAAGAACTTTATGTATCTAAAGAAGAGTTAGATCATGCAATTCCAATTGTAGAAGCCGTAAAAGGCGAACTGGAAGTATAAAAAAAAACCCTGAATCGCTTCAGGGTTTTCTATATGGATAAACAATTATGCTTTTACTGCATACATCTTATCTCTATGTTCTTTAATTTTCTTGTCGTCCATATACTCGTCAAAGGCCATGTAACGATCAATCACGCCATTTGGTGTGAGCTCAATGATTCGATTTCCAACAGTTTGTGCAAACTCGTGGTCATGGGTGGTAAATAAAACCGTGCCTTTAAAGTTTGACAGCGAGTTATTGAACGCGGTAATACTTTCGAGGTCTAAATGGTTGGTAGGTTCATCCAACATCAAAACGTTAGCTCTCATCATCATCATTCTACTGAGCATACAACGTACTTTCTCGCCTCCTGACAATACATCTGAAGTTTTTAATGCTTCTTCACCACTAAAAATCATTTTCCCCAAAAATCCTCTTATATATACTTCTTCACGCTCTTCTTCAGTAGTTGCCCATTGGCGCAACCAATCAACAAGCGTCAATTTATTATTAAAAAATTCGCTATTATCCAATGGCAAATAGGATTGGGTCGTTGTTATGCCCCAATTATATTCTCCTTTATCTGCTTTTTCCTTCCCATTAAGAATTTGATAAAATGCTGTTGTAGCTCGTGAATCTTTTGAATACACGACCACTTTATCACCTTTAGCCAAATTGATGTCCACATTCTTGAACAATACGTCACCGTCCAAAGAGGCTTCAAGTCCGCTAATATTCAAAATTTGATCTCCAGCTTCTCTATCACGTTCAAAAATAATTGCAGGATAACGACGGCTCGAAGGTTTGATGTCTGAAATGTTCAATTTCTCGATCATTTTCTTTCTACTCGTTGCTTGTTTGGATTTGGCAACGTTGGCTGAAAAACGACGTATAAACTCTTCAAGTTCTTTCTTTTTGTCTTCAGCTTTTTTGTTTTGTTGTGAACGTTGTCTTGCCGCTAATTGAGAAGATTCATACCAAAACGTATAGTTTCCTGAATAATGGTTGATCTTACCGAAATCAATATCAGAAATATGGGTACATACCGAATCTAAAAAGTGTCTGTCGTGCGAAACCACAATCACACAATTCTCGTAATTTGCTAAAAAATTCTCCAACCACGTAATGGTTTCGTAATCCAAGTCGTTGGTAGGCTCATCCATAATCAACACATCAGGATTTCCAAATAAAGCTTGCGCCAACAAGACACGAACTTTCTGTTTTCCATCCAAATCCTTCATTAAGGTGTAGTGGTATTCTTCTTTAATACCCAGGTTTGATAACATTGCTGCCGCATTACTGTCGGCATTCCACCCGTTCATTTCCTCAAATTGCACTTGAAGCTCCCCTATTTTATTGGCGTTTTCATCGGTATAGTCTGCATAAAGCGCATCAATTTGCGATTTCAAACTATATAATGGCTTATTCCCCATAATGATAGTTTCCAAAACCGTGTGCTCATCATACAAATTATGATCCTGTTCTAAAACGGACATACGCTTACCTGGTTCCAAATGGACGTGACCAGAAGTTGGATCCATTTTGCCTGCCAAAATTTTCAAAAAAGTCGACTTTCCTGAACCATTGGCGCCAATTATACCGTAGCAATTACCTTGATTGAAGCTGGTATTAACTTCATCAAACAGGATGCGTTTGCCAAACTGAACCGAAAGATTAGAAACTGATAACATTTTATGTGTTTTAAATTTGCTGCAAAAGTAGAAAAAATGGATCATTTTATGAAACTTAAGTGGCTATATTTAAAGTCTTGCTTAGTTCTGCTCTTTTTCTGAGAAAATCAATGTTTATAATAGATATACAACGTTTAAGACATGGCATCGCTAAACATTTAACAGCGCCTTAACAGCTTGATGCACAAACAAGTTTTATTTTTGTTTACAATGCAACCAGCTCCAGTAACCCCTTTGTTTATGAGAATTTATACGATATCATTACTGCTTTTGACAACGCTTTTCAGTTGCAAAAAAGATGCTAATGAGGCTAATAGATCTGCCTATTTTGGAGGTGAGATTATTAATCCTACAAATGATTACGTCTTGTTGTTCTCTCCGAATTCTCAAGCAGAAAACTCAGACACTCTTTTCCTGAATGCTGAAAATCGATTTTTTACTAAATTAAACCCTTTAAAATCGGGGCTTTACACCTTTATTCATGGAGGTCAATATCAAATGGTGCTTTTAGAGCCAAGAGATAGTGTCATGCTGAGATTGAATACGATCGATTTTGATGAATCCTTAGTCTTTACAGG
>RCMY010004870.1_pt1 | contig 11480 bp, 5 predicted proteins | sample 2041341 | NCBI WGS metagenome assembly RCMY01 (sample SAMN09708234, study PRJNA481090) | Marine sediment metagenome, whole genome shotgun sequencing project.
TCGGTTGATACTGAGACTGCGTCGCCGTTCGCCCAGTCGCTCATGTTCGGCTGGATCGCCCAGTACATGTACGAGGGCGATGCCCCGCTCGCCGAGCGCCGGGCGGCGGCGCTGTCGCTCGATCGTGAGATGCTCCGCGATCTCCTCGGGGCCGAAGAACTGCGAGAGTTGCTCGATCCCGAGGTGCTCACGGCCCTCGACGCCGAACTCCAGCGAACGCTCGAGGGCTGGCAGGCGCGCCACGTCGATGCCATCGAAGACCTCATGCGCTGGCTGGGTCCGCTGAGCCGAGACGAGATCGCCGCCCGGTGCAGCGGGGTCGATCCCGAAGCCGGAATCGCCGAGCTCCTCGAGCAACGGCGCATCATTCCGGTTGCGGTCGGCGGCGAACAACGTCTGGCAGCATCGGAAGATGCGTCGCGGCTCAGGGATGCCCTCGGGGTGGCGCTTCCGCCCGGGCTGCCACAGGCCTTCACCGACTCGGTCAACGATCCGCTGGGCGATCTCCTCACCCGCTATGCCCGCACCCACACGCCCTTTCTCACCGAAGAGATCGCCGGCCGTTACGGCCTCGAACCCGATCGTGCCCGCCGGGGGCTCGACGAACTCGAACGTCAGGGCCGGATCGTTCGAGGCGAATTCCGACCCGATGGCATCGAGCGCGAGTGGTGTCACAACGATGTGCTGCGTGTGCTTCGGCGGCGCTCGCTCGCGGCGCTCAGGAAAGAGGTCGAACCGGTCGAGCATGAGGTCTTGGCCCGGTTCCTTCCCGAGTGGCAACACGTCGGCTCGCGCCTCTCCGGCGTCGACGGGCTGGCCGAGGTCATCACGAGCCTGCAGGGGGCGGCGCTTCCGGCCTCGATGCTCGAGGTCGACATCCTCCCGGCACGGCTGCGTGGGTACCGATCACCAGATCTCGACACCCTGCTCACCGCCGGCGAAGTGGTGTGGGTCGGCGGGGGAGCACTCGGTGCAGGAGACGGTCGCATCCGACTGCTGTGGCGTGACCAGGTCCCATTCCTGGCACCCGAGCCGTCCGACGAACGACCCGACGATCCGATCCACGAGGCCCTTCGGGAACGACTCGCCGCCGGTGGTGCCCTGTTCTGGTCCGATCTGGTCGAGGCCGTGAACGCTGCGAGTCTCGATTCCAGTGACTCCCCGGTCCTCACCGCCTTGTGGGATCTCGTCTGGGCCGGTGAGGTCACCAACGATTCGCTCACTCCGCTCCGAGCATTGATCGGTGGGGCAGGGCCGGTGAAGGTGAAGGCATCGAGCCGATCACGTGCCGGTCGGCGCCCGAACCTCCGCTCCTTGTCTCGGCTCGGACCGCCGGCGGCCACGGGTCGCTGGTCCCTCGTCGACCAGCTGCGGCGGCCGCTGGCGTCACCGACCGAGCAGGCAACCGCCCGAGCCCTCCAACTCTTGGAGCGGTACGGCGTCCTGACCCGAGAGATGGCGCTGGCCGAGGGAGCGGTCGGTGGATTCGCCGGGGTCTACCCGATCCTGAAAGAGCTCGAAGATCGAGGCCAGGTCAGGCGCGGCTATTTCGTGTCGGGGCTCGGAGCTGCCCAGTTTGCGTTGCCGGGAGCCGTCGATCGGCTCCGCAGTGAACGAGACGATCACGCCCACATCGGTGCCGGGCACACCAACGACGAACAGCCGCTGCTGGTGCTGGCATCGACCGACCCGGCCCAGCCCTACGGTGCCGCTCTGCCATGGCCCGAGACCGCCGGCCGAGCGTCACGTTCGATCGGGGCCTACGTGGTGCTCCGTCGTGGTCGGCCCGTGGTCTACCTCGAACGTGGTGGCCGGAGCATCACGCTGTTTCCGACCGAGGACGGGCCCGACCTCGCCGACGACCCCGCGTGGGTGTTGGCGTTGGCCGGGCTCGTCGCCCGAAAGCAGATCAAACGAATCGAGGTCACCAAGGTCGACGGTGCCCCGACCGCCGAACGGCCAGAGATTCGTGACCTGCTCCTGGCCCACGGTTTCAAGCAGGGCTACAAGGGCCCCACGCTCCGATAAGTGCCGCTCAGTCGGTGGCGATCGACTCGAGAATGTTCAGGCGAGATGCTCGCCAGGCCGGCACGAGCGAGGCCAGGATCCCGATGAGAATGGCCAACACGAGCATCACGATGAGACTGACAACCGGCACGCTGAAGGCGATCTCGCCCTGATCCCGCAGCGCGTAGACGATCGCGTATCCGAAGAACATGCCGAGCAAGATGCCCTGCACCGCTCCGAGGACTGCGGTGATGATCGCCTCGGAGCGGATCGTCGAACGGATCTGCGACTGGGTCATGCCGATCGCCCGAAGCAGACCGATCTCTCGAGTGCGTTCGATGACCGAGAGACGCAACGTGTTGGCGATGCCGAAGGCGGCGATGATGACGGCGAGTGCCAGCAGTCCGTAGATCAGCTGGACGATCTGGTCGAGGGATGCGGCTTGGGCGTCGACGTACTGCTCCTTGTCTTGCACCTCGGCATTGGGATAGCCGGCCGCGACCGCTTCGATCTTCGGTCGTGCTTCCTCGATCGTCACACCGTCGGCGAGCAGTACGTAGTCGGTGAAGTCGAACTGCTCGGCTCCGGTGGACTCGTAGAGCGAGGTGGAGATGGTGTAGTTGCCGGCGAACTCGTTGTTGCTGTAGATCCCGCCGACGAGGAGATCACGAGGGACGCCGTCGATGAAGGTGACGGTCAACGTGTCGCCGACCGCCTTGTCGAGACTCTCGGCCTCGTCTTCGTGGAGGAAGATGCTCGTCTCGTCGAGGTCGCTCGGCGATCCTTCGACGACGCCGATGTCGAAGACCTCGAAGGCCTTGGTGGGATCGACCACGCTGAAGAAGTCGGTCGACCCGTCGATCTCGCCGAATCCGACGCGGATACCGGCGGCGATCTCGACCTCGGGCAGCGCCTGGAGTTCGTCGACCAGTGATGGTGGGAGCCCGCCGCCGAAGCCGCCGGTGCCCGAATCGACCGCGAAGTCTCCGGTGAACTGGTCGCCGACGATGTCGCGGATGGTGGTCTGGAGCGAGGCCGCGAGGATCGACACGCCGGCGACGAGTGCGACACCGATGGTGAGTGCGGCCGCCGTACGAGCGGTCCGCTTCGGGCTGCGCATGGCGTTCTCTCGGGCGATGTTCCCGGTGACACCGCGCATGGCGGCGAGGGGAGCGCCGAGGAGTTTGGCCACCGGCCGGGCGATGACCGGACCGAGCACGAAGACGCCCATGAAGATGATCGCCGCACCGATGCCGACGAGCGAGATCTCGGGTTGGAGCAGCCCGAACGCCAGCGACAAAGCGCCGACGGCCATGACCAGGAGGCCAGACAGCAGGCGGGTCCGGGAGTAGCCCTGTGACTCGGCTGCTGCTTCGCGCAGTGCCTCGATGGGTGCGATGCGTGACGCACTGATGGCGGGGAAGACCGCCGACACCATCGTGACGATCATGCCTGCCAACAGCCCGTACACGATGGTGGCCGGCTCGATGACGAGCCCGGCGCTCGGGAGCGACAGGCCGATGGCACCGAGTGCTTCACGGATGCCGATCGACAACAAGATGCCGACGCCGATGCCCAACAGCGAAGCAACGAGGCCGATGATCCCCGCCTCGACGAAGACCGAGGTGAGGACCTGGCGACGGCTGGCGCCGATGGCACGAAGCAAGGCGAGCTCTCGTTGCTTCTGGGCGATCAGGATCGAGAAGGTGTTGTAGATCACGAAGCTCGAGACGAAGAGCGCGATCATCGCGAACACGGTGAGGAAGATGTTGAAGAACGACAGCCCATCTTGGATCGCGCTCTGGCTTTCCTCGGTGAGCTGGGCTCCGGTGATGGCCTCGACCGGGCCGTCGAGCACCTCGGAGACACGGGCGACGATCTCTTCTTGGCTGATGCCGTCGTCGGCCACGATCGAGACCCCGGTGAGTTCGCCCTCGAGGTCGAGGAACTCCTGGGCGGTCGCCAGATCCATCAGTGCGAACGACGCACCGCCGGGAGAGTCGGTGTCGCCGAATTTGGCGATGCCGACGAGTTCGAACTCGCGAACTCCCGAGGTGCCGATGACACCGACACGATCACCCATGTCGAGGTTGCCGGTGGTGGCCGTGGCACTGTCGACGACGAGCTCGTCGGGGCCGGTGGGTGCTCGACCGCCGTCGAGCAGATTCCAGGGGTTGATCTCTTCGTTGATGTTCCACGAGGAGGCAAAGGTGGGTGGGCCCTGCCCCGGGTTGCCGATCGGCTCGCCGTCGGAATCGACGATCTGGCCGGTGCCGAACACATAGGGGTCGACGGCGGCGACGCCATCGACGCCGGCGACGGTTTCGGCGTAGGACTCGTCCATGTTGGAGCGGAGTTCACCGCCGAAGCCGGTGTCGATGGTCTCGGTGGAGCGGACCTCGGCGTCGGTGTCTTCGTAGACACTGGCGAACAGGCTGTCGAATGCCTTGCCGACCGAGTCGGTGAACACGAGCGTGCCGACCAGGAACGAGACGCCCAGGATGACGGCGAATGCCGTTCCGATGAGGCGGGACTTGTGCCCCATGATGGATTTGAGTGTGGTGCGGAGCATGTTCAGTCTCCGAGGTGGCGCATGCGGTCGAAGATGGTGTCGGCGTCGGGATCGAGGAGTTCGTCGACGATGCGACCGTCGGCGAGGAACAGCACCCGGTCGGCGTAGGAGGCCGAGACGGGGTCGTGGGTGACCATGACGATGGTCTGGCCGAGTTCGTCGACGGCGGCTCGCATGAAGGTGAGGATCTCGGCGCCGGTTCGTGAGTCGAGGTTTCCGGTGGGTTCGTCGCCGAACACGATGTCGGGTTGGCTGGCGAGCGCTCGGGCGACCGCCACACGCTGCTGCTGACCACCGGAGAGCTCACTGGGGCGGTGATGGAGACGGTCCTTCAGCCCGACCGTGGTGATGACCTTGTCGACCCAGGCCGCATCGCCCTTGCTGCCGGCGAGGTCCATGGGCAGCGTGATGTTCTCGGCTGCGCTCAGGGTGGGGATGAGGTTGAACGCCTGGAAGATGAAGCCGATCTTGTCCCGCCGAATCTGGGTGAGCGCTCTGTCTTTCAACGTCGAGATCTCGACGTCGCCGACGTAGGTGGTACCGCTGGAGAGTCGGTCGAGCCCCGCCATGCACTGCATGAGTGTCGACTTGCCGGAGCCCGAGGGGCCCATGATGGCCGTGAACTTCCCCGCTTCGAAGCCGACCGAGACGTCTCGGAGCGCATGGACTTCGGTGTCACCCAGGCCGTAGACCTTCGATGCGTTCTCGCATCGTGCCGCCCACGTCACGCCGGACGTCGAGGGTTTCAGGGCGGTTCGGGTGTCTTGCGACATGATGGACTCCTAGCGAGGCGAGAGAACCAGTCTGCCCAGTCTCCGACCTCGAGGGACCGATGCCAGGTGGTAGTCAGGGTGGATTCAGGGTGAACCCTGACTCCTGCGGGGCGCGGGTCCTCGACGCTAACGACGGATGAGTGCCGCCTCGTTCGGACCGAGCGAACGGCCGTCCCCGAGCGGAGTCTCGGCGCTCGCGCACAGGATCTCGCAGGTGGGGAGGTCGATCGCGTGGTCGTTGAGGTTCAGCCAGCATTCCACGCCCGAGCCACGGCGCAGGGCCACGACCTGATCGGGAGCATCGAGGAATTCGATCGACTCGTCGTTCGTGAGATGTTCGCGTCGCGCGGCAATGGCCGTGCGATAGAAGGAGAGCGTGCTCGCCGGGTCGCCTGCTTGTGCTTCTGCCGACAGCGGTCCGAACCACTCGGGCATCGGCAGCCACGGCGTGTCGGTGCCGAAACCGAATGCCGGGCCTTCGGGTTCCCAGGGAATCGGCACCCGGCAGCCGTCACGGCCCTTCATCGTGTGGTTCGACTGCTCCCACACCGGATCGTCGAGCACCCCGACCGGGAGGTCGTAGACCTCCGGAAGTCCGAGTTCTTCACCCTGGTACAGATAGGCCGAACCCGGCAGCGACAGCATGAGCAGCGTGGCGGCACGCGCTCGACGTAGGCCGAGGTCGGCATCGAGGATGTCGTGGGGGCCGTCGAGCAGCCAGCGCCGCCAGTTGGTGCCGGCCGGGAGGCCGTAGCGAGTTGCGTGTCGGACCACATCGTGATTCGACAGCACCCAGGTGGGGGCGGAACCGACGTCGGCCGCGGCTGCACAGGCCGTCGAGATGATCTCGGTCATCTGTGCGGCGTCCCACTCGGCCTCGAGGAAGCTGAAGTTGAACGACTGCTGGTACTCGTCGGGACGCAGGTACAGCGCCAATCGCCCGCTGTCGGGCACCCACGCCTCGGCGACCATCATGCGGTCACCGGGATAGGAATCGAGCACCTTGCGCCAGCCCCGGATGATGTCGTGGACCTCGTCGCGATCCCAGAACGGATGGTCGGCGAACTTCGCCCCCTCGAGCAGCTCGCCCTGCTTTTCGCCGAGGTCGGGGAAGGTCATGTCCTTGGCGTTGCCGTGAGCGACATCGACTCGGAAGCCGTCGACGCCGCGATCGAGCCAGAACCGGAAGATGCTCTGGAACTCCTCGATCACCTCGGGGTTGGTCCAGTCGAGGTCGGGTTGGGTGTGGTCGAAGAGGTGGAGGAACCACTCGCCGTCGGGCAGGCGGTCCCAGGCCGGGCCACCGAAGACCGACAACCAGTCGGTCGGTGGGAGCTCGCCGTTCTCTCCCTTGCCGGGTCGGATGTGGTAGCGCTTGCGAGAGGGATGACCGATCGGTGAGTTGATGGCCTCCTGGAACCAGGCGTGCTCGCTCGAGGTGTGGTTCGGCACGAGGTCGACGATCACCTTGATGTCGTGATCGTGTGCTTCTTCGATCAGCGCCGCCGCCTGCTCGACCGTTCCGTAGCGAGGTTCGATCGCTCGGTAGTCGGCAACGTCGTAGCCGCCGTCGTGGAGCGGCGAGCGATACCACGGGTTGATCCAGATGGCGTCGGTGCCGAGCTCGTTCAGGTACCCGAGTTTGGACCGCAGACCGTCGATGTCGCCGGTGCCGTCGTTGTTCGAGTCGGCAAACGAGCGGATGTAGACCTGATAGACGACGGCGTGACGCCACCATGGAGTAGTCATGTGAGCAGAACCTGTCAGAACGGGAAGAAACGCGACGGTTGCCGCGCATCTTCGGGCAATGATGGCAGTGGTGTAAGCGTTTGCAAACCCTGGTGGGACCCATGTGTCGAGTGCGCCGATGGTCAAGCGAATGCCTAGACTCGGCGGAATGTCGTGCAACTCCTGTGGTTCCGTGGTGCCAGTCGGCGCCCGGTTCTGCCCAACGTGCGGCAGCTCGCAGGGATCCGACGATCAAGAGCGACGAGTCGTCACGGCGATCTTCGCCGACATCGTCGGGTTCACCTCGCTCGCCGAACACCTCGATCCAGAGCATGTGAAACGCCTGGTCGACCGATGTTTTGTGCAGCTCACCCGAGACATCACGTCGTTCGGTGGCGTCGTCGACAAGATCGTCGGCGACGAGATCGTTGCGCTCTTCGGGGCGCCCGTCGCCCACGAAGACGACGCCGAACGCGCCGTCCGCGCCGCCTTGCGAATGCAGGAGAGCCTCCGGGCGATGGCCGTCGAGGCCGAGACCCCATTCCAGGTTCGCATCGGCATCAACACCGGCGAAGTCCTCGTCGGCAGCTCTGCATCGGGGCGTGACTACACCGCCATGGGCGATGTCATGAACACCGCCTCACGCCTCCAGACGATGGCCGAACCCGGACAGATCGTCGTGGGAGCGTCCACCCACTCGGCAACGTCCGACGCCATCACGTTCGAGGCGCTCGGCTTGCTCGAGGCCAAGGGGCGCACCGGCCACATCGAAGCCTGGGTCGCCTGCTCGGCGGTTCGGCCACCGGGGACCCGCACCCGACGATCCTCAGAATTCGTCGGCCGTGAACACGAACTCGACGTGCTCCAAGCTCAGGGCAGGCTGGCCATCGATCTACGTCAGGCCCAGTTGTCGTTCCTGCAGGGCGATGCCGGCATGGGCAAGACCCGTCTCGCCGAAGAGTTGGCCGGGCGCTTCGCCCGAACCGACGGTGCTGCGGTCTACCGGGGGCGCTGTGTTCCCTACGGCGAGGCCAACGTCTGGTGGCCGGTGGCCGAGGTCCTTCGTCAGATCTTCGACCTCGGCATCGACACATCGCTCGAACTGGCAACCGAAGCCATCCACCGGACCTGTCACGAGCAGGGCGAGGCGCTTTCAGAAGACGCCACCCGGTTCACCACGGCAGCTCTGCATGCGCTCGGGTACCAGACACGATTGCGGAACGGCAATCGAGACCGCAACCGGGCCGAGGTCACGCTCATGCTCACGAGCGTGCTCGAACGCGAGCTGGCTCGGCGGCCGGTCATCCTGCTGCTTTCCGACATGCACTGGGCCGCCGAGGCCGTGTGGTCCTTGGTCTCCCATGTCCTGTCGCAGCTGGCTCGCACCAGATTCATCGTGGTCTTGACCGCCCGTCGCACCGGCGAAGAGATCCGGAGCATCGAGGGGCGGTTCGGCCGTCTCAGTCTCGAACTCGGACCACTCGAAGCTGCCGCAGCCAAACGCCTCGTCGCCGAACTCGATGTCGCCCTCTCGTCGGCCGACGTCGACGAGCTCATCGAACGAAGCGGTGGCAATCCCTTCTTCCTCGAAGAGCTGTCCGAACTCGTCGGCAGCCAGGGCCGTTCCGTCGGCGGAAGCGATGTGCGGGCGACCGAGAATCGGTTGGCTCGGATTCCCGACACGCTTCGTGGGCTCTTGGCCGCCCGTCTCGACCAACTCGACAGCAACGCTCGTCGAGTGCTCGAGGTCGCCTCGGTGATCGGCCGGTCCGGACCTGTTTCGAGCATCGGTCTGATGCTCGAGGGCATGGGTTACGAAGGCGATGTCGAAGCCGGCATTGCGACGCTCGTCGACGGCGACATCCTGTCGATCGATGGTTCTCGTTTCACCTTCGTCTCCGACCTCACTCGCGAGGTGGCATACGGCACCATCACCAAGGCGGCAAGGGCACTCGCTCACGAACGAGTGGCCCGCTATCTCGAAGAGGCCAACGGGCCCGAGTATCGCAACTCGATCGCCGTCGCGATCGCTCGTCACTTCCAGGCGGCGGCTCAACTGGTCGTCGAGCTCGCGGCAGGGACGCCCCAAGAGCGGGCGGAGATCGTCGCACGGGCGGCGCACTGGCTGAGCGAGGCCGGTTGGCGGGCCATGGGGGCCGGCGTGCCGAGCGAGGCCGAGCAGTGGTTCACCGGCGCGATCGAGTTCGCTCCGCCCGCCGCGCTGCCGATGGTGTACTTCGGTCGGGCAAAATCGCGCGCCGAGCAGCGAAACGTCAGCGGCACTCGTTCCGACCTCGACCTCCTCGCCTCGCTCGAGTTCGACGATCCTTCACTCCGAGCGAAGGCGCTCGTCGTGCGTGGAGACATCGACGCGAAGGCCGGAGACTACGACCACTCGGTCGAGTCGCTCACCTCGGCCATCCAGCAACTCCATGGTCTGGGCGATCTCGCCGCGGAGTCGGCCGCCCTACGCCTGCTCGGCCTCACCGACATGGGCCGTGACGATCCCGAAAGCGCTCGATCGAGCCTCGAGCTGGCTCGGCGAGTCGCGTCCGAGGCCGGCGAGCGCCGCGAAGAGGCATGGGCACTCCAGTCGCTCGCCTGGTTCGCGTTCCAGGGTGGTCGCATCGACGAGGCTGCGTCGTTCGTCGACGCCGCCATCGAGATCTTCACCGAGCTCGACGACCGGTCGGGCCTCGGCTGGACCGTCGGCCTCGGTGCGTGGGTGGCCTTTCACAGTGGAGACTGGCAGACGGCAGAAGCGATGGTCGCCGAGGTGCTGCCCGAGATCCGTCGTCGGGGCGATCCATGGGCCGAAGCGCTGATGATGATTCTCCATGCCTCGATGAGTCTGTGGTCGGGTCATGCCCGACTGGCCCTCGATATCGCCAGAGACGCCCAAGACGCAGCCGAGCGAGCCGACGACTTCTCCCTCGCGGTCCAGGCTCGTGCCATCGAGGGCCGAGCGCTCATCACGCGTGGGCGCGTCGGCGAGGGCATGGCAACCCTCGAACAATCAGCGGCTCTCGCCGAACGCGCAGGCGACGCCGAGACCCGCCGAATCGCGATGGTCAGCAACTGTGCGGCCTCAGCTCGTCTCGGCGATGCCGAACGGGCGCTGCGGTGGGCCGCTCGGTTCGAAGGGCTCAGCCACAGCTCGGCGATACTCGGCGAGAGTGATCTCTCGGTCGCCGTCGCCATGGCGATGGTCCAGTCCGGCCGTGTCGAGGAAGCCGAAGCCCAGATTGCCTGGGCCTTCGATGGGTCCTCCTCGGATCGGGTGCACACCCACGCACTCGCCGTCGGGGCTGTGGTCGCCTCGGCGCTCGGCCACTTCGACGTCGCTCACGAGCGGGCAGCGGTGGTGTTGGCATCCGAGGCCACGTACCTCGATCGGCTTCTGGCCAACCTGGCCGATGCCGCAGCCAGCTGCGCCGAGGGTGACGCCGACCAGGCACAGCTCAGTCTGGCTGCGGCCCAAGACGTGCTGGCTGCGACCGACGATCGGGTGTCGCCGCTGTTGGTGGCGCTCGTCGAGGCGATCATCACCGACGGCGATGTCGACGCCGTGCTCCACGAGATCATCGTGACCGGGATCAACCCGGCGGGCTGGCGCCGTTGCTGGACCAGGGCGGCCAACAAGCCGGGGGCCACCGACCCCGGCGCCTTCACTCCGGCGCCCGCCTGAGAATCAGCTGGGCTGCTTGGTGACCCGCAGGTACGGCTTCTTCTCGTCCCAGCCGCCGGGAAACAGCTCGGTGGCCTGCTCATTGGAGAGTGCCGGGGAGATGATGACATCATCGCCGGGCGACCAGTTGACCGGGGTGGCGACTTTGTGGCTGTCGGTGAGCTGCAGCGAGTCGATGACTCGCAGGATCTCGTTGAAGTTGCGGCCGGTCGATGCCGGGTAGGTGAGCGTGAGGCGCACCTTGTTGTTCGGATCGATGACGAAGACCGAGCGAACCGTGAGGGTGTTGTCGGCGTTCGGGTGGATCATGTCGTAGAGGTCGGCGACCTTCCGGTCGGGATCGCCGATGATCGGGAAGTTGACCGCGGTGCCCTGAGTCTCTTCGATGTCGCTGACCCACCCGTCGTGGCTGGCGACGTCGTCGACGCTGACCGCGATGGCCTTGACGTTGCGCTTGTCGAATTCGTCCTTCAGCTTGGCGGTGAAACCGAGCTCGGTGGTGCAGACCGGGGTGTAGTCCTTGGGGTGTGAGAACAGCACGGCCCACGACCCTTCCTTCCAGGCGTGGAAGGAGAGCTCACCATCGGTGGTGGGAGCGGTGAAGTCGGGGGCGGTGTCGCCAAGACGGATGGCCATGATGGAGTCTCCAAACAGAAGCGGATGGTGGGGAAACGCGAGCCTATTCACCATTCAGGCAAAAGCCGATCGGAAA
>RCMY010004871.1_pt1 | contig 11478 bp, 12 predicted proteins | sample 2041341 | NCBI WGS metagenome assembly RCMY01 (sample SAMN09708234, study PRJNA481090) | Marine sediment metagenome, whole genome shotgun sequencing project.
ATGCGATCAAGCGGCTGACGGTGCACCACTCGGCGGTGAAGCTCGGCAGCAACACCAACGCCCCGAACCGGATCCGCGGGCATCAGCGCTACCACCAGGACTCGGCGAAGTGGGCCGACATCGCCTACCACCTGGGTGTGGACCGCAACGGGAACGTCTATGACCTGCGGGAGCTTCGCTTCGCCGGCGACACCTTCACGGAGTACGACCCGACTGGCCATTTCCTGGTGCTGGCGGAGGGCGACTTCAACCAGGAGACGCCCAGCGACGCGCAGCTCGAGGTCGTGGCGCGGACGCTGGCGTGGGGTGCCATGCAGTTCGGGGTGTCCACGGACACGATCAGCGGGCATCGGGACCACGCGGGCACGACCTGCCCCGGCGACCGGATGTACGCGGCACTGCCGGACGTGCGTGCCCGGGCCGCGGACCTGGTCCGGGCCAAGGCGGTCCGCTCGGATTCGCTGTGTGGCGATGCGGGGCGTCAGCGGGTGGCGGACATCGAGGCCGGCCGCGCCTGAGTAACGTCCCGAGCCCGTCCCGAGGAGCCTGTGTGCCGACCATCCTGCTGGTCCGCCACGCGACGACACCGACGACGGGCGTCCGGCTCTACGGCCGCAAGCCCGGTGTCCACATCTCGGACAAGGGCATCGCGCAGGCCGAGGCCGCGGCGGTGCACCTCGCCGACACCAAGGTCGCGGCGGTCTACTGCTCGCCCCTGGAACGCACGCGGGAGACCGCGGCGATCGTGGCGAAGCCGCATGGCCTCAAGCCGAAGGTCCGGGCCGGGCTCAACGAGGTCGAGTACGGCGAGTGGACCGATCGCACCCTGGCCTCGCTGCGCAAGCTCAAGGCCTGGACGACGATCCAGCAGACGCCCAGCCGCTTCGCCTTCCCGGGCGGCGAGTCCTTGCGCGCTGCCCAGGCAAGGTTCGTCGACGCCGTCGAGGCGATTGCCGAGGACCACACCGCCAAGGAGGTCGTGGTCGTCGTGTCGCACGCAGACCTGATCCGCATGGCGATCACCCACTTCACCGGCGCCCCGCTGGACGCGTTCCAGCGCGTCATGGTGTCGCCGGCATCCATCACCACGATCCACCTGTCGCCCGGAGCGCAGCCGATGGTCGTGGCCACCAACGTCGTCCCCCGACCCCCGAGGACCCCCGATGTCTGACCTCGAAGTGACCGACCCGCACCACCTGACCGCCGACTACGTCGGTCAGCCGGGGGAGCGGACCTTCTATCTGCAGGCCGAGGACGCGTTCACGCGTGTCGACCTGCTGTTGGAGAAGGTCCAGGTCGCCGGGTTGGCGGAGTTGTTGGGGGAGTTGTTGGGTCGGATCGACGACGCGCCTGCCAGCGACTGGGACCGTGAGGCCATGGCGCTGCGCGAGCCCCTGGAACCGCGTTGGCGCGTTGGTGAGTTGGCCGTGGGGATGGACCCGGACCGTGGCCGGTTCGTGCTTGACCTGACCGAGGTCAACCCCGACGTCGAGCCCGAGCAGTGGCAGGAGGTCAGGATCTGGTTCAGCCAGGACCAGGCACGCCGCGTCTCCGCCCACGCCAACGAACGGGTTGGCGAGGGCCGCCCGCCCGGCGAGACGAACGTCGTCAAGGACGTGACCGGCAAGGTCGTGTTCCCGTCGACCAACGGTCACGGCAAGCTGCACTGACGGTCATGCCGCCGCTGCCGCCCCGACCTGCTGACGACCCGCGTCGACTGCTGGAGGCCGACCTCGAGGTCGTCGGGCGGTTCGGTGACGCGTCCAACGCCACGATGTTGGTGCACCTCGGCCTTCCTGAGCATCCGTCACCGCCAGCGGAGTTCACCGGTGACCTGCGCACGCTGGAGCCGGGGCGTTGGGCGGTGCACAAGCCACGCGACGGCGAGGCCCCGCTGTGGGACTTCCCCGACGGAACGCTGTATCGCCGTGAGGTCGCCGCCTTCGAGGTCGATCGAGCCCTCGGTTGGGGGATGGTCCCGACGACCGTGGTGCGGGAGGACGGGCCGTGGGGGCCCGGCAGCCTGCAGGCCCTGATCCCGCACGACCCCACTCGTCACTTCTTCACGCTGGTCGAGGACGACCCGTCTGCGGCGGTCCTGCGCCAGATCGAGCGGATGGTCCTGTTCGACGCGGTCATCGACAACGCCGATCGCAAGGGCGGGCACGTACTGGCGGACGAGGAGGACCGACTCTGGCTGGTTGACCACGGCGTCTGCTTCCACCCCGAACCGCATCTGCGGACCGTGGCCTGGCACCTGGCCGATGAGGCCGTGGACGCCCGGGACCGGGCGGATGTTGCCGCCCTGGTGGCGCTGTTGGCCCCCGGTGGGAGCCTGGATCGGCGTCTCGCCGACCTGCTGGCCGTGGACGAGATCGAGGCGCTGCGCACGCGGGTCGAGATCATCGCGGGCCGGGATCGCCACCCTCGGCCGGTCGGACCCCGGCCGATGCCGTGGCCGCTTGTCTGACTCGGTCGAGCGTCAAGCGCACGGACGGGGAGCGGGTCGGGTGGTGAGGGCGGAAGGTGGGCATGGATGCCGCCACCCGTGTGCGTCGCCCCGCATGATGCACGCCGGACTCGCCTGGAGATGCTTGTGAATGACGCCCGCCTGAATGTCGACGTCCTCGAGGAGGGAGACACCGTCTCCCTGAAGGCCTCGGGAGAGATCGACGCCCACACCTCGACCACGCTGGACGAGGCCGTCGACAAGGCCTTGGCCACCGACGCCTCTGAGTTGGTCATCGACCTCGGTGACGTGCCGTTCATGGACTCCATGGGCATCCGCGTCCTCGTCCGCGCCCAGCGGGCAATCGACGAGAAGGCGGGCAGCATGCGCATTGTCCGGGTCAGCCCCGCCGTGGCGCGCGCCCTTGACTACGCGGGCCTGACGGAGCACCTCACCGTCGAGGGCGCCTGATGACGTCGACGGCACGCACCGCCACGAAGGTCCGTATCGAGATCGGAGCGGACCGTTCGCTGGTCCGCCTGGTCCGCCTCGCCGCTCGCTCGCTGGCGACCGATGCGCAGTTCAAGGCCGACGACCTTGACGACCTCGCCCTCGGACTGGACGAGCTCGTCAACGTCGCGATGGTCGCCATGGGCGACGGGGCCGTGCTGCGCCTCGACCTCGAGGCCGACGACATGGGTGTGGGATGCCAGGGACGGATGGTCGGTGACGCCACGCGCTTCGAGATCGACGACGTCACGCGTTCCATCTTGGAGAACACCTTCGACCGCTGGGTCGTCGACGAGGACGGGATGGGCTTCAACTTCGTCCGCCTCGGCCCGGACGTCGGCTGATCTGTGGCTGCTTCCACGACACAACGTCCCGACTTCGCTGGCCAGGTCAAGCTCTTTCGCGAGCTTCGCCGAACCAAGGATCCCGCACTGCGGGATCGCCTGATCGAGGCAAACACCGGCCTCGCGTACCACTTCGCCGATCGCTACGCGGATCGCGGCCTGGAGCGCGAAGACCTGCGCCAGGTCGGTCTGGTCGGCCTGGTCAAGGCCGTCGATCGCTTCGATCCGGAGCACGGCGCCTCGTTCGCCACGTTCGCCCGCCGCTTCATCACCGGGGAGATCCGCCACCACTTCCGCGACCGCGGTTGGGAGTTGCGCGTCCCTCGTTCAGTGAAGCAACTGCACTCCCGACTGCCCTCGGCCCGTTCCGAACTGACCGCCAAGCTGGGGCAGGAACCCACCCCCGCGGAGCTGGCCGAATACCTCGACATCTCGATCGACGAGGTCCTCGAGGCCATGGATGCCGCCGGTGCGTGGTCCACGAAGAGTCTGGACCAGCGTCGTGCGGCGTTGGGGTCGGCGGCGGAGCCACCCACCGAGGAGTTGGGCTACCTGACCGTCCAGCGTCGTGAGGTCCTCGCCCGGTTGCTCCAGGACGTTGACGAGCGCGAGCGCAGGATCCTGCAGTTGCGGTTCGTCGAGGAGTGGTCGCAGGACCGCATCGCGCAGGAGGTGGACGTCAGCCAGGTCCACGTCTCCCGTCTGATTCGGCGAACCCTCGCCGAGTTGCGGGTGCGCGCAGAGGAAATGGATCTGGACCTCGACGTATGACGGACAAAGCGGACGGGAATGCTCCGCCCGACGCGCCCCGAGACCCCCGACGGAGCAGTGGCAATGCACGAGCGAGTGAACGAACTGATGGACCGGATCGCCGGCCAGGCGAAGAACAAGGCCGGCGAGATGCTGGAGATCTCACGCCTGGAGCGGGAGGGCCGGGCGAGGGCCAGGCAGGCCGAGGCCGAGGAGTTCGAGACCATGGCGCAGGAGCACCGCAACGAGGACGCGAGCCTCAGGGGCCAGCAGATGGCTCAGCCGGAGAGATGACCGAGCCGGCCCTTGTTGCGCCCTCTGCGGACACCTCGCCAGTGTCCGCTCCTTCCGTGGCCGATCTGCTCCGCCACGCCGCGAGGCTCGTCGAGCCGGGCAACGTGCACCAGATCCTGGCACGCGTCGCCGACCTGCTGGTGCCGGCCGTGGGCGACTGGATCGCCGTCTACCTCGTCGAAGGTGACCTGCTCCGGCGGACCCTGACACGCTGCACCGCCGACCAACTCGCTCCCGACGACGCGGTGGGGGAGCTGCCGCTGGACCAGGGCTCTCCGCTGCACACCGCGCTGCGAACCCGCCGCCCGGAGCGGCTCAGGGACGTGACGGCCGACGTCCTCTCGCGGGTGCACCCCGACGAGGGGCTCTTCGCGGAGGGTGGCGAGGGCGTTCTCGTGCGCCGAAGTGTCGCCTACCTGCCGCTGATGGGCCCGGACCGCGCCGAGGGCGTGCTGATGCTGGGCACCGACGACCGCCCGATTGATGACGACGTGCTGGCCAGCGCAGCAGAACTGGCGAGAGCGACGGGAAGCGCGGTCTCGCTCGCCACCCAGGCGGAACTCGAGGCCGAGGTGGGCCGCGCGCTTCGCTCTGCCACCGTCCTCGACCGTCTGCCGCAGATCGACGGCTACGAGATGGCCGCCTTCACCCTCGTCGAGGGCCGTCGCGCCAGGGCAGGCCTCGGTGGGGACTGGTACGACGTCATGGCGATGCCGTCGGGGCACATCGGCTTCGTTGTCGGGGACATCGTCGGCCACGGCACGGACGCCGTCGCGGCGATGGCCTCCTACCGAGCTTCGGTCCGGGCCTACCTGTACGACGACCACGAACCGGCCAAGACCCTGGCCCGACTCAACGTGCTGGCCTACAACATGTATCCCGGGCGACTGGCATCCGTGGTCGTGGGAACGCTGGACCCCGAGTCCGGCAAGGTGAAGCTGTCCCGGGCCGGGCATCCGCCGCCCGTCCTTGCCGGGGGTCGACTCCAACTCGAGCCCGCTGCCAAGGACCCGTTGATCGGTGTCGTCCCGAATCGCGAGTACGGGCAGTTCGAGTTCGAGTTGGCGCCGGGTCAGGTGCTGATCCTCTACACCGACGGCCTGGTGGAGCGACGTGATCGTCCCCTGGACGTCGGCGTGCTCGCCCTCGCCGAGCGAGCCGACGCCTGGGCCGCGGAGGACGCCAAGGCCCTGTGCCGTCAACTCGAGGACGAGAGCCGCCTCGACCCGGACCGCACGGACGACGCGACCGTCTTCGCCATCGGCCGCACGCCGTCCCGGCCTCATCGCTACGTCGAGTCCCTGCCCGCCGAGCCAGCTTCCGCGTCATTGGCGCGTCGCCGTGCCGGTGCCTGGCTCCGTCGCGCCCACGTCGAGCCCATGATCGTCGCCGACGCCGAGCTCGCCATCACCGAGTTGGTGGCCAACGCCGTCGAGGCAGGGCACCCCGGTGCGCCCATCGGATTGGCCGTCGCGCTGGACGACTACCGGGTGACCATCGCCGTCACCAATGTCGGTGACCCGTTCACCCCACCGGACGTCAACGCTGCGGAGCCCCTGCGTGAACGCGGGCGCGGCATCAAGATGATCAAGGCCCTGGCCGACCGTTTTGACGTCGACCATGAGGGCGGCGCCACGACGGTTTCCTGCGCCATCGTCCGCAAGGACGACTGAGCAGCTTCGCTCAGCTGGCGTGGAGCATCCCGAGGTGGTCGATCAGGCCCGCGTACTGCGCGGCGCGGGTGACCGCAGGTCCGGCGTTCTCGACGCGGAGCTGGCCACCGGCATCACGGCTGGCCCGAGAGGCCTGCACCAGCGCGCCGAGGCCGCTGGAGTCGATGAAGGGCACCCCGGCGAGGTCGATGACGACCACGCCGTCCTTGCGGCAGCGTGCCAGCGCGATGCGGAGCTCGTCCACGGTCGCGGAGTCGATGTCGCCCTGGATGGACACCGTGGTGCCAGCGTCACCGTCGGCGGCGCTGATCAGGAGGCGGGTGGTCACGTGGTGCCTTGCTGTGGTGGTGCAGCGATCCCGAGGTGGGGCGGGATCCGCCCAGAGGCGCACGGCAAGTGAACATGCTCAGGCGCGTGCGATCCAGAGAATGGGGTGTCGTGCGACAACGGCGAGCGGCCGACGAACGTTCCCGTCCGCAGGGAGCGTGCGCCTCCGCTCCCTACGCTGACCGCATGGCCACCTATCGCGAGCAGGGCATCGTCCTGCGCACCTGGAAGCTCGGCGAGGCCGACCGCATCGTGAACGTGCTCACGCAGGGGCGGGGCAAGGTCCGAGCCGTCGTCAAGGGCGTGCGTCGGACGACCTCGCGAATCGGAGGACGGCTCGAGCCCTTCACCCACGTCGAACTGCAGTTGTACGAAGGCCGCAACCTCGACATCGTGCAGCAGGCGGAGACGATCGCGGCCCACGGCAACATCCGTGACGACTACGGCCTGTCGATGGCTGCCACGACGATGGTCGAGCCCGTGGACGCGCTGGCGCAGGAAGGATCGCGGGACAACGCCCTGTTCCTGCTGCTGCGCGCCGGTCTGCAGTCGCTGGACGCCATGCCTCCGGATCCCGGCGTGTTCGTGGACGCATTCCTGCTGCGTGCCGCCCGCGTCGCCGGCTTCCACGTCTTCGTGGATGCCTGCGCTTCGTGTCGCCAGGCCGGGGATCACCACTGGTTGTCGGTCAACCGCGGCGGCGCGCTCTGCGCGGACTGTGCGACCGGGGCAGCGAGGGCCGTCGATGCCGACACGATGGCGCGCATCCGGGTGCTTGCGGGTGACGGTTGGGCGGACCTTCCGGCACTCGCGGACGGCACGGATGCCGAGCGGACGGCGTCCTCTTTTGCCCGCGCCTTCCTCGAACACCATCTCGACCTCCGACTGCGAGCGTGGGAGCTCATCCCGAGGTGACGTACCGCCGTACCTTTCGGCCACCACCTGCCCAGGACTGTCGTGTACCCGGACCTCGATCTCGATCGGATGCCTGCCCACGTCGCCATCATCATGGATGGCAACGGACGCTGGGCCAATGCCCAGGGCCTTCGTCGCCAGGCCGGACACGAGGCCGGCGAGACGGCGCTCTTCGACACGGTCGAGGGTGCCCTCGAGCTTGGGCTGACGCACCTGACCGTCTACGCGTTCTCGACCGAGAACTGGAAGCGTCCGCCCGAGGAGGTCCGCTTCCTGATGGGCTTCAACGAATCGCTGCTGGTGCGTCGCGCCGACGAACTCAACGAGCGTGGCGTGCGGGTCCGCTTCATCGGCCGCCGGACCCGTCCCGTCCCCAAGCGCCTCGTGAAGCTGATCGAGGACACCGAGGCGCTCACTGCGGACAACAAGCGGCTGCAGCTCACGATCGCCTTCAACTACGGCGGCCAGGCAGAGCTTGTCGACGTGGGCCGGCGCCTGGTCGAGGACGCACTTGCGGGGCGACTCAAGAAGGTCGACGAGCGGGCCATCGCCGCGCGTCTGTACGACCCGTCGATGCCGCCGGTCGACGTCATGATCCGGACCTCTGGCGAGCGCCGGATCAGCAACTACCTGCTGTGGCAGGCGGCCTACGCCGAGCTCGTCTTCACCGACGAACTCTGGCCGGACTTCGACCGATCCTCGCTTGCCCGCGCGATCGGCGAGTACCAACGCCGTGACCGGCGCTTCGGCAAGGCCGTCGACAAGGTCGTGCGGGTCCGCTCTCGCTGACCGGCCCCTGGTGGGCATTTGTCGGGCATGTCCGTGTCAGGCGGGCGCTTTGTGGCCCATTGTCGACGACCGGTTCCGAGGCCGGGGACACTGGCCGTTCGGCCCGGGCCAGTGACGGCGAAAGAGGCGACTCCGCCGTCACCTCGTGCGTCAATGGTCGTGACGAGGGATTCCACCATGACCGAACGTGAACGCCTGCGGCCCCTGGCCAGCGTGCGTGCACCGCTGCCGATCGACGAGGCGGGGCGGCTCGCCGCGGTGCGCCGCATCGCCCCGGTGGCTGCCGATGCTCCCTTCGACGACATCGTCGAGGTCGCCCGCGGTCTGCTCGACATGCCCGTGGTCGTGATCTCGTTGGTCGATGCGAAGCATGTCCGGGCCCTGGCCGGCGCCCCGTCCGACTGGGAGGTCCTGGAGCGCAGCACCTCGCTGGCCGCCCACGCGATCTTGGCCGACCGTTCCGTCGAGGTCGAGGACGTCCGGATCGACCAGCGGTTCCGCGGGACGAAGCGGATGCTCGGCGACCAGCCGGTCGTCTCCTTCGTGGGCGCAGCGATCCGCACGCCGGACGGCCACGCCGTCGGCGTCATCGCCGGGATGGACGTCGTGCCCCGCACGATCGATGCCTCTCGGCGACGCGCACTCGAAGGCCTCGCAGACCTGGTCGCCCAGCAGTTGGAGGGCGCTGCCATCGTGGCCTCGTTGCTCTACGACGGCCTCAACGGCTTCGACCTCCCCAGCTCGCGCGAGACCGAGTCGTACGCGCCGCTGTCCGGGATGCTGCAGGCCGCGGTCGATCATGCCGCCTGGCCGATCGCCTGGGCGCATCTGCGCATCGAGGGCGAGTACCAGGTTGCCGCGTCGGTCGGAATCGACCCCAGCGACCTGGACACCGGGTTGGCGCTCTACGAGATGCGTCACCGACTGCAGCAGCACGTCCATGATGGCAACCCCTATCGCCTGGATGCGTCCGAGGTCCCGACGAGCCTCGGTCGCCTGGCCAGCGAGGCCGGTGTCGCCGAGTTCCTCGTCGTGCCGATCAGCCTCACCCGTGAGGTGGACTGCGTCCTGGTGTTCGGGTCGCGCGTGGCCTGGGTCAGCCCGAAGGTCCTGTTGCGTGGGCTGGGCCAGGAAGCGCGCCGGCTCGCGGCCAGCGTCCAGGCCACCTGGGCCGCCACGGCGGTCGGAGAGACGCCCGACCAGATCCCGTCCATGGTCCATCTGCGCGCCATCGACGACGTCCGTGAACGCGTCCGTGTCGGCATCGGTGAGTACATCCGCGCCGCCCTGCTGGATGCGGACGACCTCGCGCCACAGCGGGTGCGGCCGTTCGGCATCTCGGAGGATCTCGACGTCGCTGACCTCCTCGCTCGCGTGACCGGCCCCGTCGTTGCCGCCCATCGCCGCAAGGTCGCGCTGACCCTCCGGCTCGAGACGGTGCGCGCGGACGTTGACCGCGAACGCCTCGGCCGAGCCGTGTCCGAGTTGGTCGACAACGCCGTGCGACACAATCCCGCTGGGACGTCGGTGAACGTCTCGCTCGCTCGCGTTGGTGACGACCGCTTCCGGATCGTCGTCACGGACGACGGCCTGGGCGTTCCTGACCAGATCAAGCAGCGGCTGTTCCAGCCCGCGCCGGACGATGACGGCTACGGCCACCAGGCGATGGGTGTTGGCCTCGGCATGGTCGCCGCTGTGGCGGCGCTGCACCGTGGACGCTGCTGGGTGCAGGACACCCCAGGCGGCGGTGCCGCCTTCGTCCTCGACCTGCCGTTCACGATGGTCGACGCACCAGCCCAACCCGAAGAACTCGTCGTGCTCCACCTGGTGGGGCCAGATGACGTGAGGTCACCGGCGGGTACGTGACGGGATCCCCTCGGCGCAGGCAGCGGTGTCGTCCTCGGCCTCGCTCCGCGTTGCCAGTTCGATCCCGCAGGGAGCGTCCTCAACCTGGACGATCAGTTGCGTCTCGCCGTTGGTGAGCACCGTCCCGGACCAGTCGGTCTCGGCCGCCATGCCAGCGCCCTCATCGCCGGAGAGCCGCAGGCGGACGGTCGAGCCCGCCGCGACGGTGGCATCGAACGGATAGGTGCGCAGGCGGTAGAGGACTTCCTCGCCGATCGGGATGAGCTCACCGGATTGGAGGCCGTCGCGGTGCATGCCCGACAGCCAGCCCTCGGTCAACTTGCGGACCGTGCCGCCGGCCGTGACCTCTTCGAGGACGGCGGCGAAGTGGGCGTCGGGACGGTCGATCGTGAGGACCATCTCCAGCAGAGCGCGACCCGTGAGGTGCAGGTCCTGCTCCAGCGGCGGGGTCGACCATTGGGCCGGGGCGTCCTCGCCGACAGGCATCGTGGCGCCCTCGGAGCCGGGGGCGTCGAGTGTGCCGTCGGCGGCCAGCGTCCAGGCAACCTCCTGGCCCATCTCCTCGAAGGAGTTCACGGCCCGCCAGGTGTTGCGGTCGGACTGGACCTGGACCGGGGGCCAGGCCGTCACGCCCGTGTCCACGCCGACGAGGAAGTGGTCGAACCAGGCGTGGATCGCGTCGTACCAGTCGTCACGTGCCAGGCGCTCGGGCGCGTCGTACGGGTAGTTGTGCTCCCACTGTCCCCAGATCGCGCGACGGAAGCCCGGCAGTTCGTCGTACCAACCGTCGATGGCGATCGGTGTCACCGTGGGGTCGCCCAGGCCGTGGACGTGCAGGACGGACGTGGTGGCCGGGACCTCGTGGACACGGAGGCGGAACTCGCGGTCCTGCCAGTAGGTCGTCATGTCGCCCGTCATGTTCGCCGGGGCGGCCACGTTCTCCGCCTGGCAGTCGAAGCGACGGACCTGGCCGGGGGAGGCCTCGGGATCGGTCGGCACGCCGACCGAGAACGGCAGATAGATCGCGGCCGAGGCGAGGCCATTGGCCCCAAGCGGGACACCGTCGTAGAAGGCGACGTCGTAGAGACCGGAGATGCCGGCGACGGTCACCATCGTGGCCAGGCCCGCCGGTGCCAGCACGGCGCCGGCGTTCTGGGTCTCGGCGTCGTAGGACTTGCCGTAGGAGCCGACCCGGCCGTTCGTCCACGGCTGCGCCGAGAAGTACTCGACGAGCGACGCGAAGTCCTGGGCCTGGTCGAGGCCGTCCTGCGATGCGCAGCCACCGGAGTTGCCGGTGCCGCGCACGTCGGTGAGTGCGACGGCGTAGCCCTTGGGGGTGAAGAACTCGACGAGGTCCATCGAGCGCTCGTTGGACCCGAGCAGGGAGCCCTCGTAGTAGGGCGAGTGGACGAGGATGACGGGCGGCCGGTGGGTCGGGTCCGACGAGGTGTCCGGGCGGAACAGTCGGGCGTACAGGCTGACACCGTCATGCGCCTGGACGTGGATGGCCTCCGGTGAGGTGACGACGTCAAACCGGTCAGCGGTGACGCCGCTCGGGGCG
>RCMY010005375.1_pt1 | contig 11476 bp, 8 predicted proteins | sample 2041341 | NCBI WGS metagenome assembly RCMY01 (sample SAMN09708234, study PRJNA481090) | Marine sediment metagenome, whole genome shotgun sequencing project.
TTATTAAATGCAGAAATCCCTTTGTTTTCATTGAAATTTAAAGATTATTCTTGGGTATCCAATAAGGTGAAATACCTTTTTTTAATTGCATCCATAATTTTATTAACTTTTTTACAAACAGTAGCGATACCGCTAATCATCATAATTTATGTTTTGATTTCTATTATTGATACGGTATCTAACAAAAAAAAGGTACTCTAAATGCCACTGCGCATGCCTGCGCGCAAAATTTTCGAAGCCTTTTGGTTTTCAAAGAAGATTACTTCGCTATACTGGTGGCCTCCACAACTTGTAAACAAATTGAAGCTTGCTTAAAGTAGACATACCAATTACGTTTTCACCTTTACATGCAATACCTGTATCTCCAGCTCCTCCAATTCGCAATATAAAAAGTAATCTCTGTAATTATTTTACTACTAATTTTTTCAGATATTACCATATTTTTTTAGATGAATTTAGCTTTTTTATCCTCAAAAATTAAATTAATTAGAAATAAATAGGTCATTGCACAATTTTTTCAAGGTTTTGTTGTTATTGATTTTTGTATAATTATGATACAAATCCTCTCCCTGTTTTTATCATACAATATCATTTTAATAATAGATATACGTATAAATCATTTCAATTATGAAAACAGCGAAGCAAACCAGCTTTTTAAAACTTACCCTATACCCTAATTTTATTATTTTTTTCAACCGTTTTGTCCTACGCGCAAACAACAATTCCGTTTGCAAAGCGCTATGAAACTGCCGGTATAAATGGTGATTTAACCATTATAGGAAATTCCATTTTAGGGGCAAGTGTTGACACACCTTATAACGGTACTGCTAGAAACAATGAGACCAATATGGTTTTTATTGATATTGATGGTGATGCGACTACTTTTAATTCTAGTAGTGCGAATTTCTCAACTGGTAGTTGTAACCGTGTAGTTTATGCAGGTTTATATTGGGGAGCAATGGCAGCGCCAACAACACCGGCTCCTGATCAGATAAAATTTAAAATTCCGAATGGAACCTATCAAAATCTTACTGCAGATATCAATTTAGATAAAATATATTACAAAGATGTAACCAGTATTGTAACTAGCATTAGCAATCCCTCGGGAGATTACTACGTAGCCAATGTGAGCACTGTTGAAGGTACAAACAATTCTGCAGGATGGTCACTTGTTTTAGTCTATGAAGATCCAACAGAAACTCGAAAATATATTTCCACCTTTGATGGTTTTTCAGCAGTTAGAAATAGTCCATATAATCAAGTTAATTTTGCTTATTCTGGCTTTACCACCCCTCCTTCGGGGTCGGTTGAAGGAAGAGTAGGAGTTGCTGCTTTGGAAGGAGACCTTGGCTTATTTGGAGATCAAATGTTATTTAGAGCAGACGCGAATGCTACTTTTACTGCTTTATTTGATGCTGAAAATAATGTCAATAACTTTTTTAATAGTAAAATAACCAAAGATGGTGTAGCGGTTTTAGATCGTAACTTGAATGGTACAAATACTTTGGGTTGGGATCAGAAATTATTGGATCTTACAAATTTAAATGTTGGTAACACCTTAATCGGAAATGGAGAAACTGGTGCCACTGTTAGAGTTACAAATAATGTTGGTGGCGACCATATTTATACCTTTTTAAATACTTTTGCCATTAATATTATTGAGCCCGTTTTAGAGGTACTTACCAGTGTGGAAGACACTTCTGGAAATGCAATAACCAATAGCTCACCAGTGCCACTGGGAGCAACGGTATGGTATGATATAAACTTTGAAAATGTCGGTACAGATAATGCTACAAACACCTATATTCTAAATAGTATTCCAAACAATGTTGTATTAGATGAGTCGAGTATTATTTTACCGGCTGGTGTAAGTTATACCTATAATATTGCTAGTAGAGAATTGCGATTTGATATTGATGCTTCTCTCGTTGAAAAAAGAGGCTTATCGGTTGCTCATGATATTCGTTATCAAGTTACGGCATCAGCAGATTGTTTTGATTATACCGATGCTTGTACAAATTTATTAGAAAACAGTATTTCTTCTTATTACGATGGAGAAACTTCTGGACAAAATATTGCTGGGCAACCTGGATATAACGGAGTTAATGGATGTGGTTTAGGTACAGTAGGGTCTATGGATTTATTTGTAGATACCAGCTCTTGTTCGTTTGACAGTGAGTTATTTATTTGCAATGACACCTTGACTTTTGTAGGAGATGATGGCTATGATACCTATATTTGGACAGACTCCAATGGAAACGTTATTGGTAATGCAAAAGAAGTTACCGTAAACGGAGAAGGAGTTTACACCGCTACACAACGAAGAACCGGTTGTACCGAAACCATTCGAATAGTAACTGTTTTAGGCTTGGATGTCACCGTTGATCCGGTAAATGCATTGTGTAAAGATAGTAATGGTAGTGTAAATATTACCGTAAATGAAGCTTCACCAAGCTATACGTACGAATTGTATCAAGGCAGTAGTTTATTAAGCTCTGTAGCAGATAAAACTTCGAACAAACACACTTTTAACAACTTAGACATTGGTAATTATAGTGTAAAAACTATCAAGCAAGACGGTTGTTTTCATATCGATACATTTTCTATTTCTGAACCAACATTGTTAGTAGCAAGTTCTGCTAAATTGTTCAATATCACAACCTGTAACGGAGCCGTACTTAGCGGAAAAGTCGAAGCTAACGGTGTAGGTGGAGTTCCACCATATCAATACAGTATCAATGCTGGTGCTACCTATCAAACAGAGAATACTTTTTTAGTATCACAAGAAAAAACCTATGAAATCTTAGTAAAAGATGCCAATGGGTGTGTAAAACCAACAACAGTTGCTGTTGGAATGGATAAAGAAATCATTTATGAAATTACCAAAGAAGATGTGATTTGCATGGGAGACGCTGATGGAAAAATTAGTGTGAACCTTTCAAACAATCAAGGTTATACCGTTACTTATCGTTTAAATAGCGGTACCTATCGAACCAATCCGAATTTTACCGGATTAAACCCTGGTGAATACGAAGTTTGGGTGAAAAAAGAAAATGGTTTAAATGTTTGTGAAACTAAAAACACGGTAGTTATACAACAACTAATTAGTTTACAACTTACCGCCACAACTGATTTCTCTTGTGATGGAGGTGGAAACATAATTATTGCCCAGGTAGATCCTATTTATCAAAATGATGTGACCTTTTTACTTGATGGTGCAAACGGAAATACTACTGGTATTTTTGAGAATGTACCTAAAGGTTCGCATACGGTTACCGTAAAACACAACCAATATGGCTGTAACGATACTCCGGTTGTTTTACAAATTGCCGAATATGTGCCAATAGCGTTTTATATTGAAGAATCAGGTATTAATGAATACAGCGTTATTGCAAGTGGAGGAGAGCCAGGCTACGAATATAGTTTTGATTCACCAGATGATTATAGCGATAATAATATACTTAAAATCAGAGCTACTCGAAACTATACTTTCTATGTAAGAGATGCAAGAGGTTGTGTGGAAGAACAAACCGCATTTTTAGAATTTTTAGATATTGAAATTCCAGATTTCTTCACTCCAGAAGGAGATGGCATTAACGATACTTGGTATCCGATAAACATTGAAATATACCCTAAAATTACCGTCAAGATATTCGACAGATATCAACGATTGATCGGAAGCTTTAGTGGTAATCGTTCAAGTTGGGATGGAAATTATAAAGGGAAACCTTTACCTAGCGGAGATTACTGGTACATTGTCAAACTAAATGACAGTTCGGATAGAAGAGAATTTAAAGGAAATTTCACTTTAGTTAGATAAACAGCACCATGAAGAAGTTAATTATATTCACAATTATGTTAGTGGCGACAATGAGTTACGCGCAAGAGTTTAAACTTTCGCCGTATAGCCAGTATTTAGTAGAAAATCCTTTCGTTATTTCACCGGCTTATGCAGGGGTAGACGATATTCAAAGGTTGCGTTTAAGTGGCGTTTTTCAATGGGTTGGATTAGAAGATGCGCCAAGTACACAAACCTTGTCTTACGATACCAGAGTCTGGGATCGATCGGGTATGGGTGTCGTTTTGTATAACGATAAAAACGGGAATACTTCGCAAATCGGAGCACAGTTGAGTTTTGCACATCATTTAACGATTAATGAAGAAAATAACCAATACATTTCCTTTGGTTTGTCGTATAAATTCACGCATTTTAAAATTGATGTCTCTAACTTTGAAAATTCTTATGATGATCCAAACATTGGAGCAAACATTTCTACCTCCAATTCTAATTTCGATGCGGCATTTTTATACCGTATTGAGCGTTTCTTCATCAGTTTTAATGCAGCCAATATTTTAAACAAGAATGTAAAAGCATTTGACGATTCAGAACCGAAGAAATTGCGTAATTACTATATATATACCGGTTATAATTTTGAATTAAGTGATGGGGATTATGAATTAGAGCCATCTGCCTATTTCAAATACTATATAAGTGATAAAAGATCCATTACCGATATTAATATCAAAGGTAAAAAAATTACCGATGATGGTTATTATTGGGTAGGTTTCAGCACCCGGTTTTTAAATGATCAAAGCTTCGAACCTTTGGCAATTGTACCCATGTTTGGTATAAATAAACAAAAATTTTACGCAGGATATGCATTTCAATACAATATTAATGAAGCAAATGAGTTAAATCATGGAGGGACCCATTTGTTAACTCTCGGTTATAATTTTGCTAGAAACCGAGGAGGAACTTCCAGATGGTAAATCCAAAGATATTGATGATTCAACAGGGAGAAAATTGAATACATTAAAATTAATTTGTGATGAGAAATTTAAAAATTATTTTAGTATTGCTCTTGATGCTTATTTTGACCTTTTCAACTTTCGGGTAGAAATGTGAAATTAAAGTGCAAAGATGTAGTACTCTACAACAAAAAAGATTAAACGTTATGAAAAGTTTTTATAAATGTGCCTTACTATTATTTGGTATTACATTATGTAGTATTACAGGAGCTTATGCTCAAAACAGCAATAGTGCAGAAAATGTCATACACAAAACTTCGATACAAAAAGCACCTGAAAATGTGCAAGCCGCTTTAAAAGATTACAGCGGATATAAAATATCTAAAGAGGTTACGTATGAAACCAAGAATAAAGTTACCGTTTACCGAATTAAACTGGAAAAAGGCAACTGGACAGAGTATTTGTTAATCAACGAAAAAGGAAAAATAATTGGTATAGACAGCGGAGAGAATTCCGGAAGTTAAAACGCCTAAACCAATAAAAATATTTTTAGATTTGTTTGTACGCTTTATTGTTTATTTACTTAAGTAAATGACAATAAAGCGTTTTTTTTATAAATGAAGTTTCTTTTTACGCTCTTTTAATTCGAAGCTTTCGCCTAAATACACTTTTCGAACCATTTCATCATCAGCAAGCTCTTTTGGAGTTCCTTCTTTTAAAATTCCCCCTTCAAACATCAAATAGGTTTTGTCTGTAATTGCTAGCGTTGCTTGAACATCGTGGTCTGTTATTAAAATACCAATGTTCCGATCTTTTAAATGTGCCACAATACTTTGAATGTCTTCTACAGCAATCGGGTCAACACCTGCAAAAGGTTCATCCAATAAAATAAATTTCGGATCAGAAGCCAAAGCTCTTGCTATTTCTGTTCTTCTTCTTTCACCACCCGATAGCAAATCACCACGGTTTTTTCGCACATGGTTTAGGCTAAATTCTTGAATTAAAGACTCTAATTTTTCCTTTTGATCTTTTTTTGATAAATCGGTAAATTGTAAAATAGACATGATATTATCTTCTACCGATAATTTTCGAAATACAGAAGCTTCCTGAGCCAAATAACCAATACCTTTTTGTGCTCTTTTAAACATAGAATTATCCGTAATATCTTCATCATCTAAAAAAATCTTTCCTTCATTAGGCTTTATCATTCCAACAATCATATAAAACGAAGTCGTTTTACCGGCACCGTTTGGCCCCAATAAACCAATAATTTCGCCTTGTTCTACTTGCAGTGAAATGCTTTTAACCACTTGCCGGTTGCCGTACATCTTTAAAATATTTTCTGCTCTTAAAATCATTTCTTATCCGTTTATAGGTTTATTTTTTATACACATCATTCAAGCCCATTTTTTGTAAAATTAAAGGAATTATTTTTGCTAGGCGATTTATTTTCGTTGCCTCTTTTTTTGGCTCATTCAAATAGGCAACAAATTCTCTTTTTTTTGCCTTCGAAAATGATTCAAAACAGCTTTTTAAAATTTGATCTTTATCGAATTCTTGCTCTAAAATTGAAGGTATTAGTAACTTCTCGTCCTTTTTTATAGGTTGAATACGCAATCCTTTTTTATGATTTTCAAGGGTCTCAGAAATATAAGCCAAAAGTAGTACTTCATCAATTTCGGCAACAGATTGAAATCTCATTTGCCGCATTCCTCTTGTTTTCCCTTCTTGGGCATTCAACAAAACTTTAGCTTTATCCTTTAAGAAAACACCTTGAAAAAACCAGAGTCCGGCATAACTTTTAAATGTTCCAATGCCAATACAATTTTTGTTATCGATAGTATAGGTTGGTATGCCCCATTTAATTGTTTCTTGTAAGGCTGTTTTTGCAATTATTTCGCGCAACTTTAATAACACCTCTTTATTTTTAGGGTATTTCTCGATAAATTGTTCGATAATTTTAGCATTATTTTTTTGCTGTGACACCTGCTTTTGCTTTCTCTTTTGCTTCTTCTTTTGCTTTTTTCTTTGCTTCTTTACGAACAATTATTTGGGATATTTTTATACTCGTTTCGTATAAAATAATCATTGGTATAGCAACAATTACTTGACTGATAATGTCAGGAGGAGTGATAACGGCTGCCAAAACAAGTACGAGAACCAAGGCATATTTTCGGTATGTTTTCAAGAATTCTGGAGTTACCAATCCTAACTTTGTTAAAAAGTAAATTATGATAGGCATTTCAAAAATAAACCCAGAAGAGAGACACGATGCCTTTAAAAGTCCGGTATAAGAGCTTAAATCAAAATTATTCTTTACTTCATCAGCAACTTGGTAGCTTCCTAAAAAGTTCACCGAAAGTGGTGTTATGATATAGTATCCAAATAAAATTCCAATAAAAAATAAAAAGGAAGTAATGATGATAAAACTTCGTGCGTTTTTCTTTTCATTTTCGTACAATGCCGGTTTTAAAAACTTCCATACCTCATAAATAATATACGGAAAAGCTAAAATAAATCCGAATGCCAAAGAGGTCCAGATATGTGCTGAAAACTGCCCTGCCATCGTTCTACTTTGCACAATAAAGGGAATACTGTCAATACACAAACCATCTGTACCCAAACTTTTGGAGACAGCACATAAAAAACGATAGGTAATAAAATCAGCGGATTTCGGAGCTAAAATAATTTTATTAAAAATAAAATCTTTCATGGTAAAAGCAAGCATTCCAAAAGCAAAAATTGCTACCGACGAACGTACCAACGTCCATCGCAATACCTCCAAATGGTTTAAAAATGACATTTCTTTTTGTTCTTCACTCATAATAACATGGGCTCTAAGCTATTTAAATAATTCCTTCTTTAATTAAATCATGAAAGTGAATAACGCCTAAATAGGTGTCATTTTCAGTGACTAAAATTTGAGATATGCTTTTATTTTGCATGATAGCGAGGGCTACAACCGCCATTTCATTTGCATCAATAGTTATAGGATTTTTTCCCATAATATCTTGCGCTGTTAATTTCTTTATTTCCAAATCTTTTTCTAGCATACGTCGAATATCACCATCCGTTATAATACCAACAATTTTATTTTGATTCATAACTGCTGTAGTTCCCAAACGTTTTTTAGAAATTTCAATAATCACGTCTTTTACAGGAGTAGTCAGGGTAACTTGCGGAACCTCATTTTGACCAACCAAATCACTAACGCGCAAATATAGTTTTTTTCCCAACGTACCACCCGGATGAAATTTGGCAAAATCTTTCGTTCCAAAATCTTTTTGCTCTAACAAACAAACCGCAAGTGCATCGCCAATCACTAACTGTGCTGTTGTACTACTTGTTGGGGCAAGGTTATTCGGACAAGCTTCTTTTTCGACGAAAGAGCTCAATATATAATCTGCATGATTTGCTAAATAAGAATTATTATTTCCGGTAATTGCCACGATTTTATTTCCATAATTTTTAATGTACGGAACTAAAACTTTTATTTCAGGAGTATTCCCGCTATTAGAGATACATATCACAACATCGTCTTTTTGAATATTACCCAAATCACCATGAACAGCATCTGCAGCATGCATGAATATCGCAGGTGTACCGGTTGAATTTAAAGTAGAAACTATTTTAGTGGCGATATTGGCGCTTTTACCGATGCCTGTTACAATAACTCTACCTTTAGAGGATAAAATTGTTTGCACTGCTTTTTCAAAATCAGCATTTAAAAACCCGGCCAAATTTTTAATAGCATCGGCCTCAATGAGAATTGTTTCTTTGGCAGTTGTCAATATATCCCTATAATTTTTCAAATCTTTATTTTTTTTATTAAATAATATTGTATCTTTAAATATGTAATAATTATTCGTTTACCTCTCACATTACAAATAGTAAATATCCATATAGATGTATCTTTGCAAAAATATTCAAAAAAATAGAGAAACAAGACAATGAAAGTGACAAAAATTGATCTTCAAAATAATTTAAAAAAATATTTTGGATTTAATAAATTTAAAGGTCTACAAGAATCTGCTATTGAAAGTATCATTGAAGGAAATAATACCTTCGTAGTAATGCCCACTGGAGGAGGAAAATCACTAATTTATCAGCTACCAGCTTTAATGCTTGAAGGAACAGCGATTGTTGTCTCTCCTTTAATTGCTTTAATGAAAAACCAGGTTGATGCCCTACGAGGCATTTCGACAGAATATGGGGTTGCTCATGTATTGAACTCTTCGCTCAATAAAGGGGATGTTGCTCAAGTAATGAGTGATATTGAAAATGGAATTACCAAGTTATTATATGTCGCACCTGAATCGCTTACCAAAGAAAATTATGTAGAATTCTTAAAAAATCAAAAGATCTCTTTTTTTGCTATAGATGAGGCACATTGTATTTCAGAATGGGGTCATGATTTCCGTCCGGAATACCGCAATTTAAGGAGTATTTTTACTAAAATAGGCGATCATCCAATTATTGGATTAACTGCAACGGCGACAGAAAAAGTACAAGAGGATATATTAAAAAACTTGACGATTTCTGATGCAAAAACATTTAAAGCTTCTTTTAATCGTCCCAATTTATTTTATGAAGTTCGCCCTAAAACGATCAATGTAGAAAAAGATATTATTCGATTTGTTCGTAATTATGAAGGTAAATCGGGTATTATTTATTGCTTAAGCAGAAAAAAAGTAGAAGAAATAGCGCAAATATTACAAGTAAACGGAATCAAAGCAGTGCCATATCATGCCGGATTAGATGCCAAAACAAGGGCAAGGCATCAAGATATGTTCTTGATGGAAGATATTGACGTGGTAGTGGCAACGATTGCTTTTGGTATGGGAATCGACAAACCCGATGTTCGTTTTGTGATTCATCACGATATACCGAAAAGTTTAGAGAGTTATTACCAAGAAACCGGAAGGGCAGGAAGAGACGGTGGAGAAGGTTTTTGTTTGGCGTATTATTCGTATAAAGATATTGAAAAATTAGAAAAATTCTTATCCGGCAAACCGGTGGCAGAGCAAGAAATAGGCAATGCACTTTTACAGGAAGTCGTTGGATATGCCGAAACATCGATGTCTCGACGTAAATTCTTATTGCATTATTTTGGGGAAGAATTTGATGATGTCAACGGAGATGGTGCTGATATGGATGATAATGTTCGCAACCCGAAGAAAAAAAATGAAGCGCAAAATGAGGTAAAAATGCTTTTAGAGGTTGTTAAAAATACCAAGGAAGAGTACAAGCCAAAAGAGGTGATCAATACCTTAATTGGTAAAGAAAATGCGCAGTTAATTTCGCATAGAATCAATTTGCAAGAATTTTTTGGTATTGGAAAAAATAAAGATGCCAAATATTGGATGGCCTTGATTCGCCAAGTTTTGGTAGCCAACTTGTTGCACAAAGAAATTGAACAATATGGCGTGTTAAAACTCACCAAAGCAGGTAAAGAATTTATTAAAAAACCGTATTCTTTCATGATGACCGAAGATCATGTTTATTCGGAAGAAGAAGATGCAAACATCATTACCAATGCCAAAGCAGCTCTGGGTTCTACAGATGAGAAATTGATGGTCATGTTAAAAGATCTGCGAAGAAAGTTGGGTAAAAAATTAGGAGTTCCTCCTTTTGTTATTTTTCAAGATCCGTCTTTAGACGATATGACCTTAAAATACCCGATTACCATTCAAGAATTGGCAAATGTTCACGGTGTTGGCGATGGTAAAGCGAAGAAATATGGTAAGGAATTCGTTGCATTTATAGCCGATTATGTGGAAGAAAATGACATCATGCGTCCCGATGATTTGATTGTAAAAAGTACCGGTGTAAATTCTGGTTTAAAACTTTTTATCATTCAAAATACCGATAAAAAAATTCCGCTTCACGACATTGCAAAATCGAAAGGCTTAGAAATGGATGAATTGATCAAGTTAATTGAGCAAATTATTTATTCCGGTACAAAAATAAATATTGATTATACCATTGATGACCTGTTAGACGAAGACCAGCAAGAAGAAATTCACGATTACTTTATGGAGGCCAAAACCGATAAAATTCAAGATGCCTTAGATGAATTTGATGGTGATTACGACGAGGAAGAATTACGCTTGATGCGGATTAAATTTATTAGCGACGTCGGTAATTAAAAGTGACCTTGCGACGTAAAAAAAGCGACAAAAAATCCTATAATAATAGCAATAAACTTAAAGAAATTAAATTTGTGATTTTGAGAGCTCTCAAATAAGATAGCGGTTGAAATATGCAAAAATATACCAATAATCAAGGCATTAATTTCCGTTTGATAGTTGGTAAGATATACCATTTTGTTGCTTAACAAATTACCTAAAGGACTCATCATAGCAAAAATAACCACAAACATATAAATGAGAGATTTCGGCAAATTGGATTTTTGCATAAATACAATTAGAACTACCGTAATCGGAATTTTATGAATGACAATAGCCCAAAGCAATTGGTTATTTTCTTTCAAGCCAAGCGGTATACCCTCCAAAAATGCATGCAGACTTAAACTAATAAAGAGAAGCCAAGGAATTTTTTTGGCAAAATCATGAGTATGAATATGTCCATGTTCGGCTCCTTTAGAAAAATACTCTAAAACCGTTTGCAATAAAATACCCAATAAGATGAAAACACCAATATTGTGTTGTCCACTTTCAAAAACTTCAGGTATTAAATGTAAAACAGTGATTGACAATAGGTAAGC
>RCMY010004873.1_pt1 | contig 11473 bp, 10 predicted proteins | sample 2041341 | NCBI WGS metagenome assembly RCMY01 (sample SAMN09708234, study PRJNA481090) | Marine sediment metagenome, whole genome shotgun sequencing project.
CCGCGATCGCCATCGCCGCGCCGATCAGGACCGATCTGATCAAACTCACCAATAATCCATGGATTATTCGGCCATCCCAGATACCGGAAAAACTGGAAGTCGACCGACATATATTGATCAATGATTTCGCCGCCGTCGCCCATGCGGTTGCTTTGGTCGATGAAGACCAGCTGATGCATATTAGCGGGCCGGATCTGCCGCTGCCCCAGAATGGCGTCGTTAGCGTGATTGGCCCGGGCACCGGCCTTGGCGTTGCCGCTCTGGTTATCAATCAAGGACGGACCCAAGTGCTTCCGTCGGAAGGCGGCCGCTGTGATTTTGCACCCCTGGATGCGGTAGAGGATCGCATTCTCCAAAATCTGCGTGCCAAACATGGTCGGGTAGCGGTGGAACGAGTGGTAGCCGGGCCTGGCCTTCGCGCGATATTCGAAGTGCTGTGCGAAATGGAAGGCCGAGCGATGCCGCTAGGCGATGACAAAGCGCTTTGGTCGATGGCTCTGGAAGGTGAAAACAGCATTGCAATCGCCGCGCGCGACCGTTTTCTTCAGGCCTTGGGAGCCGTTGCGGGCGACATTTCGCTAACCCATGGTCCCGGCCCGGTTGTGTTGGCCGGTGGCCTGGGACTACGTCTGGCCAAGCATATTTCCAAATCGGGTTTTGCTGATCGGTTCGTCTCCAAAGGCCGCTATCGCGGACTGATGGAAAGCCTGCCGGTCAAGCTCATAACCCATCCCGAACCCGGTCTGCTGGGTGCCGCGGCTGCCTTTGCGATCAAATATCCAAACTGATCAGGCGCGACGAGAATTATTACCAGATCAGAGCGATTGTTGCTCGACAAAATCCCGGGCAATCATTTCTCGCCATACGGCATAGCCACCATCATGATCGGATGACGATATGGATAGTCGTGCAGCTTCGACCCGCTCTGCCAACACCTCTGGCGTTACACCCCACAAAGCGGTTATCGCCTCTCTGGTTTCGGGCAATAGGGACTGATCCTTGATTCTCGCGGCGCAGGCCAACGCCACACCCGTTGCCATATTGGCAGCGCAATCACCGGCCAGCAGTTTTGCCACCATAAATTCCTTTGCGCCGGCGGGTCCGGCATAGCATAATGCCAGTCCAACCCCGGCCCACAGATCTGGCTGCCGCTCGCTAGCCATGGTAGCGATGGTGTCAGCGGCCTTGGTGACAGACGCACCGCTGATGAACCAGATGCCGCGCCCAGCCCCCTGATCATATGCCTGGGATGCATAGCCGTCGAGCTTGTGTCTTGGACCAGCCAGGGTTTTTTCCGGTTCGAAATACATGTTGTGATAGCCGCGGCCATCATAAGCCAGCCAGCGATAAAACGAGTCCAGCTCAGCCAGTATGGCCTTCTCTCGCCAGGCTAGTTTCGAGATCGTCAGGCCGACACCGGCATGAACCAATATCGGATATTGGGTTCCAAACCGGGCAAGATAGCGCGGCAACATCGGCTTGCGAAACGGAAGACTATCGACAAGCGCGCTGCCCATCGCGCCGCCTTCGACAAAGAACCCGCGCAACAAAGCCGGTTCCTGCACTATGGCTTGGTCAAATTCTCCCAGCGATCGAGCTGACAGCGTCAGATTATAGCCACGCAGAAACGCCTTGCCGATCGCTTCCAGCCTTTCCTCATGACTTTTTTCAGCAAGGTCAAATCCGCGAACACGAAACTCCACGCGACTCGGATTGAGCGCCAGAAACTTCCGGACCACAGCAGGCAGCGGCTTTAGCTGATCGGCAATATTTTCAACTATTTTGATCCCGTCCACCCTGTCCATTATATATCGGTTCGTTACATTTCCGACCATGCGGTGATTACCATATACTAATCAAATACTTCTCGCAAAAAGTCTCGATAGACTAAGATTACCCGAGTTGCCGATATTAGAGGCGAATACTTGTCTTAAGCGGCCAACTGGCTAGGTTACAGTTGAATTTGTTAACCCGATTGCTGTGATATGACCAAAATTTTGGGACCAGCCAAAGGGACATGCAATGAAATCTATATTGGTCATCGGCGCCCGCGGCATACCGGATGTTATCGGTGGCGTAGAGAAAAATGCGGAACGCCTGTTCCCCCTGATCGTAAACCGGGGCTGGAAAGTGTGCATCGCCGGCTGGAAACCATTTGTCCAAGCCAAACAATATAAGGGCGTCGCCATATGGTCTGCCCCGATACCGGATTTCCTCGGAAAAAGTGAAAAGCTCTACGCGATCTCCACCCTGTTCAAGGCGCTTCGCATGCGGCCGGATCTTATCCATTTCGCAGGGCTGGAACCAGCCTTCATGCTTTGGGCCTACAAGCTGATGGGTTGCAAGATTGTCGTCCGCCTGGGGGCGGATTGTCACCATCGTCCGTGGAGCAGATCGGCCAAGTGGGTCATGCGATGCGCCACATATCAATTGCGTTGGGCGAATAATGTCATCGCCGTCACGCCTGCCTTGGCCAGAAGTCTCCATGCTTCGGGGATCAAGCAAAACATCCATGTCATCGGAAATGCAGTCGATCCGACAGAAATTTTGGAGGATGCATCAAACGCGTCGGTCGACGGGGATTATATTCTTTTCGTCGGCCAGATATCTCAACAGAAAAACATTCACAGCCTGGTCGCGGCCTTTCGCGTCTTCGTCAAAAGCCACACTCATATGAAGCTGGTGATTGTCGGTGATTGGGATAAAGATTCGGGTCGCGAACAGATCGAGGCTCTGGGTGACGACCGGATAGTGATACTGGGCGGTATATCACGGCCGGAATTGTCCCCACTTTATCGCGGGGCACGGTTTTTCGTAAACCCGTCCATCCGCGAAGGCCATTCCAACACTTTGCTCGAAGCGATAAGCTTTGACTGTCCGGTATTGTTGAGCGACCTGCCGGAAAACCGGGATCTACGACTCAATGCCAAACATTATTTTAGTCCGGGCGATATACGGAGCATGGTCAGCGCGCTCAATCGGGCCAACGCCAATCCGGATCTATTTCGCGTCAATGCCGATCGATTCCCGCAATGGGCAGAAATTGCCGACTTGACGATCCGCGTATATGATCAAATATTCGCCGACGAGGCTTCCAAACGGAGTCCCAAACCCAGGACTTCGCGGATTTAGATCTGTAACCCGATCATCGTCAGCAATTCAAAATCAGAATGGTCGATCAGAACGTTTGAAGGTTTCTCTATAAATTGCTCAAATAGTCTACGACCTGCGTGTCAGGAACCACTTCACCATATTTTGCCTGCATATCAAACAGACTTGCTTCATGCGGCCCTGGATGTCGATCGCCGACAGATTGCCGGGCGACAATCGGGATGAAGCCATGGGAACAACAGTCGACACAGGTGGCCCGCACGCAACCGCTGGTCGTCAAGCCGGCGATGATCAAACTATCATTGCCATTCGCAGTCAGCGTCGATGCCAAAGTCGTGCCGAAAAAGGCGCTGGCATATTGTTTGGAAATCACCAGCTCATTCTCTGCCGGTGCCAGCCCGTCCGGCCAAGCTCCCATCGGATGGCCAGCAACAAAATTTGCCAGCGGCGCTACTTTTTGCGCAAATCGACCACCGTCAATTAACGACGGTGCATAAGCCACATTGGTGTAGATGATCAAAATCCCGGCACGGCGCGCAGCATCACGTAGCACGATGGCATTGGCGAGCGTTTCCTCGACGCCGGCGTATAGATCGCAGCCTTTGTCGAAATAGGCCTGAACGAAATCGATCAGGATCAACGCCGGTTTATTGCCGAAACCTAGCCCACCGTCAAAGACACCGGCATAATTATCCTGTAGATCATCCGTCATAGCGACAATGATATAAGTCGCCGCGGGATGGCGCAATCATCAGAATTTATACCCGACTTCAACACCGAAGCGGCGCTGGCCACCGGGCGAGAGGAAGGATCCACCAAATTCAATCGCCGGTATGATCTCGTTTAGATAATCCTCGTCGAGCAGATTGTCGGCAAAGGCGGTGATATTCCAGTTGTCCCCTTCCAGCCCGATCCGCAGATCAAGCACGCCAAAGGCTTTGCGCCGCGTAATTGAATAGTCGGCGTCTCCGACAAAGGCCGGAAGGGCCAGCGCTGAACCCGGAAGCAAGCCACTGAACAATGTCGGACTGGTATTATTCTGGATGCTGTGGAACCAGGTCGGACCAGTGATCCGGTAATCGGCGCGCATTACCAAATCAAAACTTGTCGCGATCGGCGCAACCATCTGGGTTCCGAGATTGATCGTATAGTCTGCGGTATAAGGCGATTTGTTGCCTACCGTGTTGGGACGGGAAGCATTGGCCTTGATTTCACTTTCAGTGACGTTGATCGATCCGAAGATATCCCAGCCTTCGACAATCTCCGCATTAGCGTTGAACTCGAGCCCGTAAATGTCGACCTTATCGATATTGGAGACCACACGGAGCAACCCGAACGGGCCAACGAAAAATTCGAAGAACTGCATGTCGTCGACTTTGGTATAATAGCCCGCGAGATCAAAGCTGATCGCGCCGTTCGCGGCCGATCCCTTGAAACCCGCCTCGAACGCACTCGAGGTTTCTTTGCGGAAAATATCGTTGATCAGGACATTGGTGCCGATGAACTGATTGAAATTCTGATCGACAATCGCTGCAGAGCCCTGATTATTGAAACCGCCCGATTTGAAACCAATGCCCCAGTTGGCATAGAAATTCAGGTCATTGGTCAGGCCATAACGCAGAGAGAGTTTTGGCTGTAGCTGTTTGAAGGTCTGTTCCTTGTCGGCGATTGCGCCAAACGCCTGCCCCGGATTGATCGGCGCGCCGGTAATGGGATCGGTGGCTACCGGAACCTGATTGGAAACTTCCCGTTCCTCGATATCGTAACGCATCGCCAAGCCGATGTCGAAATTATCGGTAATCTCATAATCAATCGAGCCAAAAGCCGCGTAGACGTTGGTGTTGAAACTATCTGAAAAGAGCTGCGAGGTTGGATTGCTGCTGTTGGCATCATTGTACAACTGGCGGATGATCCCTTGTCCGAGATCGGCACCGAGGCTGACTCCGACATCGCGGCTGATATTGAGGAAATAAGCACCAACCTGCCACGCGAGTGGCCCGTCTCCGTTGGACGCAAGCCGGATCTCCGAGCTGATATCGGTCTGTTCGCGGATCTGATATTGGGTGCCATCGCACGTGGTCGGACTGTAAGGACCAAAAGTCGAACCGTTGACCGGATCGAATATGAACGGGGTCGGGTTGTTGCCAATGAAGGTTGGGGCGTTCAGCGGAAAGCCGGTCAACGCTGCGGTGGACGCGAAGCAGGCATCGGATGCGGCTACCGATGCCGGCGTTGCGCCGGGGAAAGTATAGCGAGCAAAATCGGCTGATGTATTATCTGCCGTCAGCGACTGGTCAACGTCGCTGTACAGCGCCCATGCAGTGAGCGTCACCGCATCGAAATCATGGGTCAGCTTGACCGATGTCTCGAATGTTTTCTGGTCGTTGGTCGGACGGATGTTCGAATAGAAGCCGAACCGGTGATCATTCACATTCTCAAAAAAGGCAGGATCGACTCCGGCAAAATTGGGAAGATGAAAGGCCGCGTTATAGTTGATCGAAGCGCCGGACAGATCGGCGTAGCGTGCCTTAACGTCAACTTCGGTTGAATCACCCAGTTCGGCCACGAAGCGACCGTCGATCGACCAGGTTTCCTGATCATCTACAACCTTGCGATTGTTGAGAAAGCTGTTGCGGTAGAAACCGTCGGTGGTGTTGTAGGAAGCCGACACGACCAGACCGGCGCTGTCACCGACCGGCGTGGAAATATAGCCCGAGGCCTTATAAGTATTGTCCTCGGCAGCACTTAGCTTGATGCCCCCTTCCAAAATGTCGCCCGGCTTGAGCGTCTGGATAACAATTGCGCCTGCAGCCGCGTTCCGACCATAGAGAGCGCCTTGCGGACCTTTCAATATTTCGATCTGGCGCAGCGTGCCCTGATCCTGGTTGAGCTGGGCCGTGTTTGTCTTGAGAATGCCGTCAACCACCAGCGCTACCGAACTTTCGGCGTCGCGTGCGCCGTTGATACCACGGATATTGATCTGGGTGTCGCCCGCTTCTGCGGTGCCACTAACAATCGTCACACCGGCGGTCAGCTGGACAAATTCATCAGCCTGCTGGACGCCTGTGCGATCGAGCATTTCCGAGGTGAAGACCGTGACTGATGCCGGGACTTCCGCGAGCAATTCGTCTTGACGTCGTGCCGTCACGATGATCACATTACTGTCTTGAGCTTCTCGGGCCGACTGATCCCCGCTGGTTTGTGCGAAAGCGGGATTGAAGCCAGCCAATGCGGCAAAGCCTGCCGAAAGTGAAAGAGCTGTTCTGATGCGACGCATGATATTTCTCCCTGAATGGAATCATCTGCGGACCCATTTTGGCCCATCAGACATATTTTAGACGAGCACGTTGGCTCCGCTCATATAGACATAGACTTCCTGAAATTTTCCGTCCCGGACCCGCCAGAAATTGTTGTTGTTGAGCAAGGTGACACCGCCATGGGCATCGGTCAGTTCGGCGACAAAGCTGGCAGCGATCCGGCCGTTGGCTTCATCGACCGTGCAGACGAAATCGCGGTGGACGATCGTTTCGTAAGCGCCGAAGAAATCGTCGAACATCCGCTTGATTTCAGCTTTTCCGCTGTGACGCGTGAAGCTTGTCTGGACACAGAACAGGGCCTCGTCATGGAAGCAGGCAAGTGCGCCATCCATATTCTTGGCGTCAACATTTCCGAAATAGCTCTTGGTCGCCAATTCTATCAATTCATCGCGAGAGAGACCGGGTTCATATTGCATCAGGCGTCTCCTTCTTTTAGCAGATTATCGCCGCTCATATAAACCGTTACATGCTGGAACAGTCGATCCTTGCAGTAGAAACGATTGCAATTTTCATATCGCAACTGCTCTCCCCCATTGGGGGTTATCAAAACCGTAAACTGGGAACAGACTGCGTTGGTGTCCGGATCGGCCACGTGGACAAAATTGCCGTGCCAGATATCCTCGAAATCGGCGAACAGCTTTTCGAACATAGCGCGAATGGCATCCCGCCCGTTATGGACAGTGTCCGAAGTTGCTTCGTGCAAAACTGCATCGGGGGCAAAACAGTTGAGAACCTGGGTCAGATTCTTGTTATCAACACCGTCGAAATAGCGCTTGGTTACGATATCGATGTAAAATGGATAAGGCAGAGGCACTTGGCCTGCGATGCCGGGGGTCCAGTCAGCCATTAATACCATCCTTTTCTAATATCGGAGTCCTTGGGAACTTCGGGCGCGGGAAATGCCTTTTTGCTATGGGTCAGTCCCAACTCGATCAAGGTCTCGAGAAATTTGTAGGCTACTTGTCCGGGGTTGAGCACCGGGATTGGCAGATTATCATCCAGATATTTGGCGGACTGGTGCATCGTCGTCGAACCTAGCACTATGACATCCGCGCCATCTTCCTCCATAGCCAGCGTCGCTTCTGCCTTCAGCTTGTCGAAGATCACCTCTTCCTTACCCGCCAGCAATTCAGTGACATCGGGCCGGGTATCGATTGACCGCAGCGACGCCACCCGATCCCACCAGCCATATTCAGTCAGGGTCTTTTCGTAGAGCGGGAACCATTCTGGCCACATGGTCAATACGGTGAATTTCTTGCCGAGCATCATTGCAGCGGCAAACGCCGCCTCTCCGGGTCCGACCACGGGAATGCTGAGCCGGGAACGCAGTGCGCGCAAACCGCTATCGCTGACCGTATCAATCAGCACGCCGGCATAGCCTTCTTCTTCAGCGGTGATACCGGCTTGGAAAACCGTCCAATCCATCAGCAATGTGTCGTGGTAACTGTCACCCAGAGCAGCGCCCCACGGGACTGCGACAAATTCGGGCTGGAATCCTGCGCGGACAAAATCTGCAGGTAGTTGCTCCGCCCGGGCGGACACGCCTGCCTCGTCCATCGGAATCGGAACGATGACTTTTATCCGTTTCATAGCAAACCCCGCTCGGCCATGGTTATGAGAAAACTCCCTAGGACCGTTGTATTGTATACAATTACGATCCGTCAAGCGTAAACTGCCCGATTGGTCAGTGCTTGCTCATCGCCGTTTATTGCGCCAATAGTCCGATGATGAGCCGAGCTTCCGACACCGCCTATAGAAAGATCCGCAGCTTTATCCTGTCCGGAGAAGCGCATCCGGGCATGCAGTTGACCGAGGAACAGCTGGCGGAAATTTCCGGCGTTTCGCGAACCCCCGTGCGGGATGCCGTCCAACGACTCGAAAACGAAATGCTGTTGGTGCGAAGCGCTTCCAAGCGGCTTTCGGTCGCCGACTGGTCGGATGATGAAATCGACGAAATGTTCACATTGCGAGGAATGCTGGAATCCCACGCTGCCCAGCGCGCCGCGCAAAAAATGAACGCCGGGAGCCTGAAACAATTGCGTGAAATCAATGAAGCACTGACAAAAGCGGTCGATCAGACAACGCCCGATATTGCGACCTTCCTGGATGCCAACCGGCAATTTCACGACTTGATTCTCGATTGTGCGCAATCGCCGCGGCTGAGCAAGCTGCTTCCGGCGCTGGTCGAACAGCCGGTGGTACGCCGCACCGCCCATCAATATTCACGGGAAGATCTGATGCAATCCCGCGCAGATCATGAGGAGCTGATCGCTGCCTTTACCGCAAAGGACCAGAACTGGGCCGCCGCGGTGATGACCAGCCATATCCGTCGGGCCTTCCACAGTTTCAGCGTGGCCACAAAGAGCAGCGCCGAAGACTGAGCGTCAGATGATGCCGCGATCCTGAAGATCGGCTATTTGCGCGCTGTTCATGCCGAGCATTTCGCCATAAATTGCTTCATTATGCGCGCCCAGTTCCGGACCAACACTATCGATATGGCCGGGCGTCTTGGACAGTTTCGGCGCAACATTCTGCATGACAAAATTATCGTGCTGCGGATGGTCTATTTCGACCAAAGCCTCGCGCGCCTTGAAATGGGGGTCCGCGAGCATTTCCGGCGCACGATAGATATTCCCCGCCGGTACGCCGCTATTCTCGCACAATGTCAGCACATCCTGACTGGTAAAGTTGCGAGTCCAGTCTGCAACCATGACATCCAGTTCGGTCTGATGTTCTCCTCGCGCCACATGCGTCGCAAAACGTTCGTCTGTAGCCAGTTCCGGCTTGCCCATCATCGCCGACATGCGTTTCCAGACGCTATCCTGGTTACCGGCCACCAGCACGCTGCCGTCCTGCGTCGGATAGACATTGGAGGGCGCGATCTTCGGCAGGATCGATCCAGTACGCTCGCGGATATGCCCGGCCACCGTATATTCGGCGACGGTCGATTCCATATTGGCCAGCACGGCCTCGTAGATCGCCGAATCGACAACCTGTCCCTCGCCGGTCTTGTGCCGATGCTCCAGCGCCATCAACGCGCCCAAACAGGCATAAGTGGCCGCTAGCGAGTCGCCTATCGAGAGTCCTGCCCGGCTTGGCGGACGGTCCGGTTCTCCGGCGATATAGCGCATACCGCCCATTGCCTCGCCTATCGCGCCATAGCCGGCACGCTTAGAATATGGCCCGGTCTGGCCATAGCCAGACACCCGGATCATGATCAGGCCTTTGTTGATCGCACTGAGCGTCTCGTAATCCAGTCCCCATTTTTCCAGCGTTCCGGCGCGGAAATTCTCGAGCAGGAAATCGGACTTTCCGACCAGCCGCTTGACTATTTCCTGACCTTCCTTTTCGCGCAGGTTGAGCGTGATCGACTTTTTGTTGCGGCCGACCACGGAAAACCAGAGCGGGACGCCCTGACCCCAAGTCCGCATCGCATCGCCGACTTTCGGTGGCTCTATCTTGATTACTTCGGCGCCATGGTCGCCCATCAGCTGACCACAGAACGGACCCGCTATCAACTGGCCCATTTCGATCAGCCTCAGCCCCGTCAATGCCCCTTGCGTCATTAAAAATACTCCCGCATCATCCTTTCTTCTATACAAAGGAGGATCATAATTGTATACAAATTTTATGGCGCAACAAACCCCAGCCTTTGTCAATATTCTCGAAGTCGGCCCACGCGACGGTCTACAGAATGAGTCCGAGATTATTTCTACAGCAGATAAGCTGGGCCTGATCAATCGTCTGCTGGATGCTGGTGTGCGTCGAATCGAGGTCGCGAGTTTCGTTCATCCGGGGCGCGTTCCGCAAATGGCCGATGCTGAAGACGTAATCGCGGGCCTGCCGGACCGGAGCGATGTTTCCTATATCGGCTTGTGCCTGAACAAGCGCGGTGTCCTCCGCGGCCTCGCGACACGGGATGGCAACAAGCGCGGAATCGACGAAGCCGGCTGCGTGGTTGTGGCGAGCGACACGTTCGGACAAAAGAACCAGGGCCAGACGATAAAGCAGGGCATCAAGGAGAATCGCGAGATGATCCGCTTTGCCAAGGCCGAGGGGCTGAAAGCACAGGTCACCATTTCCGCGGCCTTTGGCTGCCCGTTCGAAGGCGCGGTCAAGCCGGAGACGGTCTTGCAGATCGCCGAAGAAATGGCGGCAGAAGGCCCGCTGGAAATCGCACTCGCCGATACAATCGGTGTCGGAGTTCCCGCGCAGGTAACCGATTTGTTCGGCAGGCTCCGGGAGTTGCTCCCCGACGATATCTCTATGCGCGCGCATTTTCATGACACTCGCAACACTGGCATTGCCAATGCCTGGGCTGCCGCTCAGGCAGGTGTGTCGACGCTGGACTCCAGCCTTGGCGGTCTTGGCGGCTGCCCCTTTGCTCCCAATGCCACCGGCAATATTGCCACGGAAGATCTGGTCAATCTGCTCGACCGGTCTGGTGTCGAACATGATCTCGATCTCCGCAAGGCGATAGCCACCAACCAATGGTTCGAAACAATAATCGGCCGTCCGCTGCCATCTCTGGTGGCGAGGGCTGAATCCTGAATGACTGTTAGATAGAAAAGAGAGTGCAATATGGGGTATCGATTGGGCGTCGACGTTGGCGGAACATTTACCGATCTTCTGCTGATTGACGAAGCGACGGGACAGACGTTCCGGGACAAGGTTCCATCGACCCCCGGCGATCCCTCACAGGCGGTGATCAATGGCGCGAGAGGGTTATGCGAGCGTCAGAATATCGCTCCGGGCGATATCGACCTGTTCCTCCACGGCACGACAGTCGCCACCAATGCGGTGCTGGAAAAGAAGATTGCCAAGGTCGGGCTGGTCGTTTCCGAGGGCTATCGCCATCTGATGCAAATTGCGCGCAGTCTGGTACCCGGCGGGCTCGCCGCCTGGATCATCTGGCCGAAGCCCGAACCGATGGCAGCGCTGCAACGGACCATTGAAGCCCCCGAACGGATGGATGCCAAAGGGCAGACCGTCCGCGCGCTGGATGAAGCAGAGATGCGCGCCCGGCTCGAGCAGCTGAAAGCGTC
>RCMY010006080.1_pt1 | contig 11473 bp, 9 predicted proteins | sample 2041341 | NCBI WGS metagenome assembly RCMY01 (sample SAMN09708234, study PRJNA481090) | Marine sediment metagenome, whole genome shotgun sequencing project.
TTATAACGGGTCAAGAAACAAGACTTGCCCCTAGTAATGATTTGGTCTTTGGTCTTTGGTCTTTATTCTTGATTCTATTGTTTTGTTTTTATCTAAAATTTATAGTGATTTCATTTGTACAAATTTCTAAATATAAAAAACAACATAAGTTTCCTTTTCTCACCAATAAGTAAACTATTCTGTTTGTTTTATGACATTTATCAGTAATTTAGAATAAAATAAGTATTAAAAAGGTTGTTTTTTGGTTTTAGGGAACTGCTCCATCCCTAAATCATACAGTCTATCTCAATTGATAAGGTATGAAGCCTATTCTAGAACCGATTCATTTAGGGGAGCGGAAGACTATTATTGGGTTTTACCATGCCAAAAAAAACTTTGAAACCCCTTGGCATTTCCATCCGCAACACGAACTGACCTATATTGAAGAGAGTGTCGGCAATAAATTTATTGGCGATTATGTGGGCCCTTACGAACCAGGCGAGCTGGTCTTGTTGCGCTCCAATCTTCCACATTGTTGGAAAAACAATACGCAACAAAAGGTGCAGTCTAAATCGTTGGTGGTACAATGGAATGTAGGAATTTTTCCAAAAGTACCGGAGTTAGCAAGTATTTTTGAAATGTTACGGACTGCCTCCAAAGGAATTATTTTTGAGAAAAACGATTCGGCCGCCTTGGTTCCACTTCTCAAGACCTTTCCGAATCTCCAAGGGCATGACCTTTATATTCAGTTGTTGACCACCTTGGTACAACTATCGAAATGCTCCTATAAGACCCTTTCCGAAGCCAGTTTCACCGACAACCTTCCCTCTGATTATGGTAGCCGAATGGCAAAAATACATGATTTTGTAGCGGAGAATTTTAGTCGAAAAATATATTTAAAGGAACTGGCCGATCTGGTCAATATGTCAGAACAGTCATTTTCCCGATTTTTCACAAAAATAATGAAACGTTCTTTTTTTACTTTTTTGAACGAGTACCGTATCAATATGGCTGTGAGAATGCTTTTGGACACCGACGATTCGGTCTCCCAAATTGGTTTTGCGTGTGGGTATGAATCGCCCCCCTTTTTTTTCAAGAAGTTTAACGAATTCCACGGACAATCCCCCATGAAATACCGGAAACGGTTTGCTGCACAAAGTTTTGGGAAAAAGTAAAAAATTATGGGGTGTCTACAATACGTTTCAGCTTATGACAAATAAGCCGCGCTATGGTTCCAACTGTTGGTGTTTATTTTTAGGGATTGAATTGTACCACGGTCACTATGGGTATAAAGATTTATTTGTGTTTTCTACTGTAACATATGTTTATGACACTTTAAATAACACAAATACTTCCCTTTTTATATCACACCCCTAGCAATCTATTGATCTCCTGTTGGGCTCTTTGAATGGCTTCCAGCAGTTCCTGAAAATCAAGACCTTCCTCTAAATTGGAAGTGAGGATCGAAACGGCCAAGACCGACACAAGCTCCGAAGATTCGAGACCGATCGGTACGGCAATATCGGTTACCCCACTTGTTAATTCACTATTGATGTGGCAATAGCCTTGCTCCCGAACCCGTTCAATAGTTCCCTCTACTTCCCGTTGTTTTTCCACTGACCAATCTTTGTAATATGTATCCTGGCCCAAAACCCGTATCATCTCTTTTAGGGGCAGCATGGATAAAAGAACTTTCCCTGATGAAGTCAGCGACAGCGGGAAAAGGGTTCCTTCCTCTATGGAAAGCGATACGGCGCCGGGGCCTCTAATCTGCAAAATAGGCATTAACCTATTCTCATACATAACGCTTAGATGGCAAGATTGTCTCGTCCGCTGCGAAAGGGCCTGCATCGGTACTTGGGCCGAACTTTTTAACTCGTCAAGCGGGGAATGCCGATGAGATAGGCTGTAAATCTTTAAAGAGAGCCGATACTTGCCCGTATCGGCACTTCTTATAATATAGGCCCGTTCCTCTAAACAGACCAACATCCGATAAATTTCATTAGGGGTTCTCTGGGTTCCTTGTGCAATCTCTCCTTGGGACATAGGAATTCCTTCTTTGGATAAAAATTCTATAATATCGAGACCCTTGTCCAGTGCGGGGGCGTTGTATTTGGTAGGAGTTGTGTCGGCCATGGTCAAAATTATCAAAAAATAGTTTCCCAAATATAAAGATTTATTTGTTTTATTCATATATAAAAAATATGTTTGTATATGAATATTGATAGAAGCTTATTAAAACTGCATCAAAACCCATTTTACACCTATAAAATTTATGACTTCAAATAGTATAAAACTAAAAGGGATTACTTGGAACCACAGTCGGGGATTCACTTCTGTCGTGGCCACGGCACAACGGTTTTCAGAGCTTCATCCGAATATTGAAATTACTTGGGAAAAGCGGTCACTTCAAGCCTTTGCCGATGAACCCATTGACGAATTGGCCAAAAGGTACGATCTGTTGGTCATTGACCATCCCTGGGCGGGTTTTGCGGGTAAAAACAATGTTATTTTACCTTTAGACAAGCACCTGCCGAAAGAATTTTTAGAAGACCTACAAGAAAATACCGTAGGCCATTCCCATAGTAGCTATTCCTCAAATGGGCACCAATGGGCATTGGCTATAGATGCAGCTACTCCAGTCGCCTCTAGTCGGCCCGATATTTTGAACGAAAAGGGATTTAAGCTGCCCAAAACCTATGAAAATCTTTTGGATATGTCCAAAAAAGGAGTGGTGATTATGCCTGGGATTCCACAGGATACCTTGATGAATTTTTACATGATGTGCTGCACGCTTGGAGAGGATGTTTGTGAAACCCAGGATTTCGTAGTGAGCGAAGCCGTTGGTGTTCAGGCACTTGAATTGTTACGGGCTTTGGCTGAGAACATGGATCCTAAAATCTTTGATTGGAACCCCATCAAAGTGTATGAAGCTATGACCCTTACTGATGATTATGCCTATTGTCCATGGGCCTACGGCTATTCCAATTACAGCCGTACCGGATATGCCCGAAAAGAACTTCATTTTCACGATATGATCGACATTAAGGGAAAAGGAAAGGCAATTAGTACCCTGGGAGGAACCGGATTGGCGGTTTCCGCAGCTACATCGGAAATTGAAACCGTAATGCAGTACGTGGCATATGTAGGCTCCGAAAACATTCAGAAAACCTTGTTTTTTGATGGGGGCGGGCAACCAGGACATAGAAAAGCTTGGGAGGATGAGCATACCAATACATTGACTTCCAATTTCTTCAAAAACACTCTGCCAGCCTTGGACCGTGCGTTTTTGCGCCCACGCTATAACGGACACATGTATTTTCAGGACAGGGCGGGGGGTCCGATCAGGGAATATTTAATGAACGGTGGCAATGAAAAGGAACTGCTTCAAAAATTAAACACTCTTTACTACACATCGTTGAAAACTAAATAACAAGAATGAAACCATTGGAAGGAATATTGGTGTTGGAGTTTTGCCAATTTATGGCAGGGCCTTCGGCCGGACTTAAATTGGCGGATTTAGGCGCACGGGTCATTAAGATAGAACGTCCGGTACATGGGGAAGGAGGAAGACAAATTGCGATCAAGAATCTGTTCGTAGATGATAGTAGCCTGGTTTTTCATACTATAAACAGAAACAAGGAATCTTATGCCGCCAACCTCAAAGATCCTGAAGATCTGAAGAACGTTAAAAAACTTATCGAACAGGCCGATGTCGTGACCCATAATTTTAGGCCGGGTGTCATGGAGAAAATAGGTTTAGATTACGGAACCGTCCAAGCCATTAACCCGAAAATTGTATATGCAGTAGTTACGGGGTATGGGGATAAAGGGCCCTGGGCCACAAAACCGGGTCAAGATCTTTTGGTACAATCACTTTCCGGGCTGTCATATTTATCAGGTTCGGCCAGTGCCGGCCCTACCCCTATCGGTGTAGCCACCAGTGATATCCTTACGGGGGCACATTTAACCCAAGGTATTCTCTCCCTCTTGGTGCGACGAGGGAAAACAAAAAAAGGAGGACTGATAGAAGTAAGTCTTTTGGAATCTACTTTGGATTTTCAATTCGAAGTGCTGACCACCTATTTCAACGATGGGGGAAAAGATCCCGTGAGGGCAAAAAAAGGAAATGCCAATGCCTATTTGAGCGCCCCCTATGGCATTTACCCCACCAAGGATAAATATATTTCCATTGCCATGATGCCCATGACAAAACTGGCGGCCCATATTGGTCTGGAACTACCCGAAGCATATCTTAGCCCAGAAAGTTGGTTCGATAGAAGAGACGAGATAATGGACTTGCTCCGTGAAGTCTTCATTTCCAAAACAACGGCGGAATGGCTAGCCATACTGGAAGCTTCCGATATATGGTGCTCGGACGTATTTGCTTACAAGGATATTCTAGAGCACGAAGGGTACAAAGTTCTTCAAATGGATCAGGAGGTGCTTACCTCGGATGGGGAAACCGTTCGTACAACCCGTTGTCCTATCCGCATAGACGATGAGCGCTATTTCGATAAAAAATCAGCCCCCAAGATAGGCGAGGATACTGCAAAAATTATAAAAGAGTTTAATTTATGAAACCATTGGAAGGCATTTTGGTCGTTGACCTAAGCCAATTTTTATCGGGTCCTTCGGCTAGTTTAAAACTGGCTGATCTTGGTGCACGCGTCATTAAGGTGGAGCGCCCTGGGTCTGGGGATATTTGCCGATCACTGTATATATCCAATACGAAAATGAATGGGGATTCCTCAGTGTTCCATGCCATAAACAGGAACAAAGAAAGCTTTATGGCCGACCTTAAAAATAAACTGGACAGGAACCGTGTTTTAAAACTAATATCACATGCCGATATTGTAATGCATAATTTCCGCCCTGGAGTTATAGACCGATTGGGCTTAGACTACAAGACCGTCCAAAAAACCAATTCGTCCATAGTGTATGGTGAAATATCAGGTTATGGCAAGGAAGGCCCGTGGAAGAACAAACCTGGTCAAGATTTATTGGTGCAGTCCCTATCCGGAATGACTTGGCTAAGCGGAAATAAAAACGATGGGCCTGTTCCCGCAGGCCTAGCAATCGTAGACATACTTACCGGAGCCCATTTGACACAGGGCCTGTTGGCGGCTTTGATTCGTAAAGGAAAAACCGGGAAAGGGGCGAAAATAGAAGTTAGTATGTTGGAATCGGTTATCGACTTCCAATTCGAAACCATCACTACGTATTATAGGGATGGCGGACAACCTACTGCACGTACGGTAAGCAATAATGCCCATGCATATCTTGGGGCTCCTTATGGAGTATACGAAACGGAAAATGGTCACATGGCATTGGCCATGGGAAAAATACCAGTTCTCGGCGAACTTTTGGGGTGCGGAAAATTAACGGAATACCAGGAAGTAAGTTCATGGTTCGATAAAAGAGATGAAATCAAAGCTGAACTGGCCGCCTATTTATTGACGGGAACCACGGAAAAATGGCTGTCCATTTTAGAACCCGCGGATATTTGGTGCGCTAATGTATTGGATTGGAAAACCTTGTTTGCGACCGAAGCTTATAAGGTTTTGCAAATGGATCAAGAGGTGGAAATGGGAGACGGTTATACATTTAAAACAACACGATGTCCCATTAAAATAGATGGGGAAATTTTATTTTCCAAAAAAGGAACCCCTGCTCTGGGTGAACACACCTCCCCTATTACATCCGAGTTTCAACTCTAACAGAATATCCGAAAATATAAAATTAACAATATCGAACTTCGGCCCGTTCGAGAAAGCTTTCGATGAATAGTGGGGGGAATATGGAATTTAAGAGATACTATTAGAAAAATGGATGAACATAATTTTTTGGTACTATTGTAGAAAGCTTATAACAACAACCTTTTAAAACAGGAATATGAAAACATGGAGTATAGGATTGCTTACTGTAGTATTGATTTCCTGTGGCACCAAGAAAAAAGAAGACCACATTGAAGTGAAAAAGATTTTAGATCATCAAAAAATAGTTTATCAAGCAGACTGGGAATCCCTAAAACAACATAAGACCCCAGATTGGTTCCAGGATGCCAAATTTGGGATTTATTGCCATTGGGGTCCTTATTCAGTGCCTGCCTTTGAAAACGAATGGTATTCGCATTGGATGTATTGCGGTCCGGAAAATCCAGAATATAAACAAGGAAAGAAATATTACGAACACCAAATAAAGACCTATGGACCTTTAGACGAATTTGGCTACAAGGATTTTATTCCTATGTTCAAGGCAGAAAAATTCGACGCTGCAACATGGGCCGACCTGTTCCAAAAAGCAGGCGCTAAATTTGCAGGTCCGGTCTCGGAGCACGCCGATGGTTTTGCCATGTGGGATAGCGAACTTACCGAATGGGATGCCAAAGACATGGGCCCTAAAAGGGATATTATGGGCGAGCTTTCCAAAGAAATCCGAAAAAGGGACATGAAGTTTATCGCTACCTTCCACAGGCAGTGGTTATTGGGTTGGTTCCCTACTTGGGACGAAAACACGGATGCCTCCAACCCGGAATTTGCCGGACTTTATGGGCCAAAATTAAAAAAAGGGGATTTTCAATATCCTCCCAATCCTAAAGAAATCGATGAGGGCGTAAAAAGATATTATCCTAAAGCTGGTGAAGAATTCAACGAACAGTGGTTGGATCGCTTAAAGGAAATCGTGGACAAATACAACCCTGATCTGGTTTGGTTCGACAATAAAATGGACGTAATCGGCGAGCAATATCGAAAAGATTTCCTAGCTTACTACTACAACCATGCAGAAAAGAACCATCAAGAAGTGGTGAGTACCTATAAGTTCTATGATTTTGCCACAGGAACTGCGGTTCTCGATCTGGAACGCGCCCGGATGAGTGAGAGCAAGGATTTCCCATGGCTTACGGATGATTCCATCGACTGGAAGGCATGGAGCGATATCAGGAATCCGGAATATAAGACCGCTAACAGGATCATCGATTTTCTAGTGGATGTGGTAAGCAAAAATGGATGCCTGTTATTGAACATTACTCCAAAAGCCAACGGCGAAATCCCCGAACCTGTAAAAGAACGATTGTTGGAAATTGGGCAATGGTTGGCAACGAACGGTGAAGCTATATATGGTACACGACCTTGGAAAATTTACGGCGAAGGCAAAGCCAAAGTAGTCGAAGGCCATTTGAGCGAACGTAAGAATCCTGACAACACTTCAGATGACATACGGTTCACCTCCAAAGGCGATTTGCTATACGCCATTCAACTGGATTGGCCACAAGACGGGGAAACCATTATTTCCACTTTAAAGAAAGGAAGTGAATGGTACCGGAACAGTATAAGTTCCATTCAGTTACTAGGACATGAAGAAAATTTGAAATTTGAAATCAAGGAAGATGGTTTGCATATACAATTGCCTAAAAAACCAGTGGGAAAGGATGCGTTTGTCTTTAAGATAACCCCGTAGTTGATTCCTTAGGACAAATACTAATTTCTGATTTTCATTCATTCCGAACAGTATTGATTTGAATTAGAGATAAGGAAAACCTCAATTGGGTTCTTTTCTAAAAAGTAACGCCAACGGCTGTTTTTCGTATATTTCCCAACATAATCCTTTTTTTTGAGAACAAGGATATCCGCAATTTAGTACTTGTGAAATCTAAGAACGGAAGGCTAATTTAGTTGCCAATACTAATGGCAAACATGACCTGTTCAGGGTCAATAATGGAAAAAAATAGATGATGGTGCTTCAGGGCAAAAAGATATACGGTTTTTTCAACTACTTGATGGTAGTGCTGTTTTCCATATATATTCTTCATGCTCAGAATACGCCACAGGAAGTTAACCACGCTACAGCAGAGCAAATTTTCAACGCTGCCCAAAGTATACGGTTTCAAGATCCCGATAGCTCCATAGTACTTTTTGAAAAAGCGCACAAAGGCTTTTTAAAAAGCGGCGATACGTTGCGAGCTGTAAATGCCTTATTGGAAATGCCCTATCATAATGGCCAACGTGTCGCTTATGACAAGTCGTATGACAACTTATGGCACGCTCTTTTTTTAGCGGATGATATAAAGGATGAAAAATTAAAGGCACAGATATATCAACACCTTGGAAGACTTTATAGCTATTTTAAAAGAAAGGATGAAGCTTTTAAGTACCTTAAAGCTGCACTGAAAATAAATAAAATATTGATAAAAAAAGGGTTATTGAACAAAGCCCTGCTAACTCATGACTATTATTTAATGTGCGCTACGCATAGGGAACTTGGAGAACCAGAAATAGGGAAGATATATCTTGACAGTTGTTTTATGACCTACGATAAGACTGCTATCCCAAATGAATTGCCATATCTGCAATTTGAAAAAGCCTTTATCCTATCACAGGAGAAAAATAGTGCCGAGGCTTTGCAATTGTTGCAGACCGTTGAACCTTGGTTTCAAGAGAACCGCCCTTCTTACCTAGTACTAATATATGCCCATTGGGGGGATATCTATCGCGATCTATCCGATTTGTTAAAAAGTGAGGAATACTATAAAAAAGCTTTGGAAATTTCGGATAGATACAATAGTCATTTGGATTTTTCAATACTAGTCCATGAAAAGCTTGCTGATATATATGTTAAGAAAGAGGATTATAAAAAGGCATTTGCAAGTCAGAAAATCGCAAAAGAACTGGATGCCCGGTTTTTCGATAGCAGAAGCTCGATTAACCGGCCCTTATTGGAAATAAAGGATGAATTTAGGCTTGAAAGGGAAAAACAGGAAAATATAGTGCAAAAACAGCGGCTGGCGCAGTTAGAGCAAGAGGAAAAGATTTCCTTTTTACAACGGACCATCCTATTGGGATCACTCCTTTTTTTAATCCTAATTGGAACAATCTATTTCAGGTTTATCCGCTCCAAACACAAGGCCGAAAAACAGTTGATCCGGCGAAATAAAGAACTGGAAATACAAAAGGCCAAAGAGCTGTTGGAACTAAAGAACAAGGAACTAGCCACATCTGCCCTACAACTGGTCGAGAAAGATGAATTTTTAAGGGATATCAAGCAAAAATTAAAAGCGCTGAAAGGGAATGTTGAAACCTCGGAAATCAATAAGGTCCTTAAATCCATCTCCATAAGTAATGCCAATAACTGGGAAGAATTTAAATTACGGTTCACCGCGGTCAACGAAAAATTCTACAATACGGTTACTTCCAAATATCCCAATCTTAGTCAATCCGATCAGAGAATTTGTGCGCTGATCAAATTGAATTTCTCCAGTAAAGAAATGGCCAGACTTCTCGGTATTTCGGTAGAATCGGTACACACAACTCGCTATAGGCTGCGAAAAAAAATGGGTCTTGATAGAAGTGTCAATTTGGAAGATTTTATTGCCGAACTCTAAGATTATTGGTTGTCTAGTAATTGTCTAGTACAATAGATCATGCGATACGTTCAATTCTCCTATTTTAGAGTTTGTAAAAATGAAGTTCCTCCCAACACAATAGATTTTACATCTTGACAAACAACTGGTCGAACAATGAAAACAACCAAACCTTTATGTAATTTATTCTTGGTACTAACGGTAATCGCCTGTAACTCCACCTCATCCCCAGAAGAAAATATAAAATCGATGTCTATAGAACAAGAACCAATTATTACTGACGAACAATTTGATAATTTGGGCATCACCGACAGGAATCATCTGAGCGCCGCCTCTAAAAGGGCGTTGGGGTGGCCTACCGATCTTGGTAACGAATGGTTCATTCAGTTTAACAACTTACAGCCACTAAAAGGTGATTTGGCTTATGAAGAAGGTGTTGTACGAAGAGATCCCAGTGCCATGATTAAGGAAAACGGCAAGTACTATGTATGGTATTCCAAAAGTACGGGGCCTACGCAAGGGTTTGGCGGTGATATTGAAAAAAACAAGGTGTTTCCATGGGACCGTTGCGATATCTGGTACGCAACCTCGGAAGATGGATGGACATGGAAGGAAGAAGGGTTAGCCGTAGCGCGTGGCAAAAGAGGGGAATACGATGACCGCTCCGTTTTTACCGTCGAGATAATGAAGTGGGACGATACATACTACCTATGTTACCAAACCGTAAAATCACCTTACAATGTGAGGGTAAAGAACCAAGTTGGTCTAGCATGGTCCGATTCGCCCAATGGCCCATGGACCAAAAGCAAGGACCTATCTTGAGTCCCGCGGATAATGGGGTCTGGAAAGGTGAAGAGCAGAACCGTTTTATGGTCGAGAAAAAAGGCGATTTTGATAGCCATAAAGTGCATGACCCCTGCATCCTTCCGTACAAGGGCAAATTTTATCTGTATTACAAAGGCGAACAAATGGGCGAGGAAATCACTTTTGGTGGCAGGCAGATCCGTCATGGCGTGGCCATCGCCGACAATCCGAAAGGACCCTATGTAAAATCTCCCTACAACCCCATCAGTAATAGTGGGCATGAAATCTGTGTCTGGCCCTACAACGGGGGTATCGCCTCATTGATCACAACTGACGGCCCCGAAAAGAACACCATTCAATGGGCCCCTGACGGCATCAATTTTGAAATTATGTCCGTAATACCCGGGGTAAGTGCCCACGCGATTGGACTGAACAGAGCGGCCGATACAGAAAAAGAGCCCACGGAAATTCTCCGTTGGGGACTTTCACATATCTATAACAACGGTGACTACCAAAGTATTATGCGTTTCTCTTCAGAAAGAAAGACAACTCATGCGGCCAAAGGAGAATCTTCAAAAAAATAATTAACGACTATACAACAGATGAAAGCAACAATTTACGAAGGAAATAAAACATTTTCTGTTATCGACAAAGAGGTAGAAGCCCCCGCAAAAGGAGAGGTACGAATCAAAGTGGCCTATTCGGGAGTATGTGGCACCGACGTGCATATATACCACGGAATGATGGACAAACGCGTCAGCATACCGGTAACCATCGGCCATGAAATGTCGGGTACCATCGACGCCATTGGGGAAGGTGTCTCCGGCTTTGCAATAGGTGAAAAAATAGTGGTACGTCCTTTGGATGACCGAGGTGTCAAACCCTCGGACAAAGGCTTCAACCACATCTGTGAAGAGGTATCGACAGTCCCGGTTCCATGCAACAGTATTGGAACGTTCCTTCCTTTGTACTTCATAAATTGAGACCAGAGACCGATTTAAAATTGGCTGCCCTAATAGAGCCGTTATCCGTAGCGGTTCATGATGTAAGGAGGGGCGAATTAAAGGCTGGCGAAACCGCCGTAGTATTGGGTGGTGGGCCCATAGGTCTATTAGTAGCCATGGTCGCCAAGGAAACAGGGGCCAACGTTATCGTCTCCGAAGTCAATGAAAAACGAATTAAAAAAGCGAATGAATTAGGATTGAATGCCGTTAACCCGACGAAAATCGATTTGGTCAAGTACGTAATAGAACAGACCGAAGGTCGCAGGGCCGATGTGGTTTTTGAAGTGGCGGGCGTGCAGCCCGCGCTCGACGTGATGTGCGAAGT
>RCMY010004875.1_pt1 | contig 11472 bp, 4 predicted proteins | sample 2041341 | NCBI WGS metagenome assembly RCMY01 (sample SAMN09708234, study PRJNA481090) | Marine sediment metagenome, whole genome shotgun sequencing project.
GTTTAAAAGCATAAAATACTGTAATTAAAAACATAATTGAGGAGTTTCAACATGCTTATTGGCGTACCTAAAGAAATCAAAAACCATGAGTACCGTGCTGGATTAACGCCATCAAGTGTACGTGAATTAGTTAATCGCGGACATCAGGTCATTGTTCAAACTCAAACTGGTTTAGGTATAGGCCTAAGCGATGAAGATTATCAAGCTGCCGGTACACAAATCGTAAATAGCCCTGAAGTGATTTTTGATAGCAGCGATATGATTGTTAAGGTAAAAGAACCTCAGCCAAATGAATGCAATTTGCTTTCTAAAGGTCAAATTCTTTTTACTTATCTGCATCTAGCTCCTGATGAAATACAAACTCGATTATTAGTTGAATCCGGTGTTACTGCCATTGCTTATGAGACAGTGACCGGTCCAAATAACTCTCTCCCTCTTCTTGCGCCTATGAGTGAAGTGGCAGGACGTTTAGCAATTCAGGCAGGAGCTCATGCATTAGAGAAAGCTCAAGGTGGAAATGGTACTTTACTAGGTGGAGTTACTGGTGTTGCTCCGGCTAGAGTATTAGTAATTGGTGGCGGTGTTGTTGGAACTAACGCCGCACAAATTGCAGCTGGAATGGGAGCCAATGTTACAATTCTTGATCGCTCTATTGCGCGTTTAAGTGAATTAGATAATGAACTGTCAGGTCGGGTAACAGCCTTGTATTCTACTGCTCAAGTAATAGAAGAACATGCACTCCTGGCAGACATGGTCGTTGGTGCAGTTTTACTTCCAGGAGCTGCTGCCCCTAAACTTATTGATCGAGACCTCATCAGTCGTATGCGTGCTGGATCAGTTGTTGTAGATGTTGCTATCGACCAAGGCGGATGTTTTGAAACCTCTAAGGCAACCACCCATCAAAATCCAACCTATGTTGTAGATGATATTGTGCATTATTGCGTGGCTAATATGCCTGGTGCAGTACCGCGCACCTCTACTTTTGCACTGAATAACGCAACACTTCCATTTACTATTGCATTAGCTGATAAGGGTTACAAACAAGCTTTACTAGATGATGCAAATTTAATGCAAGGACTAAATGTGCATGAAGGCAAAGTGACTTATAAAGCCGTTGCAGATGTATGGGGTTATGATTATGTTTCTGCAAAAGAAGCTATTACCTAAACCTATACAGCCCATATGAAAAAAAAGCGACATAATTAAAGTCGCTTTTTTGTTTCCTATATTACAGCTAACGATTCTATTGCTGGCTATAGCTAGTGCAATTGATTAAATTTCCAATCATTCTTGTAATTATTAATGGCAATAATATTTGTACATTAATGCAACATTAACTGATTGATACTGTAAAATAAACTTCATGAAAAATCTGACCAAGGAACTGCGTCGTAGAGAGGTCTTCAGGACTGCTGGATTGTACATTGGTGGTGTTTGGCTCTTACTGCAAATCATTCAATTTTTCTTACGGGTATATGAACAGCCTGACTGGATAATGAAGGCTCTAATACCTATTGCTATAGCTGGCCTACCTATAGTTATTGCATTAGCTTGGGTTTTTGATATAACACCAAGTGGCATCAAAATTGATAAAGGTGACGCTGAATCAGATGGTGAAACTGGTCCACATGTTCAAGTAACGCGAGCACGTAAAAATGACTTTATAGTTATTGGTCTATTACTAGTTGCTTTGGGTGGTTCTTTATTCATTAATTTCACACCTCGCGTACCTGCGATGCTACAGGCCTTAGATCCAGTCTCAATTTTAATTTCCAATTTTAACAACACCACCGGTGACACTGTATTTGATGGTGCGCTTGAACAAGCCCTAACTATTGCCATTGAAGAGTCGCCTTTTATTACAGCCTTCGATCGCAAATCAGCAAGCCGTGCTCTCACTGCAATTGATGAGAATGCTAATACCCTCGATGCTGCAGCCGCTCGTTTGGTTTCGGCGCGTGAAGGCATCCGCATTGTTATTGATGGTAATCTAGAACAAAACAATGGGAAATATGAAGTAAGCGTATTTGCCGTTGATGTTGGCTCAGGTGAAGAATTGGCAAATTTTTCTGAAAAGGCAAACAGTAAATCTGATGTCTTAGGTGTAGTTGGAAGTCTGGCAAAAAGCTTGCGTAAAAAACTCGGCGATGTAAACGTAGATAAAACTAATGGTGAAGAAACCTTTACTACAACATCTCTAGAGGCTATGCACGATTATGTTATTGCACAAGACTTAACTCGTGATGGCGATAATGAGCAAGCTCTTACACTCTATCAATCGGCTGTAGATAAAGACCCAGCATTTGGTAGAGCATGGACTGGTATGGCGGTTAGTGCCAACAAGCTTGGTAAAACCGATGTTGCCGAAGCCGCTTGGCCGAAAGTACTTGATTTACTTGATGGTATGACTGAACGAGAACGCTATCGCACACTAGGCGTTTATTACGCTTTGGTAACCAAAAACACTCAAAAAACTATTGAAAATTACATTGCCCTAGTCGAAAAATTTCCGGCCGATGCTGTAGGACTTAATAATTTAGCAGTTGCCCATTTCCTTAATTTAGAATTTGCTAAAGCACTGGAAGTGGGTAGTAAAGTTGTCAAAATATATCCGACTCGTGCTGCGTTTCACGCTAATTATTCCTTGTACGCGATGTACGCCAGCGATTTTGAAACCGCCTTGATTGCAGCCGATAAAACTGTAGAACTAAAACCTGATTACTACTTTGCATATTTACCCTATGCGGTTGATGCATTAGTGAAAAACAATCCCGAAGTAGCACGTGCAGCCTATGTAAAAATGGCTGAAGCTAGTGGTGCAGGTGGGACTTCCTTAGCTAATATTGGAATAGCCGACCTTGAGATATGGACTAAAAATTATGCGGCGGCAATCGCTACCTTGCAAGCCGGAATAAGTGTCGATGAAACATCAGGAAACAATGGCGCTGTAAGCACTAAAAAAATGATTTTAGCTTATGCCATGTTACAAGGTGGTCAAGAGAGCGAAAAAATAATTGCCGAAATTGATGCTGCATTGGAAATCTCATCCTCTACTTCCAGACAAGTACCTGCGGCATTAATGTATATCTCAATGAGTAAGGACGATTTAGCTATAGAAATTGCCAATAGCCTTGAAGGCAATCTCAATGCACAGCAACGAGCTTATGCAAAAATGATCAACGCTGTTATTGCCACAAAAAATGGCGACAATATTGCAGCAGTTGAAGGTTTACAAGAAGCGCTTAATTTGGCTGACTTATGGTTAGTTCGTTTTTATTTAGGCAAGGCTTATGCAAGTGCTGGTTATTATACGGAAGCCTTTTCAGAATTCACGGCTTGTAAAGAACGTTTAGGTGAAGCGTATTCTTTGTTTTTAGATGATACGCCAACGTTTCGGTATACATCAGGTTTAGATGACTTGTTAAATGATACTAAAAAGAAAATGACTTCATTGCTCGCTTCATCTCAGTAAAACAAAAGTCATACCTATAAAAAAGCTCAGAGTATTCATATTTACTCTGAGCTTTTTTATTGAAGACACTAATATTCTTATTAGTATAGTCCAGCTGTTCTGTAAACGTGACGCCGACGGAGTTCTTTTATGAGTTTTCGTATAGCTTCCGTTTTGATTATTTTATAATTGCTTTTATAATTATTTAACAACATCATTGACTAATATTGTACCTTCTAATTTAATACCAAATTAATCCGTGTAATGCATACACGAATTTCACACAAGTCTCTGATAAATTTTTTAATTAATGGCGCTTCGCTGTAATGCTGGTCGGATTCAGTCTAGCATGAACCCAGTAGTACTCCGTCGCGCCGAAGTACTACTGGGATCCCGGCTGACGGAAGAGACCGCCTACTTGCCAGCAGAACCCGCATCAAAGATCGCCTGGATCTCTGCGCCGGTCAGAGCCCGATTGAAGACGTCGAGCTCATCGATGGAAGCATTGGCGAACTGCTGCGGTGTTGTCCCAGAGGTACTTAAGTTGTAACTGCCGACGTAGACATCCGCCTGGAAGTCGGTCGGAGTCCCTGCAATGCCAGTGTCGACCAGTGCGCCATCAAGGTAAACCTGCACCTCCGTGCCGTTCACGGCGGGCTGCCAGGTCATCGCCACGTGGTACCACGGACCGATGGTGAGCGGTGCTCCTGTGTTTTGCACAGTCACGTTGTTGAACTCCCAGAGCAGAGTCCCGCCAGATCTGACGAACAAGCTGGGCGTACGCTGCAGATTGGGGCCAACCGAGCCAATGAAGAGGTCAGAGAAGAGGTTCGAGCTTGCACTGAGAGTGCCGTTGCGTCTCACCCAGAAGTCGATGGTGCCCGCTGACTCCAACAGCGGCTGACCGATGTCCATGTAGTCATTGATGCCATCGAAGAGAAAAGACTGGTTTACTAATCCGGGGCCGAACGTCGCGCCGCCGAACAAAGTTCCGTCATTTAAGCCAACGATGTCGGTGGCGTTACCCTCGCCAGGCCACCAGTTTACGAGACCAGGAATCGTAGGAACAACGGGGCCTCTAATAGAAGTGTCGAGCTCCACGTTGTCCAGCCCCGCACTATCCCCGCCGTCAGTGTACTCGCCACGGATCAACAGCGTGTCCAGGCTACTGAGCACGCTGACGAACTGTGCCTCTGTCGGCGTGCCGCCCAAGAAGTCGCACAGTTCAGGCGTACTGACTGTATTAATCCAACATCCGTTCGCGACGATGTGCCACCCTGTGTCTGTAGCGTTGAGCGGAATAGTGAAAGACGTCCAGTCATTGCCCGGAGCAGTGGACGCGTCGTAGATGAGCGTCAGCCCTCCACCGCTGAGCACCACCCAGGGCTGGCTCACATTGCCGAAGCCGCTAAATTGCTTCAGCTGGTAGCGCAGCTCGCCGCCGTAAAACGCGGACCGGGTGCCCAGGTATGAGGCCGGAGCTCGGAAGTACCAGTATTGGCCGCTGCCCTGATCAGTAGCGCCGAAGTAACCTCCCGGGTTGCCACCGGTCGCGACATAGGCGGGATTCCCGTCGTTCGCGATTGTCCAACCTTCGGCGTCCGTGTCGAAGCCAGAAGCGATGATCTCAGAAGTGACTGGAGATACCGTCACGTAGAAGGCGCCAGTATTGTCATTGAACAGGTTGTCATTGACACCAAACTCAAGATTCCCAGCGCTGGTTGCAGTCAGTATCGTCGGACCCTTTCCAACAAACTGCCATGGACCCAAGCCTATCCGCGCGACAAGACTTAACTGCGATCCGCCGGGAAGTAAGCAGGTTGCATTACAAGACAGGCCGTCTCCGTTTGGCGAATCAGGCGCAAAGCCTGCCCCTCTGCTTACGAACCCTGTCGAAGTGACTGAGACTTTGTCTCCAACCGCCAGCATGCCGGCATTCACTGGTGGCGTTCCACCTCCACCGATAACTGTACCTCCAGCCTTGCCAGACACAATAATGGCTGGCGGACCAAACGCATCAGCTGGCGGCTGTGTTGTAGGGTCGGTGTTAAGTGGTTGTGCAGTAACTAAACCACCAAGTTTTGTAACGTCAAAGTTTGTCACAGGATTCAATGGCGGCTCTGCATTAACATCAGGCAATACGCGGAACGTAACAAATACTTGTTGACCAGGCTCGAGATAGAAACTTCCGTCAAGGTCAGTGTTAAGAGGGTCGTTTTGACTAAACACGAGTTGTTGCTGTGCCTCAGTTGTCAGATTACAGCCGTCAGCAACTGGGGTCTCGTTAATGCTATACACGATCAACTCGTAGTCGAGTCCTTCAAGCTGTGGCGCCGCGAGATTCAGGTCATACGCTGTCGTAGCATTGCCGTTGTTCTCGATGGCAAACGTTACGTCCACCTGTTGCGGCGCTTCGCCCGGAGTGGAATTAAGAATCGCCGGATTCATAATCGCAGGGTTGAGAATCGCAGGATTCAAAATCGCCGGATTTAATATAGCGGGATTAAGAATTGCTGGATTCAAAATCGCCGGATTCATGATCGCCGGATTTAATATCGCTGGATTCAGAATGGCCGGATTGAAAATAGCAGGATTAAAAATGGCTGGGTTCAGAATCGCAGGATTTAAAATTGCAGGATTCATAATCGCCGGATTCATGATCGCTGGATTTAAAATTGCAGGATTGAATATGGCAGGATTTAAAATCGCAGGATTGAATATGGCCGGGTTCATGATTGCGGGATTGAAAATCGCAGGATTCAGAATCGCCGGATTCATAATGGCGGGGTTGAAAATCGCCGGATTAAGCACACACTTCGCTGGGTCGTCTGTGCAGGTCATGTACTCCGTAGAGTTGGTGTCAATTGACGCATTAAGAATGGCTGGATTCAAAATCGCAGGGTTCAATATTGCCGGGTTATGCACTTCCGACGTTAATAAAGAAGTTGTCAGTGGATCAGGTGCTTCCGAGTCACTATTAAGAATGACCGAACCCACAAGCGAACCGCCACCTAGCTCTACTACCGAAACTGGAATTGCCTCGTTCGCTGGAGTATGAATGAAATCTAGTGACACAAAAACAGTAGCAACCGAACTCGAATAGGCAGGAATCTCGATGTCTTTTGTCGTTACCACCTCGTTTGGTGCAAAGGACGCACTGATGTCGGTCGGTATTGATGGAAAGGATAAACGGAAGCTGCGGGCCTGTCTCGTTGTGTTTTGCACATAGACAACAAAGCTGCGCTCCAGTGGCGCGCCGTTGAGGTCGAACCCGTCTAGCGGACGATTATTACCTGGGGCTGCAACAATAACACCGTTGCTTATCGACGCGCTGTATACGTTTTGGTTGCGTGTGCCAGTATAAAACGACCCTGCTGGATAAGCAGAATCTGGGAAATTTACGTCGTTGCAACTAGGAATTATTACATTAGGATCGAAATAACTTGGCTGAGCCTGGGTAATTGGCGCCACGTATTTTGACCAATCACCGTCGGGCGGCGGGATGACATTACGATTATCAGACCAAACCGCCTGCCAGACCTGCACGTCACCCACATTAGTAGCAAAACGCCAAGTGCCGTCGTCATTGATCAGGTTTGGAGCCGCAACATCGACATAATCACCAATAAACGGTGTGGTGCCGTCGGCAAACATTGGGTAGTTAGGCACCATGTATTCGACCTGCAGCGTTTGCACATTATTTGGCTCGCCATACGCAACAAAGGTGTATCGCGATGCTGAACTTGATGGTTTAGTAGGTTCATTATTTGAAAGCAGGCTGTAGTCGGTGAACGCCGGTGCAGCAGCAGGCAGCGCCGTTGCAAGACGTACATCGACAGTGTGTCGCAGTCGAGTACCGTCTGGAATGTCAACCACAAAGCCTTCAAATATATTTGAAACATCTTGACGGAAGTCATAAAAAACCATGGTCAATTGCCCACCAGCGAAAAGCAAGGACGGTTTAATCTGATGCCCTTCTCGGTCAGGCTCATCAACCGCATATGGATCACTCCAAGTGCTGCCGTCGGTTGATGTAGACAAGACAATCCGAGCATCGCCGTCAGATGGTAACAAGCGAATCGTGGCGTAACCACGTGCAGCCCATGCCACATAGATGCGACCTACTGTATCCGCTGCAATCGTTGGATATGCAGTGGTACGGAAAGAAAATCTTGTGCTGCCTTGGTCGAATGTCGACGACTCATTGACCACCACAGGTGTACCGAAGGTCACGCCGAGGTCATCGGAACTTGCATAAATAATTGCATTAGTCTCGCCAGTAGTGCCTGCAGCCATGCCGCCGTCAGCATCGGTACATGTTCCCGAGCCTTGAAGTATTTCCTGAATATTTTTCTTGATGGTCTTACCATCTTTCTTGGCTTGTTGTTTAGGATCGGAGCCAATCGGATGATCGATGAACCAAGCTTCAGCATCTTCGATAAAACCGTTTAGGTCCTGCGCCCATTGCCACGGATTAAATCCATCTACCGGGTCACCACCGCCAGTAAGTAAATTAAGTTTGGCGGCAATCACTTCGTAGGCAAGCTTGATTGATTCATCACCTCTGTGTTTGCTTCCTAACAGTGCTTGAGCTTGTGCAATGGTATAAGTATTAACACCCACTTCGATTGTTGAAACGGGCCAGTCACTGTTGACCTCCCAAGATGAAGGGCTAGCTGGACAACCGGTTGGCGAAATGCCAAGAAAACTTTCAGCTGTGTCGAAACGGCGCCAAACGACGTGCACATCGCCATTTAGTGGGTGGATGGCAATATTGGCACCCTGATTGAGGGTATCTGGTTGACTGATTGGCTGAATATTCCATGCATTACCACAGTCGCTAGAGGTAGCCATGCGAATCTCGGAACGCAGATCCTGCCCTTCTCCTCCGATACCTGCGTATCCAACATAGACATTGCCGCATGCAACCGTTTGATTGACTGTAGAGCCGTCGCGTTGCAGAACCGAGATTGTGTCGGTTACGTTGTCGCGTGGAATATCAACTTCTATCCACGACTTATCAAGAAATACTGAACCATCGTTATTAGCGTCGATGATGGTCGTATCTATATAGCGAATTGGATCGCCGCCCTCATCGTTATTAAGGTCAATAAAACGCGAAACAAATATCGCACTTCGGCTTGGATCGCCACGATCAAAAACGATGCCTGAATAATAGAACATACCGTTGACGCCAGCACGCACCACCGGATCGGCTCCAGCTGCATAATCACATAAAACTGGTGGATTGGAGCCTTGGCAAGCCGGATCTTGTGGATAGCCTGGCATCAGAGTCGACTTCCAGGTTGCACCACCGTTTGTTGACCAGAAGTAACTTAGCCAAGAGTCGCCAGTCTCACGCCCGCCGGGTAACCCGGGTACGTCGACGGCACGGTAGTCATTAGCCCCAGACAACAGATGGAGGCTGTTTCGACTTGAGTACGCCACCGATGGCTCATTTTGTTGACGTTGGAACGGGTCGCCAGCGGGGAATGATTGGCCCGAGACCATGTTGACGTTGGCGCCAACACTAAGTGAATCTTGTGCAAATGAGGCTCCTATCAACAGCGTGGTTAAACAAAAAAGAATTATAATTCGTGAAATAGAATTCATGATGTAGCCCTCATTGTGCAACTGAATTTATTATGTCGCATTAAGCGATACATTTGCGCCGTATGACCCTTTGGGATGAGTGAGATACAACGGAGCAATACTCTGACCGAATATGATTTCATTTATGTAGTCCTTTAGTCCTTTTTGGATTAATCATTATTTTTACGCAAACATAAACATACTATCTTTTACAAATTTTAACAATTACAATAAAAATCTAGACTATGTTTACTTATTGATATTACTCATAAAAATCAGTTGTAAACGGAAAATACTAACAAGAGGCATTACCTCAAAGGACTGAAATAACACATGTATCGACGTAGCATTGAAGATCGAAATTATCTTAAATTACAACAAAATCTCATAATTGTTACAACCTCAATACTGTTATCAACAACACTGGCAGCAAGTGAAAATATTGAGGAAATACAAGTAACTGCACGTCGCGTCAATACTCAATTGACCGAAGTTATCAGTGCAGTCAGTGTTCTTAATTCAGAACAACTACGCAATGCACAAGCAGCCATCATTACTGATGCCTTACAAGGCTCATCAGGTGTCTTTATACAACAAACTACTCCAGGCCAAGGCACTGCAATTGTTCGTGGATTGAAAGGCTCTGAGATATTGCATCTGGTAGATGGAATGCGCTTGAATAATGCTTTGTTCCGCAATGCACCAAATCAATATTTAGCATTGGTTGATCCTTGGATAGTTAGCCAAGCAGAAGTGGTACGTGGACCTTTATCAACAATCTATGGAAGTGACGCCATGGGCGGTGTTGTGCACTTAATTACTAATCGACGTGATTACGAAAGCCATCAATTTATAAATGAATTTAAAAACCGTCTTTCTTTTGACAGCGCCACCAGTGGCCGCACCTATAATTCCGGTTTTTCTAGAGGTAAAAATAATTTAAGTTATGGAGCATCATTTTCTTATCAAGACATAGGAGATTTAAAGGCGGCCAATAGTCGCGTGCAGTCACCAAGTGCTTATACCTCACGAGCCGCCTCTTTATTCACGAGTTATCAAATGAGCAATGAGCATAAGTACGATTTTTCCATACAGTATCTAGAACAACCCAACACTCCTCGTTACGATGAATTAGTTGCTGGATTTGGACAAAGCGAAGCTTCATCCGAAGTGTTTTTATTTAGTCCTAATTCACGTTTGTTTGTACATGCTAAACATCGTTCATCAGGCTATAACCAATGGATTAAGGATTTGGAAATACATTTAGGTTTACAAATAATTCGTGATGGACGTCGTACGCAAGATTATGCTTCCGAAATTTTAAGAGTCGAAGATAACCGCAGTGCATTATTAGGCTTAACACTTCAGGGCACTAGCACTGAACTAGGACGACATGAACTCACTTATGGGGTGGATTTATATCATGACCAAGTTAGCAGTGAACGTGAGCAGATAAATGTAATCTCAAATGATAGTGAATACATTCAAGCTAGATTTCCGGATGGTTCAACTTTAAGTAATGTTGATACCTACGTGCATGACAATATTCAGTTAAATTCAGTCATGCAACTTGATACTGGCTTGCGAGTAAGCCTTGCCAAAGTAGATTTAAAAGCAACAGAAAGTAGCCCACAGAATTCAGTATCAAATTTCGATATCTCCGGTAGTACTGGAATACTTTATGATTTTACTGACGCACTATCAGGCATAGCAAATATTGCTCGTGGGTTTCGAGCTCCAAACATCTTTGACCTAGGTACTTTAGGCGTTAGACCTGGCAATCGTTTTAACATCGCAAATCCAAATCTAGAACCTGAAACCGTTTTAACTGGTGAACTTGGATTACGACTTAACAAAGATAAAGTTTCTGCAGACATTGTGTTTTGGACCAGCGACTATCAAGACAAAATTGTTTCGGTTTCAACTGGCGTTTTAGATTCTTCTGGAAGGGATATCGTACAAAGTCAAAACGCCAGCAGCGTATCTTTACATGGCGCCGAGTTTTCTAGTAAATGGTTAATGAATGAATTCAATTCTTTTAAACTAAACCTAACTTATACACGTGGAGACACTGAGTTTAATAGTAATGAAATACAACCCGCTGATCGTATACCACCTTTCAATGGTCAAGCCTCTTGGAAATACAATAATGAAAAGTGGTGGATGGGCACAGAAATACAATTTGCTAGTGAACAAAACCGATTAAGTGCAAGAGACATCCGTGACCCACGTATAAATCCATTGGGCACATCAGGCTGGGGAAGTGTAAATTTACTTTGGGGAATTCAGTTTGAGCCTAACTGGCTTATAAACTTACGCTTTAACAATGTACTAGATAAAGCGTATCGCAGTCATGGATCAGGAATTGATTCAGCAGGAAGACATTTTAAAATTTCATTAGAGAATAAATTCTAAAGAATAAAAATGGC
>RCMY010004877.1_pt1 | contig 11470 bp, 10 predicted proteins | sample 2041341 | NCBI WGS metagenome assembly RCMY01 (sample SAMN09708234, study PRJNA481090) | Marine sediment metagenome, whole genome shotgun sequencing project.
AGGCAGACTTGTTACTGCCAGACAAGTGGCGGCGCTCTTGAGCAGGGTTCGTCTTTTCATGCTTGAGTCAATGAGTAAAAACCTGACCTGAATCTGACACCGGATATGATTGTATTACGTAGTGGCGAGACCGAGTGGATGTCAGCGCGCTACCTTCACCGAACTTCGATTCCACAATAACTTTTTCATGATTGCGGGGCGAATTGCTATTCAGCAACATCTTAATACACAAATTTTGGAGTTCACATCTGACGATATCAGGCGATCTGTTCCTGCTCAAACCGCATCGTGAACACATCCAGTTTTAGTGCCTGAGCAAGAAATCGAGACACGCGCTCTTGACTTCTCCTCCCCCTGATGAAAAGAGAATGCTTGATCTCTTCGTTCATCCACAGGCTCCTTCTGCAAGTCTCTGATTATGACCACCCAGTTTGGCAAATATTAATAGCACTTGTCGGGTCGGTGCGTCACATGAAAATCACTTCGGTGCACAAAAGCACCAAATACGCGACAATATGTACAACTCGCAACCGACTGAATCGACATGCCCTACGCCAGTTACCCGCTGCATTTTTCCGATGACATGTTGCCAGCCGCTGTGGACGGCTGGTTCGACGCCATGGCCGGCCTCTACCGCACGGCTCCTTGTCACGGGGGATCAGATTCCCTGTTTCCGTTGTTCGTGACGATGGGCAGCCAGGGTATCATCGACGCCGTGTTGCACCCATTAGCCCAGAACAGCGGGCGACGCGGCTTCGCGTTGTTTGCGGGACCAGATGATTACGAGGCTTGGCTTGCGCTCGAAGCAACGGATGGTGTACCAGCAGATTCGCCCTCGTTCGCCCGTCTTGAACTGACGTTCGGATCACTGGCCGAGGCTCACCCCGCCGTTCAGAGCGAGCTTGAGCGGCACGAGCGCACCTTGGGGGACGCGGTGCCATCGGTGTGGTCGTTCGACGACACCGGCGGGTCGCGTCCAGGCAACGTGGACGACCTGACCATATGCGAGGCGATAGCTGCAGCAGTCGCCCGCACACCCGAGACAGCCTCGGAAGGCGTTGAATCGCTCGTCGCAGGGCCAGTAAGCGAGCCCGTGATCCGAGTGGTAGACGCCGGAGGCGGCGACTTGGAGGTAGAGCTGTCCGCCAGCCCGCTCGGTGCCCAGACGGTACCTGGTACTGGCAGACGTTCGCTCATTGGGCCGTTTCGCAGATCGGTAGCACCGTTGCCTCACTCGACGCCAACGGGCTTGACGAGGTCGTCTTCGACATTGTGCCTCGCAAGGTCAGCGCGGACGTTGACTACGCCCGCCCGTTCATCGAATGCCTGCGAGCCTTCTATCGCTGGCTCGAGCGTGAGTACTCACTGCCACAGGCGCCGGCATGTCTTGCGAGGCTAAACGCGCCAGATTCAGTAGAACGGCTCGAGGCCCTGATGGGTGACAGCGCAAACTTCGACCCAGCCAAGGCGATGGTCATGCAGGCGCGTGCGGCGGGCATCGACCCGAGCACTCCAGAGGGCGAGAGGCAAATGCATGCGGAATTCAACGCGCGGTTGGCAAAAATGCAGTCATCATTTGCAGGCTTCGACCCTTCTTACGATACGCGCTGCACTGTTCCACCGCTTGATCCGGTTACCAAGCGCAAGCGAAACGCAAAGCGGAAGGCAGCGCGCAAGGCAAGGAAGAAAAACCGCTGACGCATCAGCTTTCCGCGATTCTCGCGTACTCTTCCTCCGCCGATCAACAAACGGCGGGTGGCAACACTACTCTTCGACCATTGGAGCGTTCCGATTTTGAAAAGCTTACGTCGCCAGCAGAAAGACATCGACAAAACCCGTGGTCGGCTCTTCGGCTGGGCCATGGGTTCGCAGAAGGGTGTCAGCGGCATTGAGCGTACGGCGAACGAACTCGTAGCCGCTGTGGTGAAGCGCTCGCAGTGTCCAAGCTCTGAGGTGCAGGCCGCGCTCGGTCGCGGAGCGGTCAGTGACACCGCTCGCACGCTACACCAAGGAGCGCGCCAGACGCGAGTCGTCTACTGGCAGACGCTGGCTGCAACAATTGGCTGAGTCGGATTTCGAACTGCGCGAGGTAGTCCATGTGAAACCCGATACCTCGTTGCGACTGGGTGCATCATCTGAGGCAGGTATGCCTGTCACTGTGCACGAACCTCGCCTCGCAAAACACTTCTCGCTCGGGCTCGTCCTGTTCGCCCGTGTGTTGCCGATGCCGGCCGGCGCCGTGCTGGCCGACGGCCTGCTGATGCTTGAGCGTCACATCGTCGCAGCGTTGCCTCAAAGCGCACGCGCCAGCGACGTGTTCGCCGCCTGGGCCGCCGAAGCACTCGTCGCAGAAGGCCACCTCTCGGTTGAATCACGCCAACCGCCCCGCCAATCACCCGGTTGCCGAACAGCTCCTGGCGTGGCGGTTGAGCCTCCAGGCCCCCGACCATCTTCCCACGGCACGGACGAACCGCTATCGGATCGATCTGCCGGAGCGTCGCGGGCGTCCCCTCCACCGCCTCAGGATGCCGAGGCACGCGACAAGCTACTCGCACGCGTGCGCAAGCTCTTCGCCATGGCGCAGGTAACCGAAGCCTCGCCGCACGAGGCCGAGATTGCACTCCGGCGCTGCCAGTCGCTGATGGCGAAGTTCGGCATCGCCGAGAAGGATCTTGAAACGAGCGAGTTCGGCCGCCAGAGCGCGCACGCTGGCAAACGCGTACCGATGCACATCACGTTTCTGTCGATCGCGGTGGCGAAGCTGCACGGTGTACTCTTCGTCAGCGACGGAGGCGATCAGGCACACTTTCGCGGCTATGATATCGACGTACGTGTCGCCCGTCTTACGCTTGATTATCTGGGCGAGGCGGTCGAGCGCGCACGCGGCGCGATCGACGACGCAGCCGCAGGTGCTGGACGCGAAGACGGCTCGCGCGTATCACTCGATCCACAAGTTGGGGGGCGCGGAGCACGTCCATTGCTTGGCAGCGATTGATGTGCCGTTAATCATGCTGGGCTGGAGGCTGCTGCCGTTCTTTGCGTATTCTGCCTGCAAGGCCTATTGCGCCAAGCCCTATAGCGCCGGGTCTGAGTAGATGACGCAGGTGCGCTTACCATGGGCGTGTTTTTCGAAAAGTGACCATCGCGCTGGCAAGGTGTAACGAATTTTATCCCGAGCGGGACAGAAGCCTTTTTAAGTAGTGCACCCCACATTGCCATGGTCTGTCGCCAACGGTACGTAAGTTGCAGCAACAAATTGTAGAAATTGAGTCTTTGGTTGCAAATTATTGCCGCCTTTTGACGGCTCGGCTAAATCCTGTCCTGCAGGCGTTTGATTACGATTTTACCGCTCGGGACAAATTCCCACAGGCAGCTGAAAGGGTAAGCCTGACTCTGGGTTGCGCGCTTTTCTTGCGCATCGGATTCGATTAGCAAACACGCTACTGGCATGCACGGAGAGGCAAGTTGTGAATATTGCCAGAAAAAGCGTGATCCATTAGCCACGAGAGTTACCCGGCACAGCTACGCTGACAACCAGGAAACGAAAAATGCTTAGGGAGTCGTCCATGAATCGCAAAGAATTAAGACTTCAATCCGATCAAGCAGAACCACACCGCTTTCGCAGAAGAATCGGCCTAGGGCATATCCCTACCCTGCTCGTTGCGTTGGGTCTTTGGTGGTGGATTATATCGGCGTTGCCCATCGGTCATTGAGTGATATCAGCCATATTTACCATGACCGGACCGCCTCGCTGCACACGACGGCGGCCTTGCCGTTTGCCATCGTGCATCGCCGCATCTGCATGCTTGAGAAGATCAGCGGAATCGATGCCGTCCAGTGGTGCCAGGGCGTAGCCTATGGTGACGCCTACTTCACAACGCTGCGCCGCAAATTCAAAGGGCTCGTTGAAGGTGGCCAGTAATTTTTGTCCTACTGAAAGTTCAGACGCTTCATCGGGCAGTTCATCGACAAGCACGACAAACTCATCCCCACCCAATCGCGACACCAAATCCTGACTACGCAACTGCAATCGCAAACGCTCGCCAACCGCGACCAGCAACGCATCACCCACGTCATGACCGTAACGACCGTTGACGGGCTTGAAGCCATCCAGATCCATCAAGTAAATTGCATCCATTTTATCTGAGCCGGCATTACCCAAGGCAGAGTCTGTGCACGCCGACCGCGCACAGCCATACATGTTGCCATTGCGACAGTGTCGCAAGGTTTTCTCTGCTGCATTCAGCCCGGTCATTCTGCTGAACAACGGCTTTTATGCGTGTGAAAAAACCATTCTCTATGAATCTTCGGACAGGCTAGCGTTAGAGCCGTGCCAGATACTCTCGCGCCGCTTTCTCGCCCATTGCAACCAGCTGCGCCTACTTAAAGGCTTCGCGCTTCTTGCGGCGTGGATCCATATATCCTGCACGACCACATCGCGCATGGTGACGTGATGAAACGGGCCAGGAAGCTCCTACCACATGTTATCGGAATGCAACCCCTGATACTCGATAGCGCCGGGCATTGCGAAATCACCGCCAGCGCCACCCACCACGTAGTTCGCTGAACCGAAGATCGCTGTCAGTATGGGTGTTGTCGTGGGCAGGTCGATCAATTCGCACCATTCATCCACTTGCAGCGTATGGCGTTAGGGGGAGCCGCCGCCAAAGAAATATCGATGTGGTAGCCCACCGGCACCACCACCAGCGGAACAATCCGGGTCATCCTGCATCAGCTCTCGAAGCTAGACAGCTGCCAACATGCCGGCGATCAATACAGCATGGTCCCGACAAGTCAGTCGAATTGTGAACTGCATCACCTAGCCATATAGACAGGAAAGCAACTGTCATATAACCGAGCTTCTCACGTAACATGGCCTTTGTCTGAACGACTTATGAGTGCCGTCTTTTGCCTGCTTCCTGGCTCACCAGTTCAACCTTTCATGAGTAGTCCGAGCCAGAAAATACAAGTCCGACGCTGTTATCCCGATTCTGCCTGATCGTTGCGGATGTCATCAGTCGGTACTTTTTAATTGATGATACGACAGGGATCTTGCTTATGTGTTCAAAGACCTCACTGCGCGTCGCCCCCTTCTGCTTTCTGACTCTGCTGTTAGGTTCCTGCGGTGGTGGTGGCGATCCTGCCCCTGTCAATCTTGAGCTCACATCGCTGACCATCTTGAGCGACACACCAGAGATATCCTATCCGCTACGCATTTCCATAGGCATCAGCAGCGATTTCGCACTTGATGAGGCATTTGTATCGCTGTTTGTAATGGAAAAAACCACTGACCCTGAGGCCGATGTCAGACAGATACCACTAGGTACAGCAGTCATACCGCAACCATTCAGCAATGCTGCGCCAGTCGAGGTCGAGATTAATATACCGGCCAGTGTCGAATTCCCGGGCGACTACAATCTCGTAGCCATCGTCGATCCAACCGACGAATACCTCGAGACAGATGAAGAGGACAATGCACTCGCATCTGAAATTACCATTGCCCCTGCTCTGGTGCCCAATATGTTCATAGCAGGGCTCGAACTGGATCGCTCGGCCCTTGAAATCAACACAGGCGCCTATGAAGACCTGGTTAGCCTGGTAGAGAACAATGTCTACAACGCCGATGCAGCATCCACCTTGACAGTCGGTGTTGACGGTCTGCACGAAGATGAAACCATCGATATCGAATCTTTTGCAATACTGCGCATGACCCGTTCAGATGTCGGAACCACTCACGATGTCCCGTTGTATCTCTGGAACTCCGATGCCGCTCGCTACATCAATGCCTATGGAGTCGACCCTAGCGGAGGTACATCCGATGCTCTTGAAGAATGGTTGCCGCTGGGCAATTTCGAGCCTCAGCGTGTGAGTACTCTTGGAGAAGAAGTGACTCTGGACGATGTCACTCGAAACTCGAACTACATGAATTTCTATTTTCCAGGCAGGCTCGGCAGCACGATAGCGTATGAAATGCGTTATGGCCATCTCCCGGTCTTCACCAGTAACTCCGAGCCGTCACTACCACCACCGGACTTGACGGCTGCCGCAATCAGTTCACTTCGCTCCTTCCTCCGAAATCTGCCCAGCAATGGTGTCATCGGGGATGAAAGCGATGCAATGGCTATCATGAACTTTGATATCTGCGTGCAGATTCGGCCTGTGGAAGTCAGCGTTCTGGAAACAGATGTCGCAGACAATGAATCCTGCGTACCACTGCTGATCACCCTGCCACCTGAAGAGGAAACAATCCTTCCCCCTGTTGATCTCGACGGCTATACACCGGTGTTCAGTCGTCCCTCACGCCCTCTACTCACCGATATCGGATATCACACAAAAGGCGGCGGATCCGCCTTCGGTTTTGGCATCGACTTAGGCAGCTATGCATCGGCAGATGAACGCGGCTACCGCGAAGGAATCTATGGCGACCTGCCGATTACAATTTTCGGCAAGGAGTTCAGTTTCATGAAACTCGATGTTGATGCCCAACTGGTACCCGACTACACCGGGAAGCCTGCTGACGAGGACTCACACTTCCGAGTGGAATACCGGCACGCCGGACAATTACTGACCAGAATAGTAGAGGTACCCAGTGACGTGACAATTTCCCTGTCGCTGGATGAACTGTCAATATCGAAGGAACTGCCTGATGCAGAAAAAGGAAATATCGCCGAGAGTACAATTTTCGTAGGCCCGATTCCCTTGAGCGCAGGCGCCTACGTATCCGGAAATTTCGGCATGGATATCAAGCCATTTGTCTTCACGACCGATGCACCTGAGGGCTACCAGATGGGAATTCAGGCTGGCCCGTTTGCCAGCCTGGAAGCACTCATGTATGCCGGCATCGGCAGCCGTCGATTGCCAGTCATTGTTGGTGTCGAAGGTGTGCTGTCATTGCTGGACGGCCGCTTCGTTTTATTCAATGGAGTCGATATTGACGTTATAGAGCAGAGTGCGGGCAGCGAAACCGTAGAATTCGTGATTCGCCAAGGGCCCAAAGGCACCATTGTGTTTACAGGCCCTCAGGGCAAGCTTAACCTTTTTGCTGAATATACCGTGCCGAAGATAAAAACCTGCAAGATCGGGCTGATCAAGATTCCCTGCCCTGGATTCGCAAAGCTCAAGGCAACCAAGAATCTATGGAGTTCGCCAGCCCTGTTCAAGTACGAAGACGTACTGTTCGAACTCAACAGTGCTCAGCTCGACGTTGTCATCCGTGAGGGCAAAGATCCACTGTACTTTCAACCGTGACAGGGACATCACGCTGGTGGCAGGCAGTTGCACTCGCAGCCATTACTGTTATTGCGGCGCTTGTTGCAACATGGCTACTGAAAGTTCGCGACACAGTACCCACAGCAATACCCGGGTTATCAGCCCCGATAGATACGATACGATGGGAAACAGGGATTACCCAGCACTATACTTTCAATATGGAATCCTCGATGCGCATGCAGGCGGCAGCCGATGCAGCAGCGCAGGTAATCCCGGTCAGCCTGTCTGGCAGATTGACCCTGCACACACTGGAATCGACGCCGGACTCGGTATTGAACGGCGTGCAGTTGTCCGCTATCCAGTCATCCATTGCTGGCCAGAATGACCTTGTAGCAATCGAGGCTTTGCAGACTGCGTTTCGTGTCCGTTACGAAAATGGGGCGGTTCCAACGACCCTGGAATTCCCCATGAGCATTGACGAGGAATCACGCAGCATCCTTGATAGTCTGCTCAAGACGTTCCAGATCACATTTCCAGAATCGTCGGGTGAACAATGGACAGCAGCTGAGACCAATACTTCCGGCAACTACTCGGCGGACTACCAACGCAGTGGGCTGGATGGCGTTGCGAAATCCAAGCACTCGCTCAGCGCGCATCAGGGAAACCCCATGCTGGTCAGTGCATCAATTAGCTCATCCGAAACCATACGCATCGATGCAAAGAAGAACTGGATTGTTCTCATGACTGTTGACGAATCTGTGAAATCAGCAGGCAGTGATGGGCCGGTCATTGACATCAAGAACCATGCGACGCTAGAACTGGACAGAAACGTTATCGCTGCCGCCAGTTCAGAGAACTGGAATTTCACAGCGACGGAAGCGGCGCTGCAACCTGTATCAGAAAAAACATCTGTGTCTGAAACTCCGGGCATGTCTGCTGGCGAAGCACGCTCACAACTGCTTGCAGAATTGCCGAGACTGGATACTGCAACCAGTGGACGTACCGTGCATATCCACCGGCTCCGCGATCTTCTGCGTATTGATGCTGCCTTGCCCGCCAAGCTCGTAGCAGAAATGGCGACAGGGGACTTTGCAGACAGAACTCGAGCCGACCTTTATCTGGCGCTGGAACTGGCCGGCACACCTGCAGCACAGGCAGCCCTGACGTCAATCATGTCGGACCTTTCCTGGTCGCTCAAGGATGGTGTGAGAGCCATCATAGCCCTGGGCGGTGTTGCCAATCCCGACCCTGATGCTGTCATTGCACTTTGGGAGACCACGGAAACCGTCGATGAGCAACTGGCAAGTACCGCTCTGTTCGCTCTCGGCAGTATTGGCAACACCCTGCATTTTGCAGATAACCCTGATTACCCGATGCTTCGTGACAGCCTTCTGGGAAATGCATACGGCAGCGCAGAGCCGGATCAGAGAGCAGACTATATATCGGCGCTGGGCAATACCAGAGATCAGGCACTGGCGGGCGATATTGCATCGATGCTCGGCGATGCAAACCCGACTGTGCGTCGCGCAGCGGCACTATCTCTGGGACAATTGGGTACGACCGACACGGTAGCAACACTGATCGATACACTGGCACAAGAGAATAATGGCAAAGTGCGCTCGGCTATCGTGGATTCTCTGACTCAACTACCTGACACAGATAACTCCAACACCTCGGTAATCGCATCCGCTATTCAGGGCGAACCTGACGAATCAGCACGTTTTGCCATGGCAGGATACCTTGGGAAACACGTCACACCAGACACCAACTACGAGTCACTTCTACAGGATCTGATTCGCAAGGAACCATCCAGACGTGTTCGCCAACGGCTCGGGGAAACCCTGGCATCGATCAAACTCCAGTAAGGGTTGCGCTGAACATGAAGATGCACAGTCGGTAAACAACTATCGAAAACAAGCTGAAAACCTCAATGGCTGACCGCCAACTTGAATATTACCTCGCCCGGGGTTTCGATTCCCGCCAACTTCTTGCCTGTTAGTCGATGTCCTGAAAATACTTGATTGAAGAAATATCCACGTCGTCGTGTTCGAGCCAGTGCCAGGCACTTTCCAGCGTCAAGATGCTTGCTCGGCAGTTGAATAGCAGCACTCGGGCACGTTCCAGCAATCCCATCTAGCTCCTGATCGTGGCCACCCTGACCCAGGCAGATGCTGTATGCGGAGTCGAGCGGAGCTGGCCGTAAATCGCACTGCCCCGATCGCAGCGGATCCGTTAGTCATTGCCCCTCTGTCGTAACAATACCCTCTACCAAGAAGTGCCTAATTTGCCATCCCATACAGCGGTAGAAATACCGCAGACACTCTCCACTTCTTCCGTGTTTGTTGGCTTGGTTTAGCTACTATTCGCCAATCTGTGCTACGACTTTCCGGGGACATGCAATGAACTCATTTACACTTGTTCGATTCGCAATCACTCTGATTGCCAGTGCTTTGCTCGCTGCCGGTTGTTCCAGCTCCAGTGATACCGGACCGGGGCTGCCTGGTACGGATGGGGAAAACGTGCCGGGAGACTCGACCCGCGTTGAATTCGAAATCACGGTTCCGGCATACGTTTCGGATGCTCTGCAAGTTCGACTGGAATGGAGCGTCATAGCCGAGCCGAGCACGTCGGTCAGTGTTGCGGGAACGTGGATCGGTGACGAGTTCTGGGCGGCCACCGGCGATCTTCCGACCGATACGGAACACTTGCTGATCGTTTCGTTCTTCGACAGAAATGGCGACATTACTCTGGGACGCCTCGAGACCGAGTTCAAGACGGGGACGAACGCTGCGGAGTCCATGCTGATTGAGGCCGATCAATTCGACACGAGTTCCTGGGACGATGATGGCGACGGCGTGAGCAACATCGATGAGTTGATCCGCGGCACGGACCCGTCGGTGGAACTGACAGTGAGAGAGGCGTATCACGACCTATCGATTCCTGAAGCACTCGATGCGCTGACGCGCGTGTCAGGATATTACGAGTCGTCGATTCCCGGACAACGGCCATACAATGAAAATACCGAGAGGCCGCAAACTGAGAATTGCCTCTCCGGGGCTCTCGGCTTGCCGACCGCTCGGATCATCGACATCGACGAGTCCGGGACGGGTAGCTTCTCCGAAACCTATTTCTGCGACCACGCCGGCTAGTTCACCTCTGTGGAAATGGCCGCGTCCCGAACCGGCGTCGACGGTTCCGTCACGTGGTCGGGCACCTATGACCGGACCGACAGCAGTTCCGGTGTCTACGACCGGGTCGGCTTCACTACCGAGACAGAGCTGATCGATGATCGGACACGCCGCCAGGTCGGAACGATCGACAGGGAATTCCTCACAGGAAGCTACCGGGCCAGTCAGAGAATCTCCTACAGTCTAACCGGTGAGGTCATCGACGACTCTTCGTTGTGCGAACCGATTGCCGGCACGATCACCAACGATCAGCAAGACGCCTACGTCGCGGTGACCACCATCACCAGAGAAGCGGGTGAGCGATACTGGCGCGTCAGCGTGGCGTACGAGGGCCAGATACTGGACGAGTATCTGGTTCAGTCATTGGGAGCGAGCTTCTATTGCGCCTTCCGAGGTTGAGGCAGCGTCCAAGCCGTGCCAGGAACACTTGCGCCACTTTCTCGCCCATTGCATCCAGCTGCTTCTACTTGAAGGCTTCACACTTCTTGCGACGTGGGTGCATATACCCCGCACCCACCACCTGCTCGCCCCTGTCGCAGATGACAAGCAGTGAGATTCGCTGAGCATGGGGGGATAGTTTCTCCCATTGTCCGTAGGGCATGAATGGCGTGGTTCCTTCGCTGCAGAGCCAGGGCGCGTAGTACTCCACGTTCAGCTTTGCAAGAGCATCACGCGACAGGCAACGATTCACCCAGACTCGGCGTCGGCCTGCACGTCGGCATAGGGTTGACCTGCCTTGACGTCCGGCAGCATGGACAGCACATCCAGCTCGTCCATCGGGCTCAGTTCCAGAATCTGCTCGAAGACCTGCTGCGCTTCGCCCCAGCGATCAAGCTGCCACAGCGACAAACCGAGGCCATACAAGCAACGCAGAAACGGTCGATTGTCGAGGTAGCGCCACGGCAGCACACCGTCGAAGTCAGCACCCAGCGCCTTCTCACCAATCCGTACGCCAACGTCGTAATGATCATGAGCTTGCTGCGGAAAGTGGTCGAAGGCCATGCTGCCCAGATGCGCATGCGCGTCGATACAACGCAAGTCCGCCTCCAGTAAATCAGATAGAAGCTGCCGTG
>RCMY010004878.1_pt1 | contig 11469 bp, 9 predicted proteins | sample 2041341 | NCBI WGS metagenome assembly RCMY01 (sample SAMN09708234, study PRJNA481090) | Marine sediment metagenome, whole genome shotgun sequencing project.
TTGTAATCAATCTTTAATTCGTCCATAATAAATAAAACTGTGTTAAACTACTTTTTATTGTAGCATGACACAGTTTAATTTACACTCTCGATAAATACTCGTCATCATGTATGAAATACTTTACGATGGATATGGATTATTCCGTGAATGGCTTTATGTTAGACTGTTCAATGGTATATTGCAGTGATGGAAATTGTAAATCGCTCGGTTGCGAATTCGGATATGATTTGATGTCACATACTGATTATAATAAGTTTCATTCACAGATAATTCCTTTTTTAAGATATGACTGTGTCTGTGGACAGAACCTAAGTAACAAACAAAAATATACGATGGGCATCGATGTTGTTCCAATTCCAAATCTTATATTCAAGGCAGAGTATGGTATTCGTGATTATGCCCATTCTGTGATAAGCAGTCAATTAGCTTTCAGTTTGGGTTATACTGTTAACTTCTAATTAAAAAAGTTTTCATGATAATAGATTATATCCAGCTTCGTTTAATGATATTATCTATTTATAGGTTTTAAAACTTATGAAATTGTTTCTTTATAATTTCTTTAATTCCTATGCATTCCATTTCTATTAGCCAATTGGGTCTGCATACAGATGCGTTAACAATAATACATGGACAGTTCTTAAATTTATCATCAAATATCCTTTTCACTATGTTATAATCGGCAATATCTCGCAGATATACAATCATAACACCAATATTTGTAAAGTCCATATCTGCTTCTTTTAGCAGTGCATCTACATTTTCTATCATTCGTTGAGTCTGACGTTTTATGTTTCCGACATATAGAACGTTGCCTTTGTTGTCAATGCTTGCCGTTCCCGAAATAAAGATGTGTCGTCTGTCTCCATAATCTATGTATGTTCCCCGTTCAAAACTAACCCCATATTCACTTGTGCGGTTCATTTTATCAGATGCATATACATATTTCATCTGTCCATCTTTAATGCCGTATATCGAATACGCATCCATCTGTGACAATATTTCGTGATTTGATTGTCGTCCTCCAATTCCTGTACTTGATATGTAATGTGTATTCGGGGTAAGATTTTGAGTCATAAAAATGTCGTTACGAGCTTTTACAACTCCACCATAATTATTATCAATATCATTAATAAAGAACCATGTCCTTACACAATTATCAGCAAGCGTACAGCCCGTTTCAATCAGTTTTATCACATAGTTTTGGAGCATCATACGCGTTTGATATTCAGAGTTAATCTCTGGTACATAATAGTTGCCCAACCATAGATGCTTATATGAATTATGTTCAACCATGTATAGTCCATTCTGTAGAACGCGTGTTTTAACTCCAGCTATGAGATAAGCCCATAGTGCAACTTTGCTTCCGTCGATAGGAGGCTGCTGAATCACAGAAATAGCACAGTCACTAGTTTCCAAATCAAACACTTCATTTTCTTGATTTGCTGCATCGCTAAGGAATTATCTTTTAAAGACTGCAACAGCATTGTCTGAAAGCCTTATCCTTATTTCATTGTATGAGTTAATCAATGTTTCTAGTTGTTGCCTGAAATTCAGTCTTGTGTTATTGATGTGAACCGTTATATGATATTCTTTAGCCTCTGTATTATTTGAAAAGCAGAATACTTCAGCATAAGAATCCTTAAGTTGAATGATTTCCTTAAATGATTTTTCTTGTAACATATCTATTGTTATTTTATAATAATGTATGTACCCTTATGCATAAGAGTGCATTCCACCTAAAAAGTAATTCACTCCGAAATACGTCATTAGTATCATTGCAAAAGCCACTGTTGTATATATGTGATAATACAATGGACGATTGAATATTGGTAATGATTTCTTATGGATTACGATGGCGTAGAACATAAATGTAATCAATGCCCACACCTCTTTTGGATCCCAACTCCAGTATTGTCCCCATGAAACGTTAGCCCAAATAGCGCCGATGAATATTCCAATGCCTAACGTTGTGATAGCAGGATAAAGCAAGAGTTTTGAAATCAGACATAAAGATGATAATTGCTCGTCAATAATCGTTGCTTCATCATGTTTCATTCTATGAGTATAATATAATATCAGTGCGGTAAGTCCACATATAAATGTAAGCGAAAGCAGAGCAAACGACATCATTATGATTGATACATGTATACTCAGCAATGGTGAAGACAATACGGGCATGATCGGTGTTATTTGAGGATCCATTTGTCCTATATGTGAAACGAGAAGAAAGAATCCTGACATAAGAAATCCGAATGCTATGAGTATTTTGAATTTGCGATAGAATATGATAGAGAATAGCATCACAAACCAAGCCAGTAACAGCTTTGTTTCATATCCATTTGCCATCGGAATGCTTTTACTTATTATCCATCTTAATATTTCACAATATGTCAAAGTTATGAATGATATACTCATCATTCCCATTGATGAGTATGATATTATTTTGTTAGTTTTGTATGTATGTATTTTATTACTTGTCAGTCGATAAACAGAATATAGCAATGTCATAAATCCCATCGTGAGATTCAACATAAATAGAATACTTGCAAACGGAATCCTGTTATATGTAAGTTCTGCGATGATCTGCGTTACACTTGGTAAACTGTTGCCTCCGTTTTGTTCCTGATATATCCTTATCTTTGCTATTAATGAATTAAATTGATCATAGTTATTTGCGTGAGCGCTTTGATTAAGCAGTGTGAATATATTCTTGATAAACCATGATCTGTCATTGTCAATACTTTGTGCAATCTTCTCTTTAGGACTATACCATCTAATGTTATTTTTTTTGCCGTATGGAAAAATCTTAAATGGTTCTCCATGCCTCAAAGACATAATCAGTTGCACTTTATCATCAATTTCTACAACGGCTTTATGCAGTTTGTCATGATTTCCTTGATAGTATTCCTCAACACTTGGTCCCAAAATATAGCCACCCATATCTTTATTGAAAAGTTGATTTAGAGAAATGTATTTAGGCAGTCCAAACATCTTTCTAAGTACATCCTCTTTTACTTTTATGATAGGTTCATTCTTCCATTCTTCATTCCAGAATATAAATCCTGTTAGCACCTGTTCTGCTGAATATCCGTTATACGTAGCACTACCATTTAGCTTTTTCGTAAAGTCAATCGCAAATGTCTGTATCGGGCATATTCTGTTGTTGTACATAATATCTAGTTTGCCGAATTTATTTGCTGATACATCTGGCAATACCGTAGCACCTGATGAAGTAGAAGCGAATGCCCACAATAGAGCAATACACATCATTCCTTTTTTTAGCAGCGGAGATTTCAGCATTCTACGATACGAACCATTTGGATCAATCAGTAATAATATCAATGAAAGAAATAGTAATCCATATCCTGTGTACGTAATAGCTATTCCGTAAGGATCAGAATTAATCGTCAGATATGTTCCATTTGCATCATTGTCGTATGATGTTTGATAGAATCTTACAGAGTTGAACGTAAATATATTGTTCATTGATATGTATCCATATTTGCTGAAATTATCCTTCGTAACTGTAATATGCGATATGTAGTCTTTGGGTGCTGATGTACCATCGTTATATATAACATAAAAATTGTTCAGGCGTATATTAAATGGCAGAGTCTTAACGCTCCTGCCGTTGTTAATAGTATATTGACTTGTTGTTATTCCTTTGCGAAGATGTACTATTCCCTTCACTGAAAACAAATGTGTGATGAGTGCACCTGCTAATATCACGAGAAATGATGAATGCAGCAGTAACAGGTTTACCGAACGCATGTGTGTCATTTTATATATGCTATCGTAGCAATGGCAAGTGTTGTCCAAAGCAAACAAAACCACCACGAACCGTAAATATGTGTTGAGGCAAATTCAGTACCTTTTGAATATTCTATGAATGTGGCTCCAGCCATTATTAGTATAATCGTAATATATAATGTGATGATCGATCTTTTAATTTTTTGCCTCATTTTGTTTTGTATTTAAGCCCACCAATATATATTGGCAGGCTCTCTAGTTATATTAATTATATTGCATTTACAAAGCTAACAACGGCATCTCTGTCTTCTTTTGAAAGATTGTAGAATTTCTGAGAAGATCTGTATGCATCACTGTTCTTACTATATCCATGCCACATGATAGCTTCAACAACGTTGCGAGCGCGACAATCATGCAATCTGTCGTGTGCACCCGTTTCCTGATAGCTAAGTCCTCTTCCCCACAAAGGAGTTGTGCGACACCAACCAGATCGTATGTCATTCTCCATACACAATCTGTGTTGCACCATATCCGTATATGGCCATATCTTCTGATGTGCATATCTCGGCAATGGCCCTTGATTCCTTACGATGTAGTCTTTCCAATATTCATCATTACCTGAGGTCCATGATGGACGATGACAGCCTGTACATCCCATTGAATAAAATAGTGTCTTACCTCTTTTTACTTTGTCAGTATTCAGTCCGCGTGCTTTTGGAACAGCAAGACCTCTATGCCATACCATAAAGTCATAATAGTCCTGATCGCTCATTTCTTCTCCCTTACTATCGTTGTTCACAAAGTATTTCTCGTATGTCTGTGCGTCAGATTTTGCGTTTAGTCCTAATAATAAGTTTACCAGATAGCTCACGCTGTCCTTGCTTCCGTCAGCATAATATGGATGAAGCATCGAAGTCTTTGCAGCACCATTATCTTGAATATATTTTATCACATTTGGATTTTCTGACATAGCTTTTGCCCAAGCTTTCGTTGTGTATAGATAATGTCTGTCGCTACGTGTCACATTTGTAATATTCCACATCGCATTCGCTCCAGGACCGTCTTGTAATGATCCACGTGTTAAGGCATACGTAAATTTCTTAATACGTTTATCTCCGTCTGCAAGAGTATACCATGCACTTGCAGCCCACGTCTTAGCTGTTGCGTCCCACATTGCAGGATTCAACTTCACGTATGGAGATTCATGAGCATATTGCATCTGCAGTGAATCATCAGGAATTGCGTCAAGAAGTGCTGTACCATATATTCCTATTGTAGATTCAAGGCGTACATCATAGTTGTCTGGCTTTGGATCTGTGTTAAAAGCTGATTGTGGAATTGAAACATCTGGATATATCAAATCATAGCTTTCTCCATCTGGGAATGTATTGTTATGTTCGTCAGTAGCTTTCTTCCATTTTATGCTAATCTGGCTTTCGTCTATCGGTGCAAGAAATGGGTCCATCGCCTTTGTCTGAGGCATCCCCGTAACTTCTGATATATAGCTATTTGCAGCATACGCAACCCCGTTAGCGTCTGTTCCTGCTGTTGGATGATAAATCACTAGCAGATATCCATTCCCCATATCATTGGCTTGATAGCGTTCCATTCGTTTGCCATGACCGTATGACGGGTGACAATACATACAACTTGATCTTACCCAAGCTGGTCCTAGTCCACGTCTAGGCTGTGTATTCAGTGTGAAGTCATTTTCAAAAAATGTCTCACCCTTTTTAAATATTTGATACATTCCGTTGTTTTCAACGTATGGTGAAGGGCTTGAATAACATCCTTCTTCGTTTGATATTGTTCCTAGTTCTCCGCCGGGATTCCATTCGGCAGCTGTGAACACATCGTTTGCCGAGTCAACACCTGCATTTGGATTCAAATGTCAGCAGTGTTATTTTCTGTACATGAGAAAGTAGCTACAGTTGACAGTCCTATTAATTATCATTGATATTGAAGGATTATGATACAATCTTCTATTAATAATACCTACAAATGATTATTGTAGTTATGATTATTTTTATGTAATTTTGCAAACGATAATAAATAATATATAGAAGTAATGAAAAATCAGAAAATGTATGAGGCTGACGATCAGATGATTTCCCTTATAAGAGATAATTACAATATATTGCAAAGTCTTGGAAGTTTCGGTCTAAGCTTAGGATTTGGTGACAAAACTGTCAGACAAGTCTGTGATGAGCAAAATGTAGATTGCTATACTTTTCTGGCCGTTGTGAATTTTACAATCAACGGATATACTGATGTAGATAATGAAGACAAACTCTCATTGTCTACACTGCTTCATTATCTGAAGGCAAGTCACGACTATTATCTGGGATTCCAATTGCCTTTTATTCGTAAAGAGTTGGAACAGGCACTTGATGAAACCGATAATCTAGCAAGATTGATACTCAAACTTTATGATGAGTATGCTCGAGAAATACGTATGCACATGCGCTATGAAGAGAAAACTGTCTTTCCTTATGTTGAGTCGCTTATTGAAAATCAGCCTTCTGTCAGTTATGATATTGATACATACTCAAAGCACCATAGCCAGATAGATAAACAATTAAAGGAACTAAAGAATATTATTATCAAATATCTGCCAAGTGATGAGTTGCATAATAATCAGCTCACAGCTACCTTGTATGATATATATAATAATGAGGATTGGTTGATGCAACATTCAAGAGTAGAGGATAACATCTTTATCCCTGCTATCAGAAGGTTGGAGCATAAGACAAGACAGAATGATGTCTCTGTGAAGATATCAAACATGATCAACAAAAATTCGGAAAGTAACGAGTCAATTAGTGATAGAGAGAAAGATGTTATAATAAGTCTTGTTCAGGGAATGAGTAATAAAGAGATTGCCGATCATCTGTGTATCTCAATTAATACCGTTATTACTCATCGTAGAAACATTGCCAGAAAGTTGCAGATTCATAGTGCTGCCGGACTAACTATTTATGCAATCGTAAATAATCTAGTCGATATTTCTGCTGTAAAACTATAAGCTTCTTATATATTATTGATGTCAACATATCCGTGCATTACAGCATAGATTGTTAATGCGCTGACACTCTTCAGTCCCAGTTTATCCATGATATTCTTGCGATGGCTGATGACTGTTGTCAGTCCTATATTCAGTTGGTCTGCTATTTCTTTATTGATAAGGCCTTGTACAATGAGTGAAAGCACTTCAATTTCTCTGTCGCTAAGAATCTTTGTCTTTGCAGGCCGAGGCATGTTTGGTAGATTTTTTCCGCCAGCGTGACCATATTGTTCAAGTTGTAACAGTGATTTCACGAGTTGTTCTTCTGGTACGTTTATACATAAGCTTTTGAAATTGCTCATCTGCGTACTCGGATCATTCGATGTTGTCAGCACAATCGTCTTATGCTTCCGTTCCAAGAAAGCCGTTCTGTTTTCTAAAACAATTTTCATTGCAACGAAATAATGAAAGTAACTATCCATCTCATTCATTTCCAGAGCCTCATAAGAGTTGAATGTATCAATCTCTATTGATGGCATCACGTTTTGCAACATAGTCTTCAGTCCAATAACAGCCAGTGTGTTATTGTCTACTATGGCTATTTTGGGTATAAATGCCATTGTGTGGTGATGTGAAGTTTCTTTCATATTTCAATCGTTTTTTAGTCTTATAGGAATGGAGCAAGCAGATGTCCGAACCAACCTCTGAACTTTTGCCATGGATCTCTCCATTTATTCCATTTTGCCTCTGTAAGTTTAAAGCAGTTCACTTTCTCATTGTTAAACATGTTGTCAAGTTCCTGTGTGGTGCATTTGTCCACGATGATAGCGTTATCTTCGTAGTCCCAGCTGAGACTTCGTGAGTTAAGGTTAGCACTTCCTACAGTGCAAACTCTGCCATCTACCATAATTATCTTTGTGTGGTGGAAACCTGGCTTATACATCCATATATTGCAGCCTGCTTTCATCAGCTTGTGAGCATTATAGAAACCACAGTCTGGAGTTAGTGGAATATCGTTTCTGATACTTAGCATGATATCCACTTTTACACCTCTCTTCACTGCATTTTTAAGTGCTTTCTTGATTTTATGGTTTAGTGTAAAATATGGATTTATAATCTTTATGCTATCTTGAGCTTCGTTTATTGCAGAGAGATAAAACTCTCTGATAATCTTGTTTGAAGTGTGAGGTTCTCTGTTTACAATACCAACCATCTTGTTACCTGCCGATTCGCATAAATCAGGTTTCAGTCCTGTTATGTAATCTGCATTAGTAATGCCTCGATAATATTGTGCTCCATGAACGTTCTGACCACTCACCTTATTCCACATTTTCAGGAATATAGTTTGAAGCGTGTTCACTTCGTCGCCTTCAATTCGACAGTGCATATCGTGCCATTCGCCCACATCTTCAGTTCCTGTAATATAATAGTCGGCAACATTCATACCTCCTGTATAGGCAATCTTTCCGTCTATCACAACTATCTTTCTGTGGTCACGAGAAAACACATGATTTATCCAAGGAAACGTGATTGGGTCGAATTTATAGATTTCAATCCCTCTATCACGCAGCTTTTTAAGATATTTATTCTTTAGCGGACGGCTATTTGATGAGTTTCCAAAAGCATCAAACAGAGCTCTTACTTCAACTCCTTGTTTGGCTTTCTCTTCTAGTATATTGAATAGCAATCCGGCAATAGAGTCGTTGCGGAAATTAAAGTATTCCAGATGAACACTTTTCCTGGCTTGCTTTATTGCTTTGAATAAGTCGTCGAATTTCTCCTGTCCTGTTTTCAGAAGTGTTACAGAGTTGTTGTGCGAAAACTTTATTCCACAGTTACGTAGATCTCTCACGATAAGAGAGTCAGAAGTCTGGGCACTACAGAAAGAGCAGTACAATAATAAAAACAAAAAAACTAACTTTCTTAATGACATTGGTATGCTCTTTCTATTAAATCATGCAGGCATAGTGATCAACTACACCAAGCAGATGTTGGGCTTCATCAACAACTAAAACGGTATGTATTTTGTGTTGGTGCATAATGCGCTGAACTTCGCTAATCTTTGTTGTTGGCAAGACAAGTTTTGGTGTGCGTGTCATGATGTCACTCACTGTATGATCAAAGAATTTAGCTTGCCATTTTTCCATAGCGCGGCGAATATCTCCATCGGTAATCAGTCCGATCACCTTATTGTCATCTTCAACTGAAACTCCAAGCCCAAGCTGTCCCTTGCTTACTCTGATGATTGCTTCACCAAGGTGCATGTCCTGAGGTACTATAGGAAGATCGTCTACACGCATTACATCTGACGCAGTTGTAAGAAGACGCTTTCCAAGTTCTCCTCCTGGGTGGAACTGTGCAAAATCCTGTGGCTTAAAGTCTCTCACCTGCATCAGTGCGATGGCAAGTGCGTCGCCCATTGCCAAAGCGGCAGTTGTGCTGCTAGTAGGGGCTAGATTTAAAGGACATGCTTCCTTCTTCACTTTTACCTGTATATGTGCGTTGCTGTATTTTGCCAACAGAGAGCCGGGATTGCAAGTCATCGAAATAATAGGAATATTCATGTGCAGCACCATCGGAATGAAGCGAAGTAATTCGTCAGTCTGTCCAGAATTACTTAGTGCCAATACAACATCGTTTGATGTCATTACACCTAAATCACCATGATACACATCCAAAGGGCTGATATAGAATGCAGGTGTACCTGTTGATGCTAATGTGGCAGCAATTTTTGCGCCGATATTTCCGCTTTTACCAACTCCGGTAACAATGATTTTTCCATTGCAGTTGTACATCATTTCAACTGCCTTAGTAAAGTTATCATCTATTTGTGGTATCAAGTCTGTAATGGCCTGTGCCTCTTCACTTATTGCCTGAATACCCCACTCACAAACGTGTTTCAGTCTGTCTTCAATATGTAGATCGTTCATCTTGTTACAATAGTTTTTCGATAAGTCCTTCTAATTTGTCAAGTTCCAACATGTTTGGCCCATCACTGAGTCCCTTGTCTGGATTTGGATGCACTTCCATAAAGTATCCTGTAGCTCCAAAAGCTTTTGCGGCAAGAGCCATAGATGGAACAAAACGACGGTCTCCGCTAGTTGTTCCGTTGCCAGCTCCAGGACGTTGCACGCTGTGTGTGCAATCCATGATTACGTTTGGAGTGATTTCTTTCATATCAGGGATGTTGCGGAAGTCAACTACAAGGTTGTTATAGCCGAAACTGTTGCCTCTTTCTGTGAGCCAAACTTCTTTAGCACCGCTTTCCATAGCTTTCTCTACTGGGTATTTCATATCAGCACCGCTAAGGAATTGTGCCTTCTTAATGTTCACAATCTTTCCTGTTTTGGCAGCAGCAACAAGCAAGTCTGTCTGTCGGCATAGAAATGCAGGAATCTGTAACACGTCGCATACCTCTCCGGCAGGTTCAGCTTGATAACTTTCGTGTATATCTGTGAGTATTCTCAGTCCGTATTTCTCTTTAATGTCAGAAAGCATTTGCAATCCGCGTTCCAGTCCAGGTCCGCGAAATGAATTTAATGATGTGCGGTTAGCCTTGTCAAAAGACGATTTGAAAATAATGTCCACACCTAATTTCTTGTTTATCCTTACCAGTTCGAGAGCTACTTCATCAAGCAGTTCTGGTGACTCAATAACGCATGGGCCTGCAATAAATATTTGTTGCATATTTCTAGATTTTCTTAGAATGCAAAGTTACGAAAAATCTCTGTAACAGGCAAAGAAATATCGTGTAAATGATGCTAATTGGCTAATTAATAAGCGATAACGATTGCATGGGTAGCCAATCATAACCGCATGAGCTGATTTTGTTCATCTCATAATTACCTTGATAAAGTCCCTTGTAACGCATATTTCAGTGAGTAACGACTTTGAAAAACGAGTGAAGAATTGATTAAATTCAAAAAAGGCGATTCTATACTTTTCAACCGTGTTTATGCTTAAAAAAATATCTATATAAGTAATGTTCTCACGCTCCCACGCACGGACTTTCTCGTTTTTCCAAGCGTCTAAGTGTCGACTTGCTGATAATCAGATGATTAGACGTTGTTTTTTGAAATCTCTTGTGACGTATAAGTGACGTAAAATATGGCATTTCTACGATGAAACACATAAATAGAGTTACTAAAAAGCTAATTTTATCAATTTAGACGCTTTATCGACTCTGTAAAAAGATTGAAATACAAGTTAACATTCTGATATTCATAGAATTGTCACTTCGACGCTTGCTTTTTTGAAAAACCTATGTAGAAAGTGGTAAATCAGCTAGCTTGCAGATCTCATATCTTGTAGCAGAACTAGTTTCAATTTAGTCTTTGCGTTTTACGAAGAAGTGCATTGCGTTTTACGAAGAAATGCGTTGCGTTTTACGAAGGAATGCACTGCGTTTTACGAAGGAATGCGTTGCGTTTTACGAAGGAATGCATTGCGTTTTACGAAGGAATATATCGCAACTTATCAAAGAAAATGAAGAAAAATCGAAGTTGGTGTAAACAGACTGATAATGACGAAGAAACGGAATGATTTGCATAAAAATGCCCTGTTCGTAAAGGGCAGTAATATGCAGATTTAAGCAGAAGTTCAGTTACCAAAGCGTTACCCGATTTCACCATAGGTAACGATGGGGTAATATTCGGTAACAGAATTATTTTCGCTCGTGTGGCTGTTGCTACGGTCGGCAGTTTTCTGCATAGGTG
>RCMY010004879.1_pt1 | contig 11468 bp, 14 predicted proteins | sample 2041341 | NCBI WGS metagenome assembly RCMY01 (sample SAMN09708234, study PRJNA481090) | Marine sediment metagenome, whole genome shotgun sequencing project.
CTCTGAGCGCGGATGATGCCGGCCCCGACACCCTCCCCGGGGACGCAGATTATGGCTGGTTGGGTCAACACCAGAAACTGTCTGAGCATCAGGGCAGTATAGCCACGATCGAGATGGGTGCCAGACAGTATGTTGCCGCGTTGGGCCGGTTCCTGTCGGTGGACCCGGTCGAGGGTGGGGTAACGAACTCGTACGACTACCCGGCCGATCCGATCAACAAACTCGACCTCACCGGGCAACGTATGGGCAGCAGTACCCACGGTGCGATCATTTACGTGAGTGGTGTCTTCGTGAAACAGGGTACGAAGATTGCTTCGAAGAGCTATACAACTGTCGTACAACGAGCTGCCAAAGCGTCAGCGCATTCCAGCGCGACGGCCGCCAAGAAGGCTGGCGCTGATGCCATTGTTGAATGGGCCACAACTCCCGTGGATCTCATTAATAGCAAAATTTTCACCGGGGCTTTTAATATGGGGTATGGCCTTTACAGCGTGATTTACGGCATGCCCCTCCTTTTGGCAGGAACCGCGGCTGACGTGACGGGGATATTCGCCGTTTTTGGAGTCCCTGCTCAATTAATAGGCGGATATAAGGTCGTCACGGGGGCAGCCAGGTTTATTCGCGGGATAAGACAGTGGAGTGAAGCAAACGATGACCCGATCGTTCACAGATCACCTCTAGAATATGGGGGCGATGTGGCAATTCAGGTCATTCCGTTCGGGGATCTAATCGGTTTGATCGGAGGCCTACCGTGAGAGCAGGGTTCGTTGGAATAGTAGGCGGTTTTCTGTTCCTCATTATCCGCGGCACTTTGCTCTGGCTTCTGGCCCCTATCGGTTCATTGATCTGGTTGGTGACTTTTCAGTGGGTGGGCTCAGGTTCGGTTTCCCTTGGATGCTTTTTGGGGTGGCTCGATAACAATATGGCTTACGTTATTCAGCGTGGGCCGTTGTGGTGGGCCTTCCCCAAGCGACCCGTGGGATGGATTCGAGCAAGGGACAAGGCAGCGGTGACCCACCGGCTCCGTGGCTATGATTTCTACTGAACCCAACGTTGGTTGGAGCGTTAGCATCGCCAACGCTCGTAACGATTGTTCGTAGCGTCGCGCGGGAGCAAATCCGGTGGCCGGTGGCAACTTGTCCACGGCAGGCCCGGCTGCGTCGCTGGTCTATGACGCGCACGGCAACACGACTCGTTTGGCGGATCAACTAATCACGTATGACGTGGCCGACCGCCACCTGAGCACCCTTTTGGATGATGGCACCACGGTGCTGTACACCCGGGATGTGACCGGCAGGATTGTGTCTCGCACGGCAACCCCACCGGGTGGCACTGCGGTGACGGTCAAGTACACGTTTGCCGGTCGTGGAGATGGGGCGTATGCGGTGTTGGATGTCGCGGGTGCTCTCACGCAGCGCACGGTGGGTTTGCCGGGCGGGGTGATGCTGTCCATTCCGGGTACGGGTGCGCGCTCGTGGTTGGTGCCGAATCTGCACGGGGATGTGATCCTCACCGCCGATGATGCGGGCATCCAGAACCCGGGCCTGTCGTTCTACGACCCGTTCGGGCAAACCATCGACCCGATCACCGGTGACATTGGCACTCTGAGCGCGGATGATGCCGGCCCGAACACCCTCCCAGGAGACGCAGATTATGGGTGGTTGGGTCAACACCAGAAACTCACCGAACATCAGGGTTCTATTGCCACGATCGAGATGGGTGCCAGGCAGTATATTGCCGCCCTGGGCAGGTTCTTGTCGGTAGACCCCATCGAGGGTGGTGTCACGAACTCGTATGACTACCCGGCCGACCCGATCAACAAGCTCGACCTCACCGGGGAAATGAGTGCGGATAGTTATGTCACTGCGCTCAGCTATGGTCAATCACCCAAATGGGAACCATTAAAGGCATCTCGTGGAGTCGCAAATGGAAGGCCGAAGAGTGCAGAACGCAAACCGTACTGTATTGCTATGGCCTGTATTCCGGGCAGTAAAGGGACGCCAGTAATTGATGGGAGCGACTTGCTTCAGAAGGCGAAACAAGTACGAACAGCGTTGATAGGAATCGGGGCGAGTTTGAAAGTTGGTATTGGTGGGTGTGCTTTCGTGTGCGGCGGTGTCTACCTGAGTCTTGGGCAACACGTTGACATTTCTGTTCAAGTCGGCGCAGGTGGGGCGATTGGTGGCGGGCCATCTGCGGGTCTTGAATTTGGGGGCGGCCCAGGGCGCAGCGTCAGCCTTTCGTGCCAAGCAGGTTATGGCACAGTCGGTGGTTATGGGGAAGTGGGTATTGGCGAGGGAGGGTCATACTTTGGTGGGATTGGTTATGCTCCTGGCGGGCGGTTGGGCTGCAGTGCCAACATCGGCTACACCTGGCGACTTGGTTGATAGCTTCATACTGACTACCAGCGAAAGAGTATTTTGATTGAGTTACTTCAATTGATTCGACGGGCTCAACCAGATACCTAGTGTTGTGGGACGAATGAAAAAATAATCGTGACAATACCAATGAAGATTGCAACCCCGCCACTGGCGATACTAATTCCGGGTGTTGAGCCACGAGCGGCGCGAGCTCCAGGTGAACCCATGAATGCGCGTAAGTTGTCGGCATTCGCCTTCGCCAATGCATTGCGAAACCTTATTAGCAACACACCAAGGGTGACAATGACCACGCCAAAAATCAGAAGGAAAATATTTGGGATCATAGATCAGACTCTAACGCTGAGTTGATTATTGTGGCGGAGTTATTGCTTTCGCCCTCAACAAAATAGGCGTGATTGGCGCCCATTCTTTCGGCGCAATTTCGGGGTGTTCTAGAAGAAGAGGGTCAGATGTTATTTGGGATTGTCATTGGTGTCATGTTGTGTGTCGCAGGTTTTCTAGTTTTGCTCTTTCACAGACAATTCAGTAGCTGGATGAAGCAAAGATTTTACAAAACTCAAGTCGATATCTTTGACCCAGATGATGAAGGTGCTCGCCCAGGCGGTCTCATTTCCAGCCGAGGCTATTCACTTTTCGTTGGCATTGCGACCTTGCTGATTGGGATTGGGATGATTGTGATTTCTTCGACCTGGTGAATCGATCCGCTCGCCTGGCGGATCAGCAGATCACGTATGACGTGGCCGACCGTCACCTGACCACCCTTCTGGATGATGGCACCACGGTGGTGTATACCCGGGATGTGACGGGCAGGATTGTGTCTCGCACGGCAACCCCGCCGGGCGGTGATGCGGTGACCACGAAGTACACGTACGCCGGTGGTGGGGACGGGATAGTAGGTGGCATTCTGGGCATTGTTCTAGCGCGGGAGTAGTTTGTGGTCGTTGACATCAACGTTGAATGGAGAATGCGTGTTGCCTCCTATTGAAGCTGAAGCGAGGATTTCGCTCGCGCCTGGGACTCTGGATGCGGAGACGGTGGCGGCATCCGTTCTCGCGAGCGCCTTCCGTGCTCGGCAGCTCGCTCACGAAGGCGAATGGAGTGTGTTTGCGGTGGGGTCGCGCACGATGCTCCGCGTGTGGGGACTATGGGGGCCTAAGTCATACAGGCGCCTTCCGCTGAAGGTGCGGTTGCGAGTGGAGGCCAGTGAAGACCGGACTTCAGCCCTGCGCATCAGACTCGAGAACGACGAGGGCATGTATCTGGTTCGGATGCCGCTTATGGAGCCTGCATATCGGCGTGCCTATAGCGAAATCGTGGCGCGACTGGACTCGACTCTTCACAATGCCGCCGCCAGCGGCTCCAACGCTGATGCCTCAAAGCACCCCGAGCTTCGCCAACGAAATCTCGAATAGATTCTCATTCGGATTCTTGTTTCGTCGTTGGCTTGGCGGAATAGGGTTTTGGATGCAGGTTGCAAGGGAAAATGTGGAAGGCCCGAAACCCGCTGAACAAATAGAACACTCCGTTCTCGTCAGCGCCGCGGGGTCTTCGGTCACTAAGCGACGTTCTACCGACCGTAGACGTCGCTTCGATGGCCGAGCGCAACAACGATGACGAGCAGAATGTCATCCTGGATCGTGTAGATAATGCGGTAGTTGCCGACCCGAACTCTCAAGCCGGGTCGGCCTTGGAGCGCCTTTGCTCCTGGCGGCCGCGGATCCTCACAGAGCAGCGCGATCGCACCGCGGATTCGGGCACGGTCCTGATGATCTATTTGTTTCAGCGCGCGAACCGCAGCAGGCCGCAGCTCGATCCGGTACGTCACACCCAGCCCAAGTCCGCCTTGACCTGTGCCCAAGGAACGTTTGGCCCTTCTTCCGCCATCGCCTCGTCGAACATGGCGGTGTCTTCGGATTCTTCGAGCGCCTCAAGCATCCGCTCATACTGTTCGGGGCTAATGACCACTGCCGCGCGTCGTCCACGGCGCTCGATGAAAACCGCCTCGCCCTCGGCGCGGGCGATGACATCTGAAAAGTTTTTGCGCGCATCCGCAACGCTGACATTCGACACAATTCAACTGTACATCTCTGGCCCCACGATGTACATCATGAAGATTCGGGGTCAGTGTTTGACCTGCCCGTCGTGTCCGATGTTGACCTGCGCACACTGCTCGCGATCCCTGAGTTGGCGGGCCAGAACGGCCCTCGGGCCGTACAGCCCACTGTGGTAAACTATTGGTCGCGGAATGGAGCCCAATCAATGCTTTTCGAAGTCGGCGAGACTGTCGTTTACCCCCATCACGGGGCAGCAACCATCACAGAGGTCAAGAAGCGCACCGTTCGAGGTGAAGAAAAGCTATACCTGAAACTAAACGTTACTCAGGGCGACCTCACCATCGAGGTACCGGCAGAAAATGTCGACCTCGTGGGCGTGCGAGACGTTATTGGCCAAGAGGGCCTCGACCAGGTGTTTGAGGTACTTCGTGCCCCATTCACGGAAGAGCCCACCAACTGGTCACGCCGGTACAAGGCGAACCTTGAGAAGCTTGCTTCCGGTGACGTCATCAAGGTGTCCGAGGTTGTTCGCGACCTGTGGCGTCGCGACCAAGACCGCGGTTTGTCTGCAGGAGAGAAGCGGATGCTGGCGAAAGCACGCCAGATTCTCATCTCCGAACTCGCGTTGGCCGAAAAGACCGACGAAGAGAAAGCATCAGACACCCTCGATCAGGTTCTGGCTTCGTAGAACAACGCTCGTTGGTACGCTGTGAGGCATGTCTTTGCCGACCGTCGCCATCATCGTTGTGGCGGCAGGCAGTGGCACCCGGCTCGGCGAAACCGTACCTAAAGCGTTTGTGAAAGTTGCCGGGCGCACAATTCTTGAACGTGCACTCGACGAAGTGTTCGCTATTGTTCCCGAACCACAAGTTGTCGTTGTGGTCCCCGAAGAACTGTTGCCATTGGCACGCCAGCTGTGCGACGGAACCACAGCAGTGGTGGTGCCAGGCGGTGAAACCCGGCAGCAATCTGTGGCGTGCGGTGTTGCCGAGCTCGCGCCCACCGTGGCGACCGTTCTCGTGCACGATGCTGCGCGCGCGCTGACCCCGGCATCCGTTATTCACCGAGTGATCAACGAAGTGGAGCTCCTGAAACAGGGCGTAGTGCCAGGGCTTCCCGTCATCAACACGGTGAAGCGAGTGGATGAACGCGACGTGGTTCTCGAAGAACTGGATCGCGCAGGCATGCGCGAGATCCAGACCCCGCAAGGGTTCCCCCGGGCCGCATTCGTGGCCGCGCACGAATCAGTCACCGTGGAGTACACGGATGATGCGGCACTGTTCGCTGCAGCGGGACAAGTGGTGTCGATCATCGAGGGCGACCCTCTTGCGTTCAAAATCACCACCCCATGGGATCTGCGGCGGGCCGAACAACTTCTCGCGTTCCCCGGATCACCGTACGGGCCCGTCGGCGGCACTCGCACCGGAATCGGTGTTGATGTTCACGCACTCGACGACACACGGCCGCTCTGGTTCTGCGGCGTGTACTGGCCGGACGAGACCGGGCTCGCCGGTCACAGCGACGGCGACGCGGCATGCCACGCAATCTGCGACGCGCTGCTGTCAGCGGCGGGCCTCGGCGATGTCGGCAGTCGCTTCGGCACGGATGACCCCCGGTTCGAGGATGCTGCCGGGGCAGAGTTCATTGCGGAGACGGTGGCCTTAGTGACGGGTGCGGGTTATCGCATCCTCAACGTGGCCGTTCAAGTCGTCGCGAACCGGCCCAAGATTGGCCCGCGCCGAACCGAACTGGAGCAGGTACTCAGCGACCTCGTCGGTGCCCCCGTGAGTGTGGGCGCGACCACGACAGACGGGCTAGGACTCACCGGCCGTGGAGAAGGCATAGCGGTGCTCGCGACCTGCCTGCTGACCGCACCCTAACTCGCTTGATCTAGCGCGCGCTTGATCTAACGGGCGCCGCGCTTAGCGCGGCCTAGCGAGTGATCGCGTGCCCCGCACGTTCCTCGTGCAGCGCGGTCTGCGAGAGGGCCGAGAGCAGCGGCAATCCACTGAGGTTCTCCCAGCCAGCCGTCCAGGTGAGCTGGCCTGCGAGGCCCCACACCGTGGCATCCGGATGCCGAATCGCCGCCACTTCGCGCGTCCTGTTCTCGTGGTGTTCGGCAGTCTCCGCGCACCGCTCAGCGATACCGGTAAAACGGTAGGCGTGGCCGGGCAGCGCCTCGAAGTGATCGAACCGAGCAACCGCATCGAGCGAGGCGAGGTAGTGGTCGATCGGGTTGCCGTCCGGAGTGCCGCCGAGCCCGATGCCAGGGAACTGGTTCGGCAAGAGATGGTCGCCCAAAAAGATCAGGCCTTGGTTCTCCTCCACGAAGGCGAGGTGCCCTGACGTGTGCCCTGGGGTGTGCAGTGCGCGCACGGAGTGCCCCGCAATCTCGAGGAGATCACCATCGTTCAAGAATCGGTCTGCCGTGAAGTCCGGCCAGCGGCTTCGAAGGTGCGCCGCGTCCACGAGTTCGCGCTGCCGTTCGGCGGGCACGCCCCAAGTGGTGAGTCGCGCAATAACTTCCTCGTCGGGGCGAGGCGTCGAAAGCTCTCGAATTCCTTCCTGCTCTGCGGCGTGCAGTGCGACCGGTGCGCCGGTAGCTGCGCGCATCCGGGCCGCCATCCCCAGGTGGTCGGGGTGGAGGTGTGTGACGGTCACGGAAGCGACATCCGACACCGCGCGGTCGAGGTTGGCAAGTGCGGTCGTGAAGGAGTCCCAGTTCTCATCAGAATCCCAGCCCGGGTCGATGACGTGCACGCCGCCCTTGGTGTCTACGAGCAGGTAGCTGAGGGAAAAATGCGGGAGTGTGCCCGGCTGGGAGAGACCGTAACAGTACAGTCGCTCGCGCACCTCCTCGAGCGCGGGGATGCCCCCGTTCATGGTGGCGTGGAACTGGGTATCACTCGTTGCGCGCATTCTCCCGATGGTAGTTGACACGCATCGCGGGCTTTGGGCCACGGCAAGTAGGCTTTGCCTGTGACAGTGCGCCTCTACGACTCCCGGTCGCAAACGGTAACCGACCTCGTTCCTCTCATCGAGGACGCCGTCGGTATTTACGTGTGCGGTCCAACGGTGCAGTCGTCCCCGCACATCGGTCACTTGCGTTCGGCACTCGTGTACGACCTGTGGCGGCGATGGCTGAGCTACCGCGGCTACCGCGTGACGCTCGTGCGCAACGTCACCGACATTGACGACAAAATTCTTGCGAGCGCCGAACAGGACGCCGCGGGCGCAAGTGTGGCAGAGCCGTGGTGGGCGCTCGCGTACCGCATTGAGTTGGAGTTCACGGCCGGATACTCGGCGCTTGGCATCCTCGCCCCCACGTACGAGCCGAGGGCAACCGCAAGCATCGGCCAGATGCACGAACTCATTCAGCGACTCATCGATGCTGGGCACGCCTACGCCGCAGCGGATGACTCGGGCGACGTGTACTTCGACACTGGCTCTTGGCCGAGCTACGGCGAACTCACCAACCAAAAACTTGAGGACATGGCACCGGCCGCGGATGCCGATCCTCGCGGCAAGCGTGACCCCCGCGACTTTGCGCTGTGGAAAGGCCACAAGCCCACTGAGCCGGAGTCAGCGAGTTGGCCATCCCCGTGGGGGGCAGGGCGCCCGGGCTGGCACTTGGAGTGCTCGGCGATGGCCTCGCGGTACTTGGGCCCTCAGTTCGACATTCACGGCGGCGGTCTCGACCTGCGCTTCCCACACCACGAAAACGAACTCGCCCAGTCGACGGCGGCCGGGGATGCCTTCGCCAAATATTGGGTGCACAACGGGCTCGTGAACATCGGCGGGCAGAAGATGTCCAAGTCGCTTGGCAACTCAATCTTCGCTTCCGAGTTTCTCGAAATGGCGCGGCCACTCGTGATTCGCTACTACCTCGGTGCCGCGCACTACCGTTCCACGATCGACTACCACGAGGGCTCCCTCGGCGAGGCTGAGGCCGCTCTCGAACGCATCGAAGGTTTCCTGCACCGTGCCGGCCGTCGCCTGGAGGGCACCGAGAACGCGGGTCGCACGCGGGACGTTCCGGAGTCGTTCGCTTCGGCAATGGATGACGACCTCGCCGTACCGCAAGCGCTCGCCGTGCTGCACGACGCTGTACGGTCGGGCAATGCCGCGCTCGACGCCGACGATGTTGAGACGGCAGCCCGCATCCGCGACGAAGTTTTCGCCATGACGGAGGTGCTTGGGCTGAATCCTCTCAGCGAACCGTGGAACACTGTTCAGTCGGATGCCGCGGGCCCAGCGCTCGCAAGGCTCGTCGAACGGTTGCTCGCCGACCGTGACACTGCTCGTGCAGATAAGGATTTCGCTTCGGCCGATCGAATCCGCGACGAGTTGGCCGGTGCCGGCATCCAACTTGACGACACCCCGACCGGAACCCAATGGAGCATCGCGTGAAAAAACCAGGACCAAAACACGGTCGACCGACTGCCGTGCGCAAGAAAAGCCGCGGCCCGCAGGTTGGTTCCGGCGGGCAGGGCAGGCAAGCACTCGAAGGCAAGAAGCCGACGCCGAAAGCCGAGGATCGCCCGTACCACCCCGCAGGCAAGCGCAAGGCCGCCAAGGACCGGTACGAGGCGACCGCCACCGGCGCGAAACGCAAAGGCGGCCGGGGCGGCGCTGCAGGCAAGGCAGGTCACTCCAGCAGTGCTGGGCAACCTGGCGAACAGCCACAGCGCATGCGTCGACCGAAAACGTCGGACGATTTCGAGTTTGTGACCGGCCGCAACTCCGTGCTGGAGGCGCTGCGTGCGTCAATCCCAGCAACGACCCTCTACATTGCCTCGCGCATCGAATACGACGACCGAGTGAAAGAGGTGATGGGGATTGCCACGAAACGTGGGTTGCCCATTCTCGAAGTCATGCGGCCAGAGCTCGACCGGCTTGCCGGGTTCGATGCTGTGCACCAAGGGCTCGCGCTCAAAGTGCCGCCGTACGAGTACGCGCATCCGATCGAACTGCTCGACAAGGTGCTCGGGCAGGGCAAAGTTCCGCTGCTCTTTGCACTCGACGGGATCACTGACCCGCGCAACCTGGGCGCGATCATCCGTTCGGTGGCGGCGTTCGGTGGGCACGGGGTTATCGTGCCGCAACGACGCTCGGTGGGAATGACCGCTGCTGCGTGGAAAACCTCAGCGGGAGCTGCCGCGCGCACGCCAGTAGCGATGGCGAGCAACCTCACTCAAACGCTGAAGGCGCTCAAGGAACGCGGGGTGTTTGTGCTCGGGCTTGATGGCGGTGGGGATGTTGAACTCCCCGGTCTCACCTGGTCGAAGTCGCCACTTGTCGTCGTGGTCGGCAGCGAAGGTAAAGGCCTATCGCGACTCGTGACAGAAACCTGTGACGCTGTCGTTTCGATCCCGATCGCGGCATCAACTGAATCGTTGAACGCCGGAATTGCGGCGAGTGTGGCGCTCTACGAAATCTCGAAGAACCGCTCCAAAAAGAAGTAGCGTTCTGAGGGCTACCTACGCCTCGAGAGCCTGCACGATGTCTTCGTAAAGGTCCTCAATGTGTTCGAGACCGATCGAGATACGTACGATCCCGCCGCCGGGCTTCGCTTCTGCCGCGACCGGTCGGTGCGTGAGCGACGCCGGATGCTGCGCGAGCGTGTCGATCCCGCCGAGTGAGACCGCGTGGCTTACGAGTTTCAGCGCTTCGATGAACTTGGCTGCCGCATCGTAGCCGCCGGCCAGATCGAGCGAGAGCATCGAGCCTGGACCATCGAGCTGGGTTCCGAGTAAGCCTTCCGGGTCGCAACCGGGCAGTGTGGGGAACAGCACGCGCGTCAACGCCGCGTGGCCGTTCAGTCGCTCGGCGAGAGCCTGAGCGGTCTCCTGCTGGGCGCGCACGCGCAGCGGCATCGTGCGGAGGCCGCGGTGCAGGAGGTACGCACCAAAGGGGTGTAGAAGTCCACCAGTGAGCGCGCGCACGTGACGCAGGCGCGGAGCCCACTCTTCGTTCGTGGCGATCACGCCACCCATGACGTCGCCATGGCCACCGATGTACTTTGTGGCACTGTGCAGCACGAGGGTTGCGCCGTGTTCGATCGGCCGCTGAAGCACGGGTGTCGCGAACGTGTTGTCGACGAGCACGGGAACATCGCCGGCCGCGGCAACCGCGCGGGCGATGTTCACGAGTTCGAGGGTGGGGTTCGCAGGCGTCTCAATCACGACAAGTCCAGTGTCGGGCTGGATCGCGGCAGCAATGTCATCCACGCTGTGTGCCCACGTGACCGACGTTCCGACGAGTCCGTTGTCGAGCACGTGGTCGGTGCCGCCATAGAGCGGGCGAAGCGCGACAATGTGTGGCTTTCCCGCCGTGACGGTGGCCAAAAGGCACGCGGTGAGTGCTGCCATGCCAGTGGAGAACGCAACTGCCGCTTCGGAGCCTTCAAGGTCTGCCAGCGCCGTCTCGAACCGGGCAACGCCGGGCTGCCATAGCCGCTGGTACACGGCGGACTGGCCGGGCTGGAGAGTGCCACCGGTTGCGAGGTGTTCGTACGAGTCGCCGCCAATGAGAACGCTCGGCAACGGGTTCGTGGTCGAAAGATCGATCGTGGGAACGTGGGAACCGGATTCCTCCACTCCCTCCATTCCGGCGTGAACTGCGCGGGTTTCCAGGCGAGGTTTTGAAGGCTGCATGACTCGACAGAAACAGAATCCGCGACAAACTGCAAGCCCTTAGCAAGTTTTCCGTCAAAAGCCAGCGTTTAGACACGGTATCTGCGAGAAGATGGGGGTATGGACGACATAGATCGCAGAATCCTTCGCGCACTTTCCGCCAACGCCCGGATGTCCGGAACGGCTCTCGCGAGCGTCATCGGTGTCGCAGAATCTACCGTGTCACTGCGCATCCGGCGACTGCACGCTGAAGGCTTCCTGCTCGGCTACCACGCGGAACTGAACGTAGCGGCGCTCGGGATGACGGTGCAGGCGCTCGTGTCAGTGCGACTCGTGTCGATCATCCGGGAGGATGTCTAGTCGTTCCGCAACGAGGCGGCGAACTGGCCCGGAGTTCT
>RCMY010004880.1_pt1 | contig 11466 bp, 11 predicted proteins | sample 2041341 | NCBI WGS metagenome assembly RCMY01 (sample SAMN09708234, study PRJNA481090) | Marine sediment metagenome, whole genome shotgun sequencing project.
GCGGTGCGCCGACGGCCGACGGCGTCGAGGTACCCGACCTCATCGGTCACATTCTGGATCTTGAGCACATCGAGTTCGAGGCCCAAGGTCTTGATGTCGTCGTCGGCTTCTTCGATGAGGAACTGTGAGAACTTCAGGCGATCTTCGTTGACCTCTTCGGGCGTGAGCGTTGCGAGCACTCCTCGAAGGTTCGCCTCGAGTGTCTCCTTGGCGATCTGGGCGATCGACTGGTGCGGCACGTTGAGGAACCGCTCGACCGAGTTCGACAAGAGCGAGTCGTTGCTCGACACCTTCACGTTGGCGATGCCTTGCACGTTCAGCGGGATTGCACCCTTGGAATAGGCGTTGAGCACGGAGACCTCGAGGGGAATGTTGTTGAGGTCCATCCACGACACCGACTCGAGAAGTGGAACCCGCAGTGTACGACCTCCCTTGATGGCCCGGTAGCCAACCGTGCGCCCATCCGCGGTTTGTTTGGTCCGTCCCGAGATGATTGCCACCCGGTTCGGTGGGCAGATGATGATCAAGCTCTTGACCACCAAGACGACCATGAGCAGGATCAGAAAAAATGCCAAGCCGAATATCGCGAATTCCATGTGGTGTATTCCCCTTTCGGCCGAAGCCGCTTGAGATCCGAGCTACGCCCGGAACAGTTCTTATCGGATGAGACGTATCAGTCTGAAATCTCCGGATCGACGGCCATCACTTTGGCGATCCCGTGGGCCATTTCAACGATGACAACTTGTTCACCGCGTCCAAAGCTTTGATCGGACGCGCTCTCGACCGAACCAGCGGTCAGCTGGACTCGTTCTTCTCCGGTGTCGAGCCATACCCGACCGCGTTTACCGACGTCGATCGGGACGCTGACCGTCGCCAAACGCCCCTCGAGTTGGCTATCGGTCAGCTGGCTGCTCATGTCGGTGTTTCGCAGGAAACTGAAGGCGGCGGTGTTGACGGCGGCGCCGATCAGACCAAGCGTGACGGCGAGCACGATGGTGGTGACGAAGCCGACATCCAGCCAGGTACTCAGCGTTCCGACGCCACCGAAGAACGCGAGGAAGAACGCATAGGAGCTGATGGGGATACGACGAATGAGGCCGGTGAAGTCTCCAATCCCTCCACCGTCGGCGCCGCTGAAGTCGATATCGCTGCCAACATCGGCATCGACGTCGAATCCGGCATCACCGAGTTCCAACTCGGTATCGCTGCTCCCGAACGCAAAGAGGGCAAGCAGAGGAATCCCAAGGGCCGCACAAAAGAGGTACAACGCCATCATGACAGCCGATTCTACTCGATCGGCGGGAATCCAGCCCCGGGCATCACGAAACCAACGAGCGACCGGACACCGCCTCGGGCGCAGCCTCCGAGCATCGAGGCCCGCCAGGGCCGGATTGGGACCGGGGAAAGTTGGCGAGCAACGAAAGGGGGCCTGACCCCTTTTTCGAAAAAGGGGTCAGGCCCCTATGTCGAACGTCACACGGTCAACAATCGACTGCCGAACAAAGGCCAGCCAAACACGCGTGGCTATGCGCACCAAGAGACGCCAGCACCCAGGAGCGAGGGACGAGCGACCTGACACCGCCTCGGGCGCAGCCACGGAGCATCGAGGCCCGCCAGGGCCGGATTGCGACCGCGGAAAGTTACAGAATCTGACTGAGGAACAGCCGGGTGCGCTCCTCTTGCGGGTTGGTGAAGAAGTGTTCGGGATCGCCGACCTCGACGACTTCGCCGTCGGCCATGAACACAACGCGATCGGCGACCTCTCGAGCGAAGCCCATCTCGTGGGTGACGCAGATCATCGTCATGCCTTCTTCGGCGAGGTCCTGCATCGTGTCGAGGACCTCCTTGATCATCTCCGGGTCGAGAGCCGATGTCGGTTCGTCGAACAAGATGACCTTGGGTCGCATGGCCAAAGTTCGAGCGATCGCTACCCGCTGCTGTTGACCACCCGACATCTGCCCTGGGTACTTGTTTGCCTGTTGGGGAATCTTGACTCGCTCGAGCAGCTCCATTGCGTGCGCTTCGGCCTCGGCTTTGGCGATTCCGCGAACGTTGCGGGGAGCCAAGGTGATGTTCTCGAGCACCGTCAGGTGTGGAAAAAGGTTGAAACTCTGGAAGACCATCCCAGTCTCGCGACGGATCTCCTGGATGTTTCGCACGTCATCGGAGAGCTCGATCCCGTCGACGATGATCTTTCCTTCGTCGTGGCGCTCAAGCCGATTAATGCACCGGATGAGCGTCGACTTACCCGAACCGGATGGCCCGATGACCACGACCACTTCTTGCAGTCCGACCTTGAGATTGATGTCCTTGAGTGCATGAAAGTCGCCGAAGTACTTGTGCATACCGACGACCTCGATCATGACCTCGCCGGTGCCGCCGCGAATCTCGGTTGCGTCTGCGTTGATCTGCATATTGCTCATGAGTGAAAGCTCCTGTCCGCTGCCGGGTGGAATTCGTCGAAGTCGAGTGAGTCAGGCCGAGAAATCATCGTGTTCCGACTCCAAGGCGGTCCTCGAGCCGTCGACTCTCCTTGGACATGGTGTACGAGAACGCCCAGAACCCGAGGGCGACAAAGAGGTACGTCACCGGAGCGAGGCCACGGCCGAGGAATTGCGGTTGGTTGTTGGCGATCTTGGCGGAGCCGAGGAACTCGAGGATGCCGACAACGACGAGCAGCGATGTGTCCTTGAACAGCGAGATGAACTGTCCGACCATCGCCGGAATGACGGCCCGGAGTGCCTGCGGTAGCACGATGAAACGCTGCTGTGACCCCGGTGCCAACCCGAGTGCTTGTGCTGCCTCGGTTTGCCCCTTCGGCACGGCCTGAAGGCCGCCGCGCACGATTTCGGAGATGTATGCCGCGCTAAATCCCATGATCACCACAATCGCGAGGGTCAGATCGGCCGGGCGTTCGAAATCGATCGGCAGGAAGAACGGAAGCAGAAGTCCCGAGAAAAGCAGCAGCGAGATGAGCGGAACGCCGCGGACGAACTCGATGTACAGCACCGACGCGGTCTTGATGACCGGAAGCTTCGATTGACGACCGAGAGCGAGAAGGATGCCGAATGGCATGCCGAGGGTGACGCCAACCACGGCGGTGAACAAGTTGACGTGAAGACCACCCCATTCATCCCAGCCAAACCCTTCGAATCCGATGGCCCGCACGACAAACGCAACCACAACAGCCGCCACTAGGGGCACGATCCAGTTCGCAAGTTTGGTGGCCGCGGTGACGGCCACGTCACGGCGGCCCATCTCCGCAAGGCCCCAGAAGAACACGACGAGCCCAACGCACACGCCACCAAGGCCAGACGTCCCAGCGATGACCAACATCGATGCAATAGCGAGCAGAGCAGCGATGTAGACCGCTCGCTTTCGGAACGCTCCCGGCGCTCGCCAGGCGACTTCGCGGACGATGAAGACGATTGCGATCGTGGCAAGAACGCCGACCATCGGGAGGATTGTTCGAGCAAAGCTCGCGAAGAACACCAGAATCGCAAGAATTGGCCAGAATCGGCGAACCAGATCGAAGAAGGTCGACTTCTCCGATGGGATCCCCTGGAGCAGGGACATCTCATGGCTGGTTCGGGCCAGGGCACCAACGGCGACACCGATCGCGCCAGCGAGCAGGAACGCAGACGCCCAGAGCCGCCAGAGTTCTTCGTTCGGGAACTGGCCGATGATAAAGATTCGCAAGGTGTCACGGATGATCGTGAACTCGACGGAAATGACCCAGTCGATCAGCAGCCACACCAGCCAAAGACCGAGCACTCCAACAATGACGGTGATGATCGAGTTCACCGCACTGCTGAACAGGTTGGACTTCAGCCAGTCCACCGCTGTCGTTTGGGCAATGACGCGCTCGCGTGGTTTGGTCACGATTGGCTGATCTTCGTCACTCATGTCAGCGCCCCACGATCTGGAGTCGGCGGTTGATGGTGTTGCCCAGCGCCGAGAGCACTAAGGAGATCACGAGGTACATGAGCATCAATATCAAGATCAGCTGAGGTGCAGGGAGCGACTGGCCGTTCAGGTTCGAGATGATCGAGGTGACCTCCCCAAACCCGATGGCGACAGCGAGCGACGAGTTCTTCGAGAAGTTCAGAAACTGGTTGATCAGCGCCGGGAAGGCAATTCGCATCGCCTGCGGCAAGATGACGAATCGATACCGCTGAAAGCCACTGAGGGCCAAGGCTTCGGATGCCTCGACCTGGCCCTTGTGGACGGCCTGAATACTGCCTCGGACGATCTCGGCGATGTGTGTCCCGGTGTAAAGCACCAATGCGGTAACCACCGCTGCGAAAGGCATCTGCATTCGAATGCCGCCCTCGTACACGCGTCCACCGTCGCCGACGGTCGGCAGGGAGATCTTCGCTGGACCACCGAGCACGACGAACGCAACAGCACCGATTACCAAGAAGGTACCGAGTCCCCAGAGCACTCGCCGGTGCTGTGCCCCCGTGTTGATGAAGACCTGGGTTCGCCAGTACGCAACGGCAATCGCCGCGACCGCTGCAGCGAGAAGAATCCATCGGAAGGCTGCGAAGTTGTCAAGCCCCTCGATCGACGGGAAGGCAAATCGCGAGTTGTTGAAGATGAACCAGCCGGCTGGCATCCAGCTCTCCGAAGCCTTTGGGAACGCCGACAGAAATACGCCCGCCCAGATGAGAAAGATGACCACCAGCGGCGGGAGATTACGGAAGAACTCGACATAGCCGGTGGAGATCTTGCGCATCAACCAGTTGGACGAAAGCCGGGCGATACCCATCAGAGTTCCCAGGATCATCGCCAGGGGAATGCCGACGACGATGATTCGCAGCGTGTTGAAGAATCCGGCGATGATCGCCTCGTTCACAGTGTCGGCTGGGCTCAGCGGATTGTCCGCGATAGTGATGCCGGCCGGCTGCGCGAGAAAGTCGAAGTTGAGTTTCAGGCCGATGGCGTCGGTGCGGTCCTGAAAGTTGCCCCAGAGGTAGAGGAAGATGCCACCGATGACGATGGCGAAGATGATCTGAGCGATGATCGCCAGGACCTTCGTGTCTCGCCAGAGCGGAGCGAGCTGCCCGACGGATTTGTCGTACCGCCGTTGCTGGAAGACCCGGTAGAAATCGAGAAGCAGTCTGCCTGCCATGTATGCGATCGTGCCCGCGACGCCGATCCCGACGATCCAGAGCAAGAAGATAATCATCGAAACGGCCCCCCGGACGTTCGGTACTGGCGGAAGGGGGCCACGAATGACCCCCTCCCGACACTAACCCTTGATGTGTTTCGCGATCGAATCGAAGCCGATCACGAAGTGAGTCTTAGCGGAATGGCGGCGTGTAGAGCAGGCCACCATCGGTCCAAAGCTGGTTCGGGCCACCGAGGCTCAAACCGATTGGGGTCAGGTTGCGGTCGAAGATCTCTTGGTAGTTACCGACTTGGCTGACCACGTTGTAGAACGCGTCGGGTGCAAGTCCGAGACCGAGGTCCTTAACTGCTTCGTTGCCATCGTCGTCCTTCACCGGCTGACCAAGGAACGTCAAGATGTTCGAGTCCTCACTGGTAAGGAAGTCGTCGATGTTCCCCGAATCGATGCCGTACTCCCACGCCTGCACTGTGGCCATGGTGGCCCAGTCGACGATCTGTGCCCACTGGGTATCGCCATCGGCAACCGCTGGGCCGAGAGGCTCCTTCGAGATGATGTCAGGAAGGATGAAGGTTTCGAGCTCCATGCCTGCTGCAAACGATGCGAGCTGCGATGCATCAGACGTCCAAACTTCGCACTGACCAGCCTGGAATGCCGGGTTGAGCTCGTCGTTCGAGGCGAACTCGAGCGGCGTGAAAGCAATGCCCTTGTCCGCAAAGGTGGCGTTGAGGTTCGTCAGTGTCGTCGTACCGGTCTGCACGCAGATCGTGGCGCTGGCCATATCTTCGAGCGTCTCGATGCCGCTGTCCGCGGCGACCATGAATCCCTGGCCATCGAAGAAGTTCGTGTGCAAGAAGGTGGCCTGCTCGGCACCGTCACGGCTTGCCGTCCAGGTGGTGTTTCGAATCAGGACGTCGATCTCGCCAGACTGCAACGTCGGGAAACGCTCGGCTGCTTCGAGAGGCTTGACCTCGATCAACTCGGAGTCGCCCAGAACGGCCGCTGCAATCGTCTTGCAGAAGTCGATGTCGAAACCAGAAGCTTCGCCCGTTGCGGCGTCGACACTGCCGAAGCCTGCGAGGCCGTTGTTGCCACCGCAGTTCACCACGCCAGCGGCGATGACCTTGGCGAGGGTGTCGCCCTGGGTCACCTCGACCGTGTCAGGTTCGGTGTCAGTGGTTTCGCCATCGCCAGCATCGGATCCATCTTCCCCGGTGCCGTCGCCAGCGTTGTCGCCGTCGCCATCGCTACCGCATGCGGCTGCAACCATCGAAATTGTGAGCAGCAGCGCAAGAATGCGCAACAACTTACTCATGTTCTTCATCTGTACTTCTCCCTCCAAGCCCTCGTGCCATCGTTGGCACTACCGAGCGACAGAACGCGCGATATTGAGGGCCCGGAAACCCTAACGGGTGCTGTGACGGTCGACAAGGCACCCCCAGGTCGACGCCAGGGAAACGTCAGAGAATCTGTGAGAGAAACAGCTTGGTTCGCTCTTCGGTGGGGTTCAGAAAGAAGTGTTCTGGCGTTCCCATTTCAACGATCTCGCCCGACTCCATGAAGACGACGCGATCGGCGACCTCACGGGCAAAGCCCATTTCGTGGGTCACACAGATCATGGTCATGCCATCGCGAGCGAGAGATTTCATAACCTCGAGAACCTCGGTGATCATTTCTGGGTCGAGCGCAGAGGTGGGCTCGTCGAACAGCATGATCTTGGGATCCATTGCCAATGACCGCGCAATCGCGACACGCTGTTGCTGGCCACCGGACAACTGGCCCGGATGTTTCGAGGCCTGCTCGGGGATTCCGACGCGCTCGAGCAGCTGCATTGCTCGAGCTCGTGCGTCGTCCTTCGACACTTTTCGCACGGTCGTCGGAGCGAGGGTGATGTTGTCGAGGACCGTGAGATGGGGGAAGAGGTTGAACTGCTGGAAGACCATCCCCACCTCGGACCGAATCTTTTCGATGTTGCTGACCTCGTCGTTCAACTCGATGCCGTCGACAACGATTCGTCCCGAATTGTGCGCTTCGAGTCGGTTGATGCAACGGATCAACGTGGACTTGCCCGAACCCGAAGGCCCGAGCACGACGATCACTTCGCGATCGCTCACGGTGAGGTCGATGCCGCGCAGTGCCTCGAAGTCGCCAAACGACTTTCGCACCCCTTCGCAGATGATGATGTCGTTGCGCGAGGCGACGTCCTCGGCGAGTTGTGCATCTTGGGTGCTCATGTGACGTCCTTCCGTGCTGGTGAGAATAGAACCATGACGCACTCGCCGTCGAAGCCTGCCGTACACAAACCCACGCTCGTCATGCACGAGTATTCGTCACGCGAGTATGTTCGCCAGTCATGACTGCCCACCTCGTCGATCACGCCCTCGTTGCCGAACGCCTCACCAATCTGCGCCGCACCTCGACCAATCGAGCCGACTTCCGTCGCAACCTCGTTGAGCTCTCCACGTACGTGCTCTTCGATGCACTGCGAACACTTCCAATGACCAGCATCGAGATCGACACGCCGCTCGAGAAGACGACCGGTGCCCAGGTCACGCAGCCTCCGCTCGTGATCCCGGTCATGCGTGCGGGCCTCGGGATGCTCGACGCTGCATTGGCGCTGCTCCCCGAATCGCCTGTTGGTTTCATCGGGCTCAAGCGCGATGAAGCAACCCTTCTCCCCCACGCCTATGCCAACACCGTACCCGACGATCTCAACGGTATGCCGTGTCTCGTTCTCGATCCGATGCTGGCGACCGGCGGATCGCTTGCCCACACCTGCGAACTCCTCTACGAGGCAAACGCGGGAGCCATCATGGTTGCCTGCATCCTGGCGAGCCCCGAAGGACTCGAACTGATGGAGAAGGAACATTCCAGCGTCGAGGTCTGGACCGCTTCGATCGATGACTGCCTGAACGACGTTGGGTTCATTCGGCCAGGCTTGGGCGACGCGGGCGACCGGCAATTCGGCCTGTCCTGATGCTCGATCATGTGTTTGCCGACGCGATCGGCGCGCTCCGAGCATCACTCGACTTGGCCATGCTCGAGCGACAGGCGGTCGAAGAACGATTCACCACCGATGCACTCCTCGGAGACACGCGTTGGGAGACGTCGTACAGCATTCCTGGTGAAGGCCACCCTCCTCGCGTGCAGGCCGACATGGCGCTCCAATGGCCGACATGGTCACAGACTGCGTATCGGAGCTGGTTTCTGAGCGGTGAGTTGGCGGACGTGCCAGCGATCGAAACCGAGATCGTGGTGCGAGCGCAGCTTCTCGAGCATCCTCCGGACGTCGCCGAAGTCCTCGCCGCACTTCCAACCGAGTCGCCGCTGCTCGGACGAAACTCGCTCAGCCGATCGGTCGGTGCGACGGTCGAGACGATCTACGGCGATGACCTCAGCCATGCCGACTACGCGATCGACGTCACCTACATCGGCTCTCTCGAGCTACACAGTGAGGTCCTGGCCGATGGCAACCTTCTCGACGAGATGTTCAGCGCAGCTGGCGCGTGGATCTCCAGCACGTTGATCTCGCTCTCGGACGCCGTCTGACGAAACGAAGGCGGCCTCAGATGCCGCGCTTGACCGCGGGAAGATCGTCGTAGGAAGGTTCCCGTTTGTCCATCTGTGCGGCGAATGACTCCACGATGTCAGTGGGTTGGAACATTCCCGCTTGCCAGGCCGCCATGTACTGAAGCGATTCAGCGGTCGAGTGATCTCGTGTGTAGTTGATCATTTCTTTGGATCCGTGGACGGCGAGCGGTGAACGGGAGGCGATGCGCGCGGCGATCTCGAGCACGCCGTCGATCAGCGCCTCGTGATCGGGGTAGGTCTCGTTCACGAGGCCAACCTCCTTGGCTCGCTTCGCCGTCATCCGGTCGCCTGTGTAGGCGAGCTCGCGGACGATCCCTTCCGGAATGAGTTTCGGAAGGCGTTGAAGTGTTCCGACGTCGGCGGTCATGCCGATGTTGATCTCGTGAATGCAGAACCACGCGTCATCGGTGGAGTAGCGCATGTCGCAAGCCGTCACCATGTCGACTGCGCCACCGACCACACCTCCCTGCATCGCGGCAAGCACGGGCATTCGAGCGCGCTCAAATGAGGTGAACGTGTCTTGGAGGTGCAGCACGTTGTAACGAAAGTTTGCTCGCGCTCGGCCGACTTCGACGGCGTCGTCATCGTGTAGCCCCCCGCCGGTGAACACGCTGATGTCCATGCCGGCGCTGAAGTGTTTCCCGGTTGACGACATGACGATTGCCCGCGCCGAGCCACGATCGCTGATCTCATCGACCAGCTGTGGAAGTTCGCGCCAGAAGTCGGGTGTCATCGTGTTGAATTCGTCTGGCCGATTCAGAACGATGTGCGCAATGTGATCGGACTCGGTGAGGTCGAAACAGGCAGTTCCCATCAGTTGGCAGCTCCCAGCGGTGCGTCGAAACCATCGACGAGATCGAAGTCTACGTACTCCTCGACGGTGTCTTCGTAGTGCTCATATTCGATGACACCGATCTCGGTGAACCGATCGCGAAGCCATCCATCGCCTGCGTCGATGAGTCCCAGTTTGCGGCAGTTCGGAACAATTTTGGCGAAGAGTAAGCGTTGGAATGCCTTCATCTCCCACGGCATGTCGAGCATGAACTTGACCATGTCTCGCTGATCGACACCCATCCGCTCCCAGACTTCCTGACGCATGAATCGGTCCCGCATCCGCAAGGCCGCATCGAACGCAAACTCCTGGCGCTCGCGGATTTCGGAGTTGTTCATGCCCTCGTAGACCTCCTGCAGGCTCAGAACCCCAAACGCCACGTGACGAGCCTCGTCGGCCATCACGTACCGCAGCAGTTGTTTGAGCAGGGGCTCGTTCGTGGTCGAGTGCATGAAACCGAACGCCGCCAGTGCCAGCCCCTCGACCATGATCTGCATGCCGAGGTATGTCATGTCCCATCGACTGTCGTTGATGATCTCGTCGAGCAACAACCGAAGATGCGGATTGATCGGATACGCGCCACCGAGCTTCTCGCTCGTGTACCTGGCGAACACCTCGACGTGACGCGCTTCGTCCACGACCTGTGTGGCCGCGTAGTACTTGGCATCGATCCACGGAACGGTCTCGACAATCTTTGCTGTACAGAGCAGCGCACCTTGTTCACCGTGCATGAACTGACTCAAGCTCCAGGTGAATGATTCGACCCACACCTGGTGACGTTCGGCCTCGTTCATTCCCTTCAGCGGAGAGTTCTCGTGTTCGAAGAAGTACTCGTCTTCGAGCGGGTCGACTGTTGGCTGGAACTTCTCGAGGTCGACGACGGTGTCCCAGGGAAGGTCGGTCGAGCCGTTCCACTGCGATCGTTTCGCCTTTTCGTACAGTTTGTCGAGCGCTGCTCGTTGGCCTTTGCCGTAGTCCCAGGTGAAGAGTGCGTCGGCATTGTCCTTGACCGCATGGATCACCTCGTCGGGGTCGACGTTCGCACGGGCGATCTCGAGGATTCGATCGGGATCGTTGACGTCGATCGCGTTCGGTTCGGCACTGCTCATGAGTTCGGTTCCTTCTTCGTGTCTTCAGGGGCCATCGAGGCCATCGGTTGAGGCGCTGCTGCAGCGATGACGCGATCGATCACATCACGCCACTCATCGGCATTTGGTTGTTCGCGTTCGAGCAGATGACTCACGTTCATTCCCATGCCCAATGCCATCGCGAAGTGAGCGATCGCTGCAGTGCTGAGCATCCGATCGATGTGGCCATCGTCTTTGCCCTGCTGGATGTACTTGGAGATACGGCTCTGATCGTCCTCGAACGATCTGCGGATCATGTCGGCGAGTTCGGGGTCGCGTCTGCTGGACACGATCGCTTCGAGCAGCAACCACCCTGACTCCCCCCGCTCATCGAGGAGGTGCGTGCCAAGCGTGAACAGCAGATCTGCGCCACCTTTGGGAGCTTCGGGCAACACCTTTTCGATCTGATCGACCAGGTATTCGCCGAGCGCGGCGACCAAAAGATCGGCCTTCCCGCGATAGCGGCTGTAGATAGCTCCAGTGGTGACGCCCGCTCGCCGAGCGATCTCGGCGACCTTGGCGCGGTCATACCCGAACTCGGTGAACACCTCGGCGGCAGCACCGAGCAACCGGTCACCAAGTGGATCCGGTCGAGCAGCAAAAGACGTGTCCGCAGTCACAGGCCGATAATAACGGTGATTATCTGCGATGACACATCCCTCAACACGTCGGACTCCCGCCCGACATCCGCGGAAACCATCGCGTGCGCAGCGCCAGCACATCGGCCACCGTGTGACACACGACACAGCGACCTGGCACCTTTTTCGAAAAAGGGGTCAGACCCC
>RCMY010004881.1_pt1 | contig 11466 bp, 10 predicted proteins | sample 2041341 | NCBI WGS metagenome assembly RCMY01 (sample SAMN09708234, study PRJNA481090) | Marine sediment metagenome, whole genome shotgun sequencing project.
CGGATGATGGTGCTGGAAGGCGATTTCGACGCCGCCACCGTTTTACTGAATAAAATTACCGCCGATGATAAAAATGTTACTGAAAGCTCCTTGCTAAAAAGCGATATCGCCTATGCCCGCGGCAAGTTGAATGATGCGGAAGAAAATCTGAATAAGGCGCTGTTTACACTCAAGGAAACCGACCTGCCAACCCCGCAACGAGTTAGTGTACTGCGCAAGTTAATTGAAGTGCTGACCCAGCAAGGCCGCTCTAACGAGGCTTACGTCTACTCAAAATCACTTGCCAAGGCCAACCCTCTGGGCCATGAGCTCAACCTGAAATTCCAACAAGCCATAGAGAAATATCAAAGCGGCGAGCTGGAGGAAGCGGAAAAGCTATTGCTGGACATTCACAAGCAATCGGCCGGTAGCGCAATGTCTGGCCAGATGTTGGGCATGATCAATTACCTGCAGGGCGATATCGGCGAAGCCGAGGGGCTGCTAAGCGAACATGTCGATACTGAGACTGCTTCGGTTGAAACCAAGCTGCTGTTAGCTTCGGCGCAACTGCGAAGCAACAAACCGGAGGAAGCGTTACAGGTGTTGGCGCAGGACGCTGGCGACAGCGAAGCTAAACCGGAAATACTGGCGATGTACGGCCTGGCCGCGCTGCAGACCGGCGAGACCGCCACTGGCATCAAGTTTATTCAGGCGGCCTTGCAGAAGAAACCCGACAATACGGGCTTAAGGCTAGCGCTAGCACAACATTATGCCAGTGATAATCAGTTAGATAAGGCGCTGGATGAACTACGGTTAGCCTTCGAGAAAACGCCTCAGGATAGCAATATACAGGCTGCACTGGTTGAGGCTTTGCTCGTTACCAAAGCGCTGCCGGAAGCACAGCAGATCAGTAAGAAAATTCGCAAAAACTATCCACAGGCAGCCACAAGCTTCAGTCTCGCCGGCCACATCGCTTTTGCAGCAGACGATCTCAAATCAGCACGTAAGTATTTTGCAACGGCACGAAAGCTGGACTCAAAGGACTTGTCTGCGCTTTATGGACTTGCCAAAATTGAGTTTAGCCGGGAGCGCTGGCAGCAAGCAGAACAAAACTTTAAGGAAATTTTGCAGCTAGACCCAACCCAAATTAACGCGTATAGAGGAATTCTGTTAACCAATTCAGCCAATGGTACAGCGCAACGCGGCATCGACTATATCGCTGAATTACCCGGCGATTCCTTTACTCCCAGCCTGGTTTTGGCCGAAAGATATATCGAGCTAAACGATTATGAGGCGGCTTTGACGCAGCTTGAGCGCGCGCAACGCATTAAGCCGGAGTCAAAATATGCAGCGGAGTTAAGCGCGCGCACCCTACTCGGCCTAAGCCAGGAGCAAATGGCGACCGGCGAACTGCCGAAAGCTCGCGCAAAAATATTGCAGGCCTTGCAAATTGCGCCAGAGAGCTTGCGCCTACTGCAGCAACTCGCCCGCGTTGATATCGCCAGCCAGCAAACCCTTGAAGTGAAAAAAACGCTGGCACGCATGGAGCAACTGGCACCAAACGACCCGATGGTACATGAAATTCGCGGTGACTCCGCGCGCGCTCAAAATGATGAAGAAGGCGCGATTAACAGCTACCAGCTAGCCTGGAACGAAGCAAAGCTCGACAGCAGTGCCGGCAAACTTTACCAGCTGCTTAGCACCATCCAACCCCGGCAAGCACGCGAGTTTCTGCAACAATGGCAAACAGAATCACCGGATAGCCCGGTATTACTCACGCTCATGGCGCAGCAGAAAGAAAGCGTGGGCGACAAGCGCGGCGCGATGAAGATGTACAGAAAGGCTTTAAAAGTGGCACCGAACTCGCCTGGGGTGTTAAACAACCTCGCTTGGTTGTACCACACTGATGGAGATAAACGCGGTCTTGAATTGGCACAACAAGCACACCAACTGGCGCCGAACTCTGCCGCTATCGCCGACACCTACGGCTGGATTTTAGCAAGCAATGGGAAGAAAGAGAAAGCAATAGAGGTGCTGGAATACGCCGCGTCGCTTGCGCCTGGTGTTAAAGAGATTGAAGAGCATTTGGCCAAAGCCAAAGCACTTTAGCAAGCTATTCACGTAGTGTGCTCTGTGCGCACGTAGGATATTAACGAGAGCGCTTCAAGCGTCTGCTCCTCTGAAATGACTAGCAACCACGATTTAAATGACAGCGCCAATTATTATCGTTTCAAATATTTCATTGCATCGACTCAGCGCTAAACTCTCTGTGAACGTCTAAAAGGGCCGAGTAAAATTCCGCCTAGTGTAAATCGCTGAGAAGCGTAAACGATTCCAGCATGCCTCATACCATGAGCAGCCAGCGTAAGAAAGTCATTGTCTTGGGTGAACAGAACGCGTTGTTCCGCCATCGAGAATTTAAGCTGATCTTCGTCAGTTGCATGACTATTGCCGGCTTCAGGAGTCGACAAGACATCGATACCAGTTTGACGCAAGCCGCGAATAACAGCCTTGGACACCTGTACATCGGTATACTAACGAATATCAGTCACTTCGCACATCTGCAGACCCGGAGTCTGAAGCTGTCTTGCCACCTTGCTGAAACGTGGTTTCAAACGTCTCGCTCTCAGCTCTGCTGCGGTCAACCTCATGCCGGTTGTCGAAGTAATATGCAAGAGCTGCGTAAATTTCTGCAAGTTCCAAATCATAGTCGGTAGATATTTCATCAACCGATCTTCCCATTTGTTCGTGCCAGATCACAATGTCCCGCACTAATATTCGATGCCCGACTATATGTGGTTTACCACCGACAACACCGGGTGTGACCGCAATGTGCTTGTACAGATCTACAGCTTGCATTGGTACTGTTCCGCATAACTCATATTGAGCGAATATTATATCAGCGAGGAGATTGTTCAATAAGTCTGTCGCGTAGCGTGCGCTGTGCGCACGTGGGTTATATTTAGGGCTCACTGCATCGCTTGTGCGTCTCTAGTACACGACGAACATTGGAACGATTTCCGACAACACGCAGAATCAATGCCTTCGCATTCAAACGGATTTCTTGAAATAGCACCCTCAATGAACTATCGTTTCACCGAGTTTTGGGTATGGAGTTGACCGTGAAGCCTTCTGACGCACTGCGCTTCAATCGCGCCGCAATTCGGCAAGTAGTCGAAGCACACAGGGCAAGTAATGTACGGGTTTTTGGCTCGGTTGCTCACGGCAACGATACCAACAACAGCGATCTCGACATCTTGATCGACCCCACACCCGAAAAGTCACTTTTCGACATCGGTGCCATTCGTCATGAGTTGCGCGAACTGCTCGGCGTGCCCGTTGATGTATCAACCCCAATGGCGTTGCCTGACAATGTTCGCGAGGCTGTTCTCGCAGAAGCTGTGTCACTATAGGAGCGAACTAGTTGCAATGATATCATATTTTGATATCATCCCGCCTGTGAACTCAAAGCAGAAACGCACATTGGCGTCTATATTTTCTGACCCCGTTTCCGCTTCGATAGCGTGGAAAGATATAGAGTCTCTTTTTGTCGCGCTGGGAGTTGAGGTTGTCGAAGGAAGCGGATCGCGTGTGCGTTTCCATAAGAAAGGGGTAATTGCGTCCTTTCACAGACCACACCCCAGGAAGGAAGCCAAACCATATCAGGTTAAGGATTCTCGGGCGTTTCTCAAACAGTTAGGAATAGAACTATGAGCAGTTCGTTAGCATACAGAGGCTATGCGGCTCGTATAGAATTCAGATTAGAAGATGAGAGTTTTATTGGTCACATCGCAGGAATCAAAGATGTCGTTGGCTTCCATGGTGAAACAGTCACTGAACTCAAAACGGCTTTTGAGGAGGCCGTTGACGATTACCTCGATGCTTGTGAACGCGTAGGTAAATCGCCTCAAAAACCTTATTCCGGGAAACTCATGTTGCGTATACCTCCAGAAATACATGCAGCAGTTGCTACGGCAGCAGAATTGAGTGGTAAAAGTATCAATCAATGGGCGTCGGAAGCGCTTAATCGAGAAGCAAACCTGTAAAGGATTCGACGAGGCAGTAGTCGAACGGCTTTCCCGCTCGTTCGCCGGAGTGCCGCGAGACGAGCTAGCGTCTACAAGCATAGCAGTCGGGTCAAGCACACTGCTTTAACTCAAGTTGTTAGCGAAACAACGATAAATCCTGTCGATAGTTTTCATCGTCACCTGATCGTGCATAGGCAAGGTCAGTAATCGGCTGGCGAAATAACGAGCATTCGGCAAATCTTCTGGGCTATCGACCAGCGCTTTGACACCCCTTATATCCGGCAATGTCTTCCCATACAACGCCGAAGCGCCTAAACCATCATTGTGCAACTTTTCCAGGAAGTCGTCCTTCTCAGCTGCGCTTTTCACTAACAGTGGATAGCGCAACAAACGTTTGTTCGACGCGTTCTGGCGTACCGAAAGATCAATAAAGCCGTGCTCCGGAAGCGTCTGTAGCATGACGCGCATTTGTTGCTGAGCACTTACGTCGCGTTGCAAATGTGCGGCAACATTGGCACGTAGAAAGCTAGCTCTGTATGAATCCGCTCGTTGGATTCGTATTAACGGCTTGTACTCAGTTGCCCCGATATTCAAAAACGGTAGGCGCTCCAGGATGCCATAGAACCACGGATTCCGCAGTATGTTGTACAAAAGAAAACGCAAGAAGGTATTCGCCTGAGCAGAGCGACTCGAAGCCATTGGCGCAGCTGGCAACTCCACTTCCAGCCCCTGTCTGTGCAAAAGCACACCGCCGCCAAGCAGACTTACAGGCTTACCGCGACCGAAGCTCAACACACTATAGTCACCGATCAATTCACTATCGGGCGGTGGGAACCACTGTGCATTATCTTCAATAAGCGCAATCGAATTGTCTTGCAACAGCTCTGCTATCTCATGCAACCGCTCGGGTATACCAAGAAAATTAACGGCAATTACTGCAACTGTTGAAGAACAAATTTGTCGCTGCAAAGCGGCGAGACACATGTAGGTGCTGTCTGGCTCGAGATCGACGAGTACCGGCCTTACACCAGCACATACCGCCGCGCTGACTAAATCGGGACAGGCGTAGGCCGGAATCAGCACTTGCGGGTTTGCAACTGCTGCACTCTTCACCGCTGCCTGCAGCGCTAAAGCCAAAGCCGCCGTCCCAGATTGCACAAAAACGGCATCGTAACCTGCGGCAATTGGCGCAGGTTCTAGCGCATTACGCTGTAGTTTAATAGGTTGGCCAACAGGTGGCAGGCGACTAAGCATTTAGCGCTGCGATGGCGTCCAGGTCGTCATACGTTTACCAGAGAAGTACGAGATGGCGGCATGCGCCAATGCGACGTTCACCTGCACGAAATAATAGACCAGCCGCACCAGAGAATTGTTGCGCCAAGCTTCGCTTTTCGAGCCCAGCAACGCCAATACATAAAATCCGATCTGGCCAATAAACAGTAATTTTACAAACCAGGATTGGTGCAGCGCGATTAACGTTATAACAAACAGTAACAACATAAACCACGGCACCGCCCAGCGCATCACTTTGTGGCTCCAAACCTGAAAAGCGAATAAACCAAACTTGAAAGGGTTGAGCACCTCAACATGGCGACCGAGTGCGGTCATGCCTCTTATAACGGTTCGAATCTTGCGCGCGTATTCTTTTTTCTCATCCGCCACGTCTTTGTAATGACCACACACCTCGGGGCTGGAAATGGCAATAAACCCGGCACGGGCGCAATTCAACGCGGTATTAAAATCGCTTGGAGATTCTGTGTCCCACTGCTGGCACACTTCCCGGCGGGCGGCAAAAAACGAACCGCTTAGCCCCACCAAACCAGCGAGCCGCGATTCCAAGGCGCGCAACCACATCTCGTAGCGCACATAAGCGCCCTCACCGGCCAGTTTGCCGTCGTCGCTGATAAAGCGATCCTCGCTGGACACGGCACCGACTTTTGGGTCGTCAAAAAGCACAATCAGTTTCCGTAAGGCATCGACCGGGATTAGCGTGGCAACGTCGGAAAAAACGATAATGTCGCCTGTTGATGCCTGAATAGCACACCACTGCGCGTATTCCTTGCCCAGGTGCTGGTCGGCACGCACCAGTCTCGCGCCCTCACTGGCATGGGCTTCCACAAGCTCATCGGTGCGATCGGAAGAACAGTCGGAAGCGACAATAATTTCAAGCAACTCACGAGGATATTGCAATTCAAAAGTGTTACGCAGCTTATCCTCTATGCGCTGCTCTTCGTTATGTGCGGTGATGATCAATGAAACCTTAGTGACCGGCGCGGCAGTATCGGATTTGACGCGAGCACTCTGCCGCTTGGGCAGCACGAACAGCACAAGGGGATAAACGAAATAGCTGTAAACAACCCCAAACAGACAGATAGCAAGCAGAATTTCCATTGTTTGAAGATAGCCGCTAGCCAAGGATAAATCCAGCAAACTGGCGACAAATGTCCGGCATTATCGACTCCTGACGATTTCCTTTATGCGCTCAATCGAGCTGGCGTATTGAACAAGATCGGTCATATTGTCTGGAAAGCCAAAGCGGTTAAGCCGGTAGCGCTTGTCTATCGCGCTGTCGTGCTTGATATTGACGTAACCTGGCGTGGTTGCAAGTGCAAGTTCAAGACCGGCCTCTTTAACGAGCTGGACCTCCCTGTTACCAAAATCGGAGGCGCGCCCGATAGGGTAACAAAATACCGGTAGCGGTTGCTCCAGTTCTTCGCGTATACGCTTCCAGGAATGGTTAATTTCATATTCCGCTGTTTCGTCCGACGTTCTGGACAACACCGAGTGCATCACCGTATGCGGCGCAAACTGCACATTTCTCTTCTCAAGCGCTCTTGCCTGCTCCCAGCTCAGCGGCCGGTGACAGGCGGGCGGGCGGGAACTAATCGCCACCTGTGCCCGGTCTTCCAATTCCTGTAACACGCGCAAGAACTCGGCATGTTCACAGGTCTTCAACCGTTCCCGCAGCATACGAGCCGCATGCTCTCTGGCAGCTGTCGAACCGAGCTCAAGATGCACACTACCATTACCGACAACAATATCGATAGACGATTTTCCGGTTTCGCGGAGAATATGCTTAAGGCGCTCATCCCACGGCCAAAGTTCGCCGTCGATGAAACCAGTGATAAGAAAGATGGTTAACGGGCAGTTATATTTTTCCAGCGTTGGTGCGGTTATTTCTGCCTGGTCCCAAAAGCCATCGTCGCAAGTAAATACCACTGCATTGCGTGGCAATGCCAGATCACCGTTCAAACACTGGATAAGCTGGGTTAACGAGACAAAGTTGTAATTCCTGTTGGCTAAATAGTCGAGCGCGCTAACCAGAAAGCCGCTTGAATGTCCTTTAATGCCGTGTTCCGGCGCATGCGTGCGGTGCAACATGAAGATCGGGACGATATCCTTCCTCAACGGTGCCAAAAGCACCGAACCCAGCCCGCTGCCAAAGGAACGGATGATCGATTTCTTCAATACGGCTTTGATTCGAGCACTCCTGCGCCAAGCTCACTCTCGTTATAGTGTAGTAGAGAGTAAGATATCGAACCGTCATTGAGCATTTTTAAGGCAGGTTTTTTACAATCCGCGGCCCGATTAATTTTGTCAGCGCGACCGGCAATCGGCGCCAAACCTTGATTGCCAACTGATATTTTGGGTTATTTGGGTTGAGCTGCGGCAGCTCGCCACCATCATTCAGCCAGTAATGCCAGTAAAGCGGCAACTCTTGTGCCCCCCACTGTTTTTTGAACTTATAGGTACCGGCGTCGCGGCTGGAGCGGCCGAAATCGAAGCAATCGGCCTGGCGCTGGATCGCGTACTGTAGCACTTCCCAGTAGAGCAACATGTTCATACTGAGTTTATTGACCTCACGCAGCGTCGACGCCCAGGGGATTTCCACGCCCTGCTTGAAGGTCAGCAAAAATGCAGTGGAAACCGGCTTGCCCGCATGGCGTAGTACGATCAGCCGGCTTTCGTCGGGGAAGCCCTGCAAAATCTTTCTAAAGAATTCCTTGCCGTACACCGGGGTACCGAGGTCACGCATATTGAGCGCGAATACAGTGTAAAAGTCATCGAGCAACTCTACGCCGCCTTGTAAAATTTCGGGGTTTTCCCGCTCTGCTCTTTTTATCTGGGCGCGAAGCTTGCTGCCGATTTGCTTGCCTAACTGTTCAACCGAGGCGGGCAACGGCAACAACATCGCTACCTTGTCGGTACGCTTTGGCCAGCATTGACGCTCCGCCGTGTCGCGAAATTCTATATGCGAAACACCAATGTCTTGCGCCAGTTGTTCCGCGCTTTGCATCAGCGCCACTTCTATTTCGGCGCTCAGTGCGACAGCGCCGCCGTAGTTAAAATACGGCACCGAAACCAGGTAGTCGCCAAACAGGCGGCTTTTCAACCGCACCAGCGGTAACACTCCCACAACGCTATTGTTAGCATCAAGCGCCTGCAGATAATGGCAATCGTGGCCAAAGCAATCTTTAATCAGCTCACGCCAACGGGTCAGATGATATATTGACGCCGCAGAGCTGGATTGCACGAAGGCGTCCCACTCGGCGGTATTCTCGCCTAGCTCGCAAATCTTATATTCGGCGGGCTGCTGCGAGTTGTCGCATGGGTGACGAATTTGCAAACGACTATTGTCGTCTGCGGCATTGTCAGTACTAACATCGGACTCGTCGACTGGCGAAGAAAAACACTCCGCTATTTCTTCCTCCAGTCGCTTCAGCTCAAGTTTTGCCGTTTTTACCGCCGCGCTTATTTCACGCATGCGACTAATCAGCCCCTTGGCGTCGTCACCATTTTTCTTAGCCTCACCGATCAGCCGGGAGTTGATGCCTTTCTGCTCATTCAACTGCTTTAGTTGAGCTGCGCATTGCGACCGGGATTCTTGCAAAAGCGTCAGCGTCTCAGTTTCTTGCTGTGACAGGCTGCGGCCTATCGCGGCGGCCGCCGCCAGCGGATCATCAAGGATATGTTGGCTTTCCATTAGTAGGAAGCCGCCGGAACGCCATCGCCGCCGTCAAACCCCATCGTGCCCAGCACATCGGCTACCGATGTAAAGTCAAAATCCTGTAACAGTTGCTGCAGCCTCTGTTCACACACGTCGAGGTTATTGTAGTGGCGAAATTGAGACAAGCGGCTGGCGTTTACCCGCGGTTGCTCCGGGTCTATTTCCCAGGGGTGTAGGTAAAAAATAAACGGCCGGCCGGTTTGTCTAACCAATTGCCTTAGCAGCAAACGCGTTAGCTTGTAAGGGTACAGACGAAAGTACCCTCCTCCCGCAACCGGCAGGCGATAGCCCAACACATTGAGGGCCGACAGTGGAAACTCAACGATTGAGCCGCCATTGCGATGCAGAATATGCGGGTAGTCGGGGGCATCAGGAATACCGTAGCGATCGTGCCTGATTGGGAAGATGCTGGAATCATACTCAAAGCCGAGTTCTATCAGCGTATCCAGCGCCCATTTGGACTCGTTAGTAATCGAATAGCTGGCGGCGCGGTAGCCACGGATAGGGTGCTGCACGATATCTTCAAGCAGCGCTTTGGAGCGGGTGGTTTCCTGCCGGAATACAGCGGGCGTTTGCTTGTAGACCAATTGGTGGCTGTAGCCATGGCTGGCTACTTCGTGACCACGCCGGAAAATCTCTCTCACCAACTCAGGGCAGCGCTCGGCCACCCAGCCGAGTACGAAAAACGTTGCCTGCACGCCGCGTTCGTCGAACAAGTTCAGAATTTTATGAGTGTTCTGCTCGACCCGAAGACTAAGATTTGACCAATCCTCAGGCTTTATCACTTCGGCGAGAGCCGCAACGTGAAAATAGTCTTCCACGTCGATGGTTAATGCATGCTTCATTTGTTCGTCTGCCGACACGAATATCTGATCCTTATACTATAGTTTATAGTAGCAGCAACGTGTTATTACGATAAGAACTGTTGCGCACCTGAACCCAAAACACGCGATGTTGCACTAATTTTCTATGGACCAGCAGCAAATACCTTCTTCGCTGCCGCGCATGGCTGCAGTCGCCGTGTTTCTTTGCGGCGTGCTCGCCGCTTACTTCACCAGCGTACAGTCATTGTTTGACCGCTGGAACCAATCCGGCTCGGAATATAGCCATGGCCCGCTGCTTGTCGGCGTTATTGTGTGGTTGCTTTGGCGCGACCGGCAGCGATTACTGCTGGCCGAAACCAGCCCGAGCTACTGGGCGTTATTCCCCGCCGTTGTCAGCAGCTTGCTATGGTCAGCCGGGTATATCACCCAGGTTAATATCGTGCAGCAAGTCGCCTTACCGTGTGTGTTATTTTTTAGCATCACCGCATTGCTAGGCATTGCTATCGCGCGCATCATCTGGTTTCCATTGTTCTTGATAGTATTCGCGCTACCGCTCTGGAATGTGCTGCAGCCACCATTACAATATATCGCCACTTCGGCATGCGCATTTATCTTGTCTATTTTTGGCATTCCCGCCCATATCAATGGCAATTTTATTACCCTCACCAGCGGCATGTTTCAAATAGCAACCGGCTGCAGCGGTTTGAATCTGTTTCTGGCCGCCAGCATATTGGGTGTTTTATTTGCACATGTGAATTTCACAGCACGCCGCGATCAGATCATTGTGGTGCTGCTCGCCGTATTGGTGGGTATTGTCTGTAACTGGGTGCGCATCATAACCATTATCCTGATCGCGCAATTCAGCGACAATATTCAGCACCCCGTAGTGCAAGACCATGACTGGCTGGGGTGGGTGTGGTTTGCGGTGTTGTTCGCAGGGTATTTATTTTTCGTTAACAAGCTACCCTTTGCCGTTAATGCCGCCGGGCCGACTGTAACAGCCACGCGGCATGACAAGCAATTAACCCTGCAACGAACATCTATCCCAGCGCTGCTTATTGGTATGCTCAGTGTTTACAGCGCACCGCTGCTGAGCATATATCTGCTAGACAAGCCTCATTTCAACGGCTCACATTTATCTGCGCCGAATACCGTGCTTGGTTATACGGCGCAAACTATTGTGGATGCAGACGCCTGGCAGCCGGATTTTCACGGCGCAACTAGTGAACTGCACTTGCGCCTGGCAGCGAATCCTGTCGCCATTGATTTTCACCTGTACTTCTATGCGACGCAGGCGCAAGGGTCCGAGCTGGTGCATTTCGACAATACCATCACCGACAACGAGCGTTGGCAGCTGGTACGCTACGTGAATCAAGTTTCGAATTTGCCTGCTAAGCGTTGGCAAGATGCCATCGTGCAGGGCAATGACGCGGCACAGCCGTTGTTGCTGGTTCGCTATTGGTACGCTATTGCCGGTAGCAACACCACCAGTGCCAGCACAGCGAAAATCCTGCAATTAAAAGGGTTCATCAACAACCGCTCGGATGCAGCGCTGATTGCGGTCAGCAGTTCATGCGCGCGCCAAAACTGTAAGAGTGCACAACAATTGCTTGATAAAGTAACCGAA
>RCMY010004882.1_pt1 | contig 11464 bp, 10 predicted proteins | sample 2041341 | NCBI WGS metagenome assembly RCMY01 (sample SAMN09708234, study PRJNA481090) | Marine sediment metagenome, whole genome shotgun sequencing project.
GGCGCACAAACGGACCGCTATGCGGTCCGATCGGCCGCCACAACTCACTGTTGCTTCAGTTCGCGGGGTCGGGCTCGATCAGGTGGTCGATGACCGGCTCGACCCGGTAGGCCTCGGGGACCCGGTCGCCCAGCACCCGATCGAGCTGGCGTTCGAACTGGTAGAGCAACCGCTCCTGGTAGCCCACCTGGATGTCGGGGCAACCAGCCGAGCGCAGCGAGGCCTGCATGGGCGCCAGGTTCTCGGTGTCCTGGGCGATGATCGTCTCGAAGAGCTCCATGCGGACGGTGTGCTCGGCCGGCGGGTCACCCTCGCCCCAGTCGGCGCCGAACCAGGACAGTTCCAGCCGGCAGGAGTCGACGCCGGTGGGCCAGGCCACGATGAACGGGAACGACGCCGGGTCCGGCACGATCGTGACGTTCGGGAAGATGGAGAACGACGTCGAAGTAGTGCGGATGAGCTCCTCCACCGAGTCGATGTCATAGGGCGTGCCCCGTTCCTGGTTGAGAAAGGCCATGTCCGGGCGCTTGTCGATGGTGAGCCGGTTGTGGCCCCGTTCGAACATGGTCAGCGTGGTCCGGCGGGGGTCATAGAGCAGCGCGGCGCTATCGGGATGGACGGTGCGCACGTGGTACACCTCCATGAAGGCGTGCACGGCGAGCTTCCAGTTGCAGGTGAACTCGGCAGCCTGGCGGCCCACGAAGCGGAGGTTGGCGCCGTCCAGTTCGGCCAGTTGTTCTGGGATCGGGCCGAGCCATTGGTGCAGCGGCGGCGCGTCGCCGTCGGCCGAGACGAAGACCCAGCCGTCCCAGATCTCGCAGCGCAGCGAGACGAGCGCTCGATCGTTGCGGTCGAGCGCGGCGAAGTCCCGTTCGTCGGGCACGTTTTTGAGCCGACCCTGAGTGTCATAGGCCCAGGAGTGGTACTGGCAGACCAACAATTTTGCAGTGCCGCAGGTGTCTCGGGTGACCGGGGCGGCCCGGTGGCGACAGCTGTTGAAGAAGGACCTGACCTCGCCGTCCATGCCCCGGATGACCACGACCGGACCGATGGGCAGGTCCACCACCCGGAAATCACCCGGGCCGGCGACCTCGCTGACGTGGCCGGCGAAGAGCCATTGCGTGCCGAACAGGGCCTCCGTCTCGGCTGAGGCGAAGTTCGCGTCGGTGTAGCGGCCCGCTGCGATCGGGGGAAGGGCCGGGAACCCGGCGGGTGGGCCCTTCCGGGCATCTTCGGTATCGAGACGCGTCCGAATGGTCTGTTCGAGCTCGGTCTGCATCAGGACCTTTCCCCGTGGCGAGAGACGCAGGTTAACACTGTTCAGGCGGTGGGCGATCTAGTCTCCGGTGATGGATTTGGGCATCGAAGGACGTCGTGCAGCTGTCGCGGCATCGTCGGGCGGGCTGGGTCTGGCTTCGGCCCAGGCATTGGCCGCCGATGGGGTTCGGGTGGCGTTGTGCGGCCGGGACAAGGGCCGACTCGCCGACGCGGTGGCATCGATCATCGATGCTGGCGGTGATGCCGTCGGCCTGGTGGCCGACGTGTCCGATGCCGCCGGCGGGACCGCTTTCGTGGACGGCGCGACCGAGGCGCTCGGCGGCATCGACATCCTGGTGGCCAACGCAGGCGGCCCGCCGGCGGGCACCTTCGACAGCACTCCACTCGGCGCCTACGGGCCGGCGCTGGAGCTCAGCCTGCTGTCGACGGTGGCCATGTGCACTGCTGCTCTCCCGGGCATGCGTTCCCAGGGTTGGGGTCGGGTGGTTGCCATCACGTCGATCTCGGTCCGCCAGCCAATCGCCAACCTGATCCTGTCCAATACCGCCCGGGCCGGGGTGACGGGTTTTTTGAAGACCGTGGCCCTCGAAGTCGCCGGCGATGGAGTCACGGTCAACTCGGTGCAGCCCGGTTCGCACGCCACCGACCGCCTTCGGTCGATGGGCGCGGATCTCGATGTCCTAGCGGCCCAGACACCAGTGGGCGCAGTCGGGCGCCCGGACGACTTCGGTGCCGTGGTGGCCTTCCTCTGTTCGGATCAGGCCCGCTTCATCACGGGTGCTGCCCTACCGGTGGACGGAGGGGCCTACCGGGCACTGCTCTGAATCGGGTCCCGGCCATTCGCCGGGAGCGGAGCTGGTTACCGGCGGTCGGGCATGCTTCATGGGCCGCTCAGCAGGAGATGTCCACCGTTGCCACTGATTCGTCGCCATGCGGCTTGTTGGGGAGGATCGGCTTCAGGGTGACGGTGCCGGTCACCTTGCCGCCGTCGACCGTCAGGTCGATGGTGTCAGGGACGTTGTTGTACAAGATTCCGGCGTTCTTGCCGTTCTCGTCGAAGTCGCCTTCGAGGGTGACGATCTGGACGACGGAGTCCTCATCGAAGCCAGCCCGGTTGAACGAGGCGAGGAAGGCGTCGTCAGCAGTCCTTCCGGTGACGTCGTAGCCGTCCTCGATGAGGAAGCCCTCGGCGCCGTTCTCCGAGGTTTCGCAACTCGACATATCGAGCTCATAGGCCGTCCCGTCGGCCATGGTGAGCGTTCCCGTTCCGCCTCCGCTTGCGCCTCCTGCTGGTGCCTGGCCCGGGCCTTCACCTGGAGCGGGGGTGGCTCCTGAATCCGAGTCGCTGGCCTCGCTGTCGGAGCCACACGATACGGCCCCGATGGAGAGCACGACGGCCAATAGGAGGCCGCCCCCGATACCGAATGGACGCGGTCTGTGGGCGGAGCGATGCAGGGTCATGGGGCAACGATTCCCGCCGCCACCGCCGCTGCAACGGGCTATTCGGCGTATCGGCACTCCCCCGCTCGTCGCGCTGGAAGGCCGCTCCAGCGGGCTCATGTCAGGGCCGGCCCGAGGAGGCGCTCGGCGTTCGCGGTGCGGCCAGAGCAGGAGAGATGAGGCGCTGGGGACCACTTGTGAGGGCTTCCGGACGACGCTAGGTTAACAGTGTTCACCCCAACCTCAGGCAGGCCGTCCTTGCTCAGTAGCACCGTCACGAACGCCGCCAACCAGCCGGACCTGCGGGGCAACATGGCACCGGTCGGCGACGAACTCGACGACGTGACTTGCCCGGTCACCGGCGACCTGCCCGCGGGTCTGCGGGGCAGCTTCGTGCGCAACGGGCCGAACCCGGTGTTCGAACCCATGGGCAGCTATCACATGTTCGATGGCGACGGCATGCTCCACGGCGTCGCCTTCGACGGCCAGGGCGTCTCCTACCGCAACCGTTGGATTCGCTCGCTGGGGCTGGAGGCCGAGCTGACCCACGGCCGCTCGATCTACCCGGGCCTGGGCGAGGTCATGGACTTCCCCGATGCCTCGCTGACCGGCGATGCCGGGCCGGTAAAGAACCCCGCCAACACCCACATCATCCGCCACGCCGGTCGCTACCTGGCGCTGTGGGAGGGCGGTCTGCCCACCGAGGTGACGGCGTCGCTCGACACCATCGGCGAGTACGACTTCGACCATCGGCTCAAGGGGTCCATGACGGCGCATCCCCGCCTGGATCCGCGGACCGGGGAGATGTTCTTCTTCTCGTACTCGCTGTTTGCGCCCTACCTCCGGTACTTCGTGGTGGACGCCGCAGGGGCGCTCGTGCACAAGGTCAAGATCGCCATCCCGGCGCCGGTGATGATGCACGACTTCATCATCACCAAGGACCATGCGGTGTTCCTCGATTCGCCGGTGGCGTTCAACATGGAGTCACTCGGCGACGGACCCATGGTGAGTTGGAAGCCCGAGAACGGGACCCGCATCGGCGTCATGCCTCGCATGGGCAATGCCGTGGACATCACCTGGTACGAGATCGATCCCGGTCACGTCCAGCACTTCTGGAACGGCTGGGTGGAGGGCGACCGACTCGAGTTCTCCGGGTCTCGCTACGAGGCGCCGAACTTTGGGATCGACCCCAAGGCGCCGCTCGACCAGTCGACTGCCGATATCACCGCCGCCCACCCCGCCCGCTACTGGGTGGACCTGGCCAAGGGCACGGCCGGGTGGGAGCAGTTCGACGACATGGGCGGCGACTTCAACCGGATCAACGACGACTACAACGGCGTCCGCACCCGCTACCTCTACATGGCGGCCTTCACCGGCCCCGACCGTCCGATCGGCGACTTCGACACCGTGGTCAAGTACGACGAGCAGACCGGAACCCGCAGCGAGTGGTACGCCGGTTCCACCGGGCACGTGGGCGAGAGCGTGTTCGCCCCGGACCCATCGGGTACTGCCGAGGACGACGGCTGGCTGATCAACGCGGTCTACGACCACGATCGTGACGGGAGCGACGTAGTTGTGCTCGACGCCCGCGACGTGGCCGCCGGCCCGGTGGCGACGGTGGAGCTCCCCCGTCGCTTGCCGTTCGGCTTCCACGCCAACTGGTTCGCAGCATGAACCGGTCCGGACGTTCTGGAGTCCTACTCACCACCGCTGCCGTGGCCTCCCTACTGGTGGGCTGTGGTGGATCATCCAGCGACGCCGGCACCGGCGCCACGACCACCTCAGCTTCGGGTTCGGGCTCCGACTCCGCCGATGTCACCCAGGCCGCGGAGCGGGTGGCCGGCCGCTACGCCCACTACGACGTGGTCGCCTACGAGAGCTCGGACATGAAGACGCTGATCATCAGCTACGGCTTCACCGACCTGAAGGTGACCGACGGCGAGCTCGAGGCCACCGAGTCGTTCTGTAGCTCCGAGCACCGCAGCGATCAGCCGATCGAGACCGAGATGTCCGATGCGGCCACCAGCGCCATCAAGCCACCGACCGTGGCCGTCGATCTCACCGTCGCCGGCGGCAAGGCCACCTTCCACCGACCCGAGACCCCCACCGGCATCGGCATCCGCCTCGAGGACCCGGCCAACGACGTCCTCCCCACCGACCCGAACGATCCTCGAATCGCGGATGACGACAACGACGGCAACCCCGGCGTCACCGTGCACATCAAGGTGACCGACGACATCCAGGGCGACCTCTACATCGCTCGACGGGAGCGGTTCGCCTACGACGTCGCCGAGCAGGATGACGGCTCGCTCACCGGAACCGTCACCGACCATTCCGAACAGCTCATCGTGGGAGCCACCGACCCCATCTTCATCACCAGGGCCGAGTGGAAGCAGCTGCCCGACCTCTCCAAGAGCCCGATCATCTTGAAGCCGGTCGACCAGGAATGGGACTGCACCAAGCTCATGGCCGAGCGAGACGCCATGTTCCCGCCCACCCCCGAGGTGGACTGGTAGTGAGGCGCTGATGGCGGTCCTGTTGGCCGAACCCGTCGCCGAACGTCCCGATGCTGCGGCAGTGGTCGATGCCCGGGCAACCACCTCCTGGCGCCAGTTGGACGAGCGAGTCGATCGACTGGTGCACGCGCTGCGCGACCGGGGTCTGCAGAGCAGCGACTCGATCGTGGCCATGCTGGGCAACCAGGCCGAGGCGATCGAGCTCTCGCTTGCTTGCCTGCACGGCGGCTGGGTACTGGTGCCGGTCAACTGGCACTGGGTGACCGCCGAGCTGGCCTACGTGCTCCATGACGCCGATGCCGCCGCGGTGGTGGTGGACGGGCGTTGGCTCGACGTGGTGGGCCCCGCCCTCGACGGTGCGGCCGGCGAGTCGGTGCGGGTCCGGCTGGTGGTCGACGGCGAGGCGCCCGGGTTCACGCCCTACGAGCAGGCCCTGACCGACGCGTCAGCGGACGCGCCCACCGAGGTCGAGCGAGGCGGGCCGATGTTCTACACGTCGGGCACCACCGGCAAGCCCAAGGGCGTCCGGTCCATGCTCGGCCAGGTGGGAGGCCCGCCCGAGGTCTTCACCCTCATGGCCCACTCCCTGAGGCCTTCGATCGGTCTTCCACCAGGGGGCGGCGGAGTGCAGGCCGTGTGTGGCCCGATCTATCACTCGGCCCAATGGGTGTTCGGCCTTTTCGCCGTGGCCTGCGGGGCATCGGTCGTGCTGCAACACCGTTTCGACGCGGACGAGCTGTTGACCATGATCGACGAGCACCAGGTCACCAACCTGCACCTGGTGCCCACCCAGATGCGCCGCATGCTCGACGTGAGGGACGAGCGCCGGGCCGCGTTCGATGGCTCCAGCCTGAGGGCCGTGCTCCACGGCGCGGCACCGTGTCCGGCCGACGTCAAGCGCCGGTGTATCGAGTGGCTGGGCCCGATCGTGACGGAGTACTACGGCGGGACCGAGGGCGGGTTCCTGACCGTCATCTCCGCCAAGGAGTGGCTGGAGCGACCGGGCAGCGTGGGCCGTCCGATCGAGATCATCGAGATCGCGGTGGTCGGCCCCGATGGTGACCGGCTGGGACCGGGCGAAGTGGGCGACCTCTACTTCCGCAACGTGATGGGCAGCGACTTCGAGTACCACAAGGCTCCCGAGAAGACGGCGTCTGCGCATCTCGAAGCGGGCCTCGGCACCCTGGGCGACGTCGGCTACTTCGACGACGACGGCTACCTGTTCCTGTCGGACCGCAAGGTGGACATGGTGGTCTCTGGTGGGGTCAACATCTATCCGGCCGAGATCGAGGGCGTGTTGCAGGCCCACCCTGCAGTGACCGACGTTGCGGTGTTCGGCATCCCGAACGACGAGATGGGCGAACAGGTCCGGGCCGCAGTTGCGTTGCGAGATGGCTGGGACTGGAGCCCGGATCTCGAAGCGGAATTGGTCGCCCTGTGCCGGGCTGAGCTGGCGGGTTACAAGTGCCCCCGATCGTTCGAGGTCCACCCGTCGCTGCCTCGCAGCGAGGCCGGCAAGCTCCAGAAGCGCTCCCTCCGAGACCCCCACTGGACCGACCGCACCACCCAGATCTGATCAAAGATGGCGGGCGCTTGACATCCCTGTGGGGTGGGAGAGACTTGCCAGATGTTCGTTGACCCGAATGGCCTGGAGATCCTTCCGCCCGCCGAGTGCCGGGAGTTGGTGGAGCGCCAAGAGGTGGGACGACTTGGCTTCGTCGAGGTCGATCAGGTCTCGATTTTCCCGGTGACCTACGCAGTCTTGGATGGGCAGATCCTGATCCGCACGAGCGCCGGGTCGAAGCTGGCGGCAGCGGTGGGCGGGCGACCAGTGGCCCTCGAGGTCGATGTGATCGATCGCCGACGCCACACCGGCTGGAGCGTGTTGGTGCGCGGCCAGATGTCGGTGGTCGATGACCCAGCTGAGATCACTCACATCGACGACGCAGGCCTCCACACGTGGGGGCCGGGCGGCAACACCTACGTTTGCCTGCCCCTGGACGACGTCACCGGCCGTGCGTTGCGGTCCGGGCCGCTGCACACCGACCCCCCGTCACCGAACTCGACCCGCCAGGAAATCGTGACCACCGACTAACCGGTGATGACACGCTGGAGTGCGCGGCGCAGGCGGCGCACCGCCTCAGGCGGCGACTTGTAGCTGTGGGTCTCCCGAGCCCGTTGCTCGGTAGACGGTCTGGTCGACGCAACGCTGGATCGCCGGCTGCACCCCAACTGGTTCAATCCAGCGAGAGCCTGGGTTCGTGCTGTAGATCCCGCAGTGCCGGGGACCCCACCGTGTCGACTGCTGACTCTGGCGGATCGTGACCGCGGGCTTCAGCGACGGTGGTGGCGCTCGGTCCCCTGGGCGTAGGCCGCCTCGAACCGGGGAACGAGACCGTCCCAGGACAGTTCGGCGCGGGCATGGGCCAGCGCATTGGTTCCGCGCTCGCCGATCTCGGACGGTTGGTTGACGATCTGCACCAGCACTTCGGTGAGCGCAAGATGATCGTCGGGCGGGACGAACCAGCCAGTCGGTCGGGTTGGGTCGAGATTGATCATCGAGGTCAGCCCGCCGCTGCGACAAGCAGCGACTGGAAGGCCCACCGCCATGGCCTCGAGGGGGACCTGCGGGTACGGGTCTTCGACCGACGGAACCACCAGGACGTCGCATGCAGCCAAGCCGGCCGGCAGGTCGTCGTGCCCCCGCCAACCGGTGAAGTAGATGTCGTCGGCCCCCATCTCTTGGGCCACCGTCACAGGGTGCTCGCCTTCCCACTCGCCGGGATGGCCGCCCCAGATCACGAGCGATGCGCGCTGCTCGAATCGGTTGCGAGCCTGGGCGAACGCCCGAATCAGTTCGGGCACGCGCTTGAACCTCAGGAAGCGCCCGACGTAGAGCAGCACGAGCGCGTCATCATCGGCGCCGAGCATCCGGTCGAGGTCAGTCTCGGTGTAGGCGACCGTGCCGGGCGGACCCGACTCGCTCCATCCCTGCGGATCGTCGACCAGGGCGCGACGAAACACGGCGCGACGGGATCCGGGTTTGCGAGGGTCCGGACGGAATCGCTCGATGTCGACGCCGTTCGGGATGGCCGTGACGTCCTCGGGTGCGATGCCGAACATCGAGATCGCCGACTCACGGTTGCCCGGCGACACGGTGATGACGTGATCGGCAACAAGGGCTTGGCGGCGCAACCGGTCCGACCAGAACTCGCCGTGGGTCCATGACCCCCAGCGGGTCGACTGGAGCAACCCCTGCTGAGCCTCGTCGAGGTGGCGCTCGGGGTCGATGCCCTCAGCCACCGCCCTCGGCATGGTCTGGAGCGTCTCGCCCAGTGCCGTCGCGAGGGCCACCCGCTCGGCGATCCCAGCAACCAGCTTCATCTCGGTGCCGTGGAGGTGCACGACCATCGGCACAGACGGCCAGTGGTGGTGCGCAGCATCGAGCTGGGGCGTCAGGTGGTGGAGGTGGAACACGTCCGCGTCGTCGGCGCCGGCCGCTCGAAGCGGTTCGGTCCAGGCCTGGCTCAGATGCCCCGCCAGGTCCGGCGACACCGATGCCAGCAAGACGTCGGGGACGCCCACGCGATCCTCGTAGGAAGGGTGCATGGGCTGGGCCGCGGCGATGGCGTCGCCGCCATCCGCAAAAATTCGAGCCGCCTCGGTCGAGTCGAGGTGGTGAACATCGAGTCCCTCGAAGAACGTCGGGGCGTGGGTCTCGTCGCCCGGGACGCCGAGCGATCCGACCACCAGTGACACCATCCAACCAGCGCGGCCCAGCGCCGGGCTCAGGTAGCGGACGACGTAAGCCGAACCGCCTCGCGGATAGAACAGCAATCCCATCAGCACTCGGTCGTTTTGCATCCGTCGGTGACCCTAGCGACGAGCACCCCCGAAGGGGACGGGGCTGGCTAAGGGAACGGGGCTGGCCAAGGCACGCCGCTGTTCACCGACGTGTGCCGCGGTGAACGGACGAGGTTGCGCCATCCCAAGCGGTCAGGCCGGCGGGGCCGGACCGCCGAACACCGAGGCCCACCACCGGTAGTAGGCGGCGAAGTCGTCGCCCAGGGCGTAGGAGTATGCATAGGTGCGGGTGTCGTTCCGAATGAAGCCGATCTCTGAGCGAGCGCCCTCGCCCGAGCGCTGGGTTCCGAAGATCGACCCGCTTCCCCGGCTGGGGTCCCCGCTGTAGTCGAGCTCCCAACCGGGCGACGAGCCGATGCGACCAGCGCCGTGGGCGAGGTCCCGGCCGGCCAGGCGGCCCTCGAAGAAGCGCGTCATGGCCGCATCGCTCGAGAACAAGCTGAAGACGATGATCGCGCGCCCCGGGTACGTGCATTCGATCGAAGCCTCGTCGGGCCCCTGCGGGTAGATCTCGAGCTCATCGACCTCCTGGTCGCGGATCGGGCGACAGGTCGCTGGTCGGGCGAACAGCTCCGACGTCTGGTCCAGGAGCGTCCGGTAGTCGCCCGCAGCGGGCGCGCCCTCGCTCCACAAGATCGCCGATTGCGGGGAGGTCGTCGTCGTCAAAGTCGTGGAGGTGGATGTGGATGTGGAGGTCGTCGTCCGGTCCACGGTGCTCGTCGGTCCGGTCGTCGACGCTGGTGCGGTGGTCGAGGCAGAGACGATCGTCGTCGGCCCCGATGGTTGGTCGTCGACGGCCTGCACGCCGCACCCGACCGCTGCCAGCAGGAGGCCAGCGACGACCGATGTTCGCATCAGGCGACGGACGATCCCGGGAATGGCGTGAGTGGCGGTCATGCGGTCGTCACCGACGGCGAGGGTGCTGAACGGCTGGGCCTCATGGGTCCAGTACACCGCAGTCGCCGAGCTGCCGTCGACCAATCGGCCCTGGCGGTGGTCGAACGCCGGTGATGGAGGAGGTAGAGGTGGTCGTGGAACCGGTGGTGAACGATCACAGGTGCGCCGAGGATCGGAGACTGGTCGCGCCAGCGAGCTGGCCCTGCTGCAGCACCGGGAGCCCGAGGATCGTCTGCATGGTCTTCAGCAGGTCGGCGTGTGACCCAGCCGCGGTCGTGATCGCTCCGACGTGCGCGGTCGGGGCGATGAGCAGATTGGGGACGGGCCGATCCTCGTCGTAGATCACGACCACCAAGGTCTTGCCGGCGGCGTAGTCGGGACCGGCGAGTATCGGCGCCAAGGTCCGGGCGGCGAAGGCGTCGACCTGGGTGTCGTCGCAGTCATGGCCGTCGTGGCACTGGTCGGGCACGATGAACGCGAGCGTCGGAAGGTGCTGCGGGTCGAGTTCGGCGAGCGGGCGCACCTCGGTGGTGCAATGGGCGGGGTCCTCGCCGCCTTGGTAGTAGATGGCGGGGATGTGCTTGGCCCTATTGGTACCGACCGAGCACGGAGTATCGGCTCCATCGACGTAGGTGCGCGCCGTGCCACCGGTCATGCGGATCTGGCGGAAGATGTTGTCGTCGGTGGAACGGCAGGTCGCTGACGGGGTGCAGTCGTCAACCGTCGAGTCATTGGCGACACCGGAGGTCAACCCGACGTACTGGTTGAGGCTGTCCTGGGTTCCGCTGGTCTCGGCCCAGTCCTGGTAGTAGCTGCACCGCTCGGCGAGGGCGTGCAGATACGGCATCTTCGCCGGCGAGAATCCGAGTCCGACCGATGGCGAGCGTCCGCTGGTCCAGGTGCGGTTCTCCTCCAGGAGGAGGACCACGTGCTCGTAACGCTTCGGCGGCGTCGCAGTCGAGCCGCAGAGCCCGACGGGTACGTTCCGCGCCGCGCTCAGTGAGACCGGCAAGGGTTCGGTGGGCGACGCGCATGCGGCCAAGACCAGCGAGAGAATCGCTGCCGTCGCCACCGCGGCCGAACCATGACGATGGCAGCGGGACTTCGACCGGCTCACGGACGCATGATCCCATGCCAGCTTCGGCCTGTCTGGTCGGCTCGGATCGAAGTCAGCGCGACGCCGTGCTGATGGGTGAACGACGCCCATAGCGTTCGTGGGCCCCAGAGCGAGCCGCCGCTATCGCCTGGCTCACCCGGCGACGGCCGCCTCAGCCGCTTGCCGCCTCAGGCAGCAGCCTGGAGTTCCGCTTCTGGTGATCCCGCTGCCCGGTGGACGGCCTGGTCCACGCAACGCTGGATCGCCGGCTGGAGCAGGGAGGTCAACTCGTCGGCCGAGGTGGTCCGCACCGGTATCGGGGTGCCGATGGTGACCAACGGCTTGCGTCGGCCGGGCAGGACCGGCCGCCGAT
>RCMY010004883.1_pt1 | contig 11462 bp, 10 predicted proteins | sample 2041341 | NCBI WGS metagenome assembly RCMY01 (sample SAMN09708234, study PRJNA481090) | Marine sediment metagenome, whole genome shotgun sequencing project.
TCGGTTCGCTGTTCGACGAGCTCATCGACCTTGCAGCTGACAGTGACGACCGAGATGCGCCATTCGTGTCGCTGCGGCTCGACACAGTCGTCGAGCGAGCCGTGAGTCGCTGGCAGCAGCGCACCGATCGCGTGATCGAGGTCCGCGCCGAGCCGGTCACCATCAGGGGCAACGAGGTGCTGCTCGAACGCGCCATCACGAATTTGATCGGCAACGCGCACAAGTTCAGTCCGTCCGACGAGCCGATCGAGGTGGTCGTCGAATCACTCGGCGCTCGCGATGGTCGCGGCGGCAACGATGTGGGGGTGTCGGTTCGAGACGGTGGCCCCGGTATCCCCACGGCCGACCGGTCTCGGGTGTTCGATCGCTTCTATCGAGCCGAGACGACGCGCACGATGCCGGGTTCCGGTCTCGGATTGGCCATCGTGGCGCAGATCGTCGAGCACCACGGCGGCGAGGTGTGGGCAACCGGATCGGATCGGGGCGGCGCTGACATCGGTTTTCGTCTTGCCGTCGTTGCCGACTGATCGCCGTGCGACACTGAGCGGGTGACCACCCCGCATGAGCCGCGACAGCCGGACGTTCCGCACGATCCGATCGGCGAGAGCTTGCGGGCCTTCGTTGACGAGTTGCTTTCGAACGCCATCGTCGAGCTCGTGCACACTCCTCTCGGCGACGACGCGCCTGTGCAGCCCGCCTCGGTCGATGCCATTGTCGCAACGGCGTCGGCGGAGCTCGTCGCCGGGTGGACCACGACGCTCACGGTCGGCTTCGGCGCCAAGTCGGCGTCGCGCGTCGAGTCGGTCCCGGATGCACTGCGAGCGCTTCCGCAGGCTGCCTTGCGGGCCGGCGCCCAGTTTTCGTCGATGGCCGGCTTGGCACTGAGTCCGGCGATTGAGCGGGCGCTGCGCGACATGGTCGTGGTCGAGTTGCTGACTCAGCACCAGGTCGATGCCGTCGACTCCGGGAGCCCCGGCGAAAAGGGCCAGATGGTGGCGTGCGCGAGCAGCACGTTGCTGGCCGACACGCTCGAGTACCTCATCGAGCTGAGCGGGACACGCGTCGAGGCGCACAACTTGACTCATGGCGTCGTGATCACGGATGCGATTGCGCACGAACCGCGACTGCAGGTCCCCTACCCCTCCGGCCTCCGCGAGGCGAAACGCAGCCCGCTGCTGTTCGACGGGCAACGATCGGTGTTGATTGTCGACCGTGCAGGTCGGGCGCGCACGGAGTTGCAGGCGCACCGGCTGGATCGGCTGCATCCGAGCAGCGCCCCGCTGCAGTCAGTCGAGCGCGAGTTCGTCGACAGCGGGTCACTCGTGGCGCTGGCGACGCGCCAACTGGGCGGCATCGGTTTCTTCCTACGCGAAGATCGCAGCATCTGGACCTTCGTGGATGGTCAGCCGCTCGTGATCCGCCGCGGCGAACACTGGACGGCGTTTCCGCTGTGGTTGGCGCGTGCGATCGGCACTCGCATCGGGGGCGGTGCCGCAGTTGAACTGATCGTCGGTGCAGCATTGCTCGTATCGGTCAAGACCGGCGGCGCCATCTTCGCGATCGTGGACGAGGCGGCATCGCTTGGCGATGTCGTTGCCGCGAAGGACCGATTCGACCTCCGCGACGACGACCCGCAGGACGACGGCAACGAGCAGCTGGCTGGTGGCGCCGACATGCGGCCCGAGACGAAGCTGCACCACCTCATCGATGCGGGCGACCTGGACACACAAACCCTGGCCCGGTTGGCCGAACTCGATGGCGCCACGGTGCTTGACCGAGACGGCAAACTCCTCGCCTACGGCGCGATCATCTCCAGTTCGGACAGTGAGCACGAGGGGGCCCGTACCGCTGCCGCCAAATCACTGTCGCACCGCGCCCTGGTGGTCTTGAAGGTCTCCGAAGACGGAGACATCACGGTGTTCCGCGACGGTGCCGCAATCGCAACACTGCTTCCCTCAGGCACCGGCCGCCGATAGTCACAAATGGGGTCAGGCCCCTTTTGTGACATTTCGGAGGTGAGTGGGATCAGACCCTGGCCAGCGCGGCGAGGAGATCGTCGACGGTTGGGCGGGCATCGGGTGTTGCCGGCGTGAAGACTTCGACGATCGTGCCGTCAGGGGCGACGATCACGTCAGCACCGAGCTGCCGGATGTCTTCGTGGCTGCGTTGCAGTCGCTTGCCGGAGCGCAGCAACTGCCAGTACTTGCGGAGCGTCCCGAGGGACCAGACCTGGCGGCGGGTGCCGCGTTCGATGCCGAGCGCCCGGTACAACTCGCGGTCGACGTCGGTGACGACCGGGAACGACACACCGAGATGCTCGACGTACGCGGCGAGATGTGCCGGGTCGGTGAAGGTCACGACGGCGATCTCCGCCCCGGCGAATTCTTCGAGGCGCTCGCTCACGGCGACCACGTGCTCTTGGCACGGCAGTCAAGCAAGGTGGCGGTGCAAGATGAGGACGAGCGGTACCCCGCGAGTGCGGTGCACGTCGGTGCGCCACCGCTGCGCGTTCGCGCCAGCGAATTCGAACAGTGGGAGTTCATCGCCGGCTGACAGTGTCATGTCTGCAGGGTACGGCGCGGCCTGAAGCGGCCGGCGACGCGGTCCACGACTCGGTCGATCCAGTTCGCATCGCTGAAGGCCATCAAGCCCGTCACCATGAGCGGGCCGAAGAAGCCGACCACGATGAACAGGTCGATGAAGAGGTGCAGGCTGATTCCCAGCACGATCAGCACGGGTCGGAGCGGCCTGACCCACAGCAGAAAGGCCAAGCCGACCTCGATGAGCAATGCACCCCAGGTGAACACGGCGATGATCAACACGTTTCCGGTCAACCAGTCGGGGACGTCGAATCGAGTCAGGTCTCCGATCCGAAGCGCCGTGGAGACGGCAGTGCCGTCGCGCCAGAGGTCACCGCTCTTGGACCAAAACGCGAAGAAGTAGATCACCATCATCTGCAACTGCAGCAGACGGAGTCCCCAGGGCGCGACCAGTGGTGCCGTACGAAGAGCGGAGCGCCCATGCCGTCGCCAGCGATCGACGGAGAGTGCTGCTCCCGTCGGGCACAACGCCAGAAGGAGTGCGAAGTTGCGGATCACCAGGTCGCCCGAGTTGAGGATGACGGGGTTTCTGCGCTGCACGGCAACCAGGAGAATGAACGCGAGGAGGAACCAGAGTGTCGGCCGCCAACCGACGATGATCGCGACCGCAGCCAGTGCGAGCGCCGCCAGCGCCACCCAGATCGCTCCGGTGCTGTCGAGATCAAACCAGCGCCACCGGCCCTGCGTGGCGAAACGGCTGGGGGTGAGCGCGTCCGAACCGAGGAGGTCCTCTGCGTCGAACGACATCGTGATGGTCCAACCCAGCAGAATCACGCCGTACATGACCCGGATGACTGCCAGCGGCCACGCCGGCCGTCGCCGTTGCAGCAGCCGGTCGGTGCCGCGTTCGATGGCTGCGCTTGAGCGCAGCAGGATGGGTGACAACGATGTCTGCCCTCGTGCGGTCTTGGTCTTGCTCGGAGTCTCCGCGCCGGCCATCAGCGGGACCACACGTAGAACTCGAATTGGTTCTCACTGTTGACGGCAATTCCGTTGGCGGTGAGCGGCGCCAGATCGGTCCAGCGGCGGAGCAGTCGCACGGTGTTCGCCACCTGCCCCTCGAGCCGGTTGTTCTCCGCAATCCAAGCCGCTGACGATTCCCAGTAGCGCTGGTTGCTGTCCAGGCGGACGCGTTCCTGCCACTTCCTCCAGCGGTAGCTCCGCAGGGGACCGATCACGGGGTCGAATTCGGGCACCGTCCATTCTGCGACGGTGCCGTCGTCGTACTCGAGTACCGCAACGACCCGGATGGACTGGCTACGCGGGTTGGGGCTGAACACGGACCAGAACTGATCGAGACCGGCGTTGACCGCTGGCGACCAGACGATGTCGACGGTGTCGCGGGCCGGGCTTGCCGGCATGTTTGGTCCGACGATCCAGATCGACATGACGAACACGACCACCGCAACGAGGGTCTGCCCCGCGTTCGATCTCAGTAGCGCGGTGTGCGCGTCCTCCGAGCGATCCTGTTTCCCCACGGCCGCGGACCGTATCTCACGGGAGCGATCGCGGACAGGACACTCAGCGCTCTCGTGCGTCGTCGATCAGACCTCGAGTTGCAGCGCGAGCGACTCGACCGACTCGATGAACTCCTCGATCATTTCGATGACCACCTGGCCGGACGTCTTGGTCTGGTTCATGGTGCCGACGATCTGGCCGACGAAGTAGTTGGCGAGCTTTTCGGCGCCCGAGCCCTTGGTGTGTGCCGCCCGAGAGATGCGTTTCTGGGCCTCAGTAGTGAGGATCGGCTGGAGCGGCATTCCGAGCGGCGCGGGCCGGTCGTCACGATCCCACTCCTCGGTCCATGCCGACTTGAGCATGCGTGCGTGCTTGCCGGTCAGTGACCGCGACCGAATCGTGTCTGCTGATGTCGCGGCCAGAAACTTCTGCTTCACGACGGGATGCGTCTCGGCTTCCTCCGTGGTCAGCCACACCGAGCCGCACCAGACGCCCTGGGCTCCGAGCGCCATCGCGGCTGCCATCTGGCGGCCGCGGCCGATGCCCCCGGCGCCGAGGACTGGAATGTTCACCGCGTCGACGATCTCGGGAATGAGGACCATCGAGCCGATCTCGCCGGTGTGGCCGCCAGCTTCTGAGCCCTGGGCGATGATGATGTCGACACCTGCGGCCTGATGGCGCTCGGCGTGTTGCGGCCGCCCGGCGAGCGCACCGATCAGTTTGCCTTCTTGCTTGCAGCGGTCGATGAGGAACCCGGGGGGCGGTCCGAGCGCATTCGCGATGAAGGCCGTGTTGCTCGCCAACGCGACGTCGAGTTGCGGCAGGGCAGCGTTGGCACTGAACGGGGCGTCACCGTCGTGGCCGCCGACTGCGGTATTCGATCGTGTCGTCGTGTCGTCGGCCGGCAACTCGGGCACGTCGTAGCGCTCGAGGATCTCGTCGATGAAGGCGCGGTGCGTGTCGGGGATCAGCTTCGCGATGTCTTCGAGGGTGTAGCCGCCGTCCTCGTCTCCCGCGTACTTGGCGGGGACGATCAGGTCGACGCCATAGGGCCGCCCGCCCACCTCGGCTTCGATCCAGGCGAGGTCGGTCTCCAACGCCTGCGGGGAGTGGGCGACGGCGCCGAGTACGCCGAGTCCGCCGGCCTTGGTGACCGCGGCGACGACGTCGCGGCAGTGACTGAAGGCGAAGATCGGGAACTCGATGCCGAACATGTCGGTGGCAGCTGTCTTCATCTCCCCATCTTGGCCGTCACACCTCGACCGGGACGAGGTGTGCAAGATCTGCGAGCATCGGGCCATGAGTGATGTGCTGTTCTGCACCGACACGTTCTGGGCCGAGTACGCCGACCGTGTCCGGGCAATCGCCCCCGATATCGAGGCGGTGCTGCTTGACGGTGACCAACCGGTGAGCGACTCAGACCTGGAACGGATCACGATTGCGTCGTTCTCGCATGATGCCTGGCCAGAGCGCGCCGGCAACTGGTTCGGCGCCGCGATGCGCGCACCCAACCTGGCGTGGTTGCACTCGATGTCGGCGGGTGTCGACAGCCCGGTGTTCGGCACTTTTCTCGAACGGGGGGTTCGGTTGTCGAACTCGCCGGGAGCGAGCGCGGCACCGATTGCGCGCACGGTCATGATGTACCTCCTCGCGCTGGCCCGGGACCTCCCGCGCATGATGCGTGCGCAGGCCAAGGGGGAGTGGGCCTGGGCGCGCTGGACGGAGCTCGAAGGCAAGCAGCTTGCCGTGCTCGGCTGGGGCCCCATCGGCCAGGAGATCGCTCGACTCGCGAACGAGTTCGGCATGCATCCGGTCATCGTCCGCCGAGCGGCGAAGGGTGACGAACCGTTCCCGGTGCGCCCGCTCGCTGACCTGCAGGACGTGGCTGCCGAGGTCGATGCACTCGCCGTCGCGCTGCCATTGACCGCCGACACCCGCGGCCTGATTTCAGCCGATGTGTTCGCAGCGATGCAGTCGCACGCCTTCTTCGTCAACGTCGGGCGCGGTGAACTTGTCGATCAGGCGGCGTTGACTGCAGCCTTGTCGAGTGGGCAGATCGCTGGTGCCGGCCTCGATGTCACCGACCCTGAACCGCTGCCGGCAGATGACCCGCTGTGGGCGCTGCCGAACGTGATCATCACACCGCACAACTCCGGGAGCACGGTCGACACCGGACGGCGAGCAAACGAACGGTTCATCGAGAACCTGACCGCCTGGGTCGCCGACGGAACACTGACCACCGAAACCTGAGCACCCCCGGCCGGTCTGACCACAGATCCCGACCGCACCCGAAAAATGATGGCTGAGCGTCGCCTGGCGGGGATTTTCCTGCACATTTCGGGTGGTGAAGGGTGCGGCGGCGATGATGGGGGGATGAGCGAGCCCTGGAATGTCGCACCGAAGATCGACGACGTGGACTTCGCCGACCTCTTAGAACTCGAACCGCATGGGCCTGACACCTTCGTCGGCATCGCGGCGAAGTACCCGTGGGGCAAGCGTCTCTTCGGCGGCCAAGTCGTCGCGCAGGCATTGGCTGCGGCCATCGCCACCGTCGACCCGGACCGTCGGGCGCACTCGTTGCACTCCTACTTCATTCGGCCGGGTTCGATCACCGAGCCAATCCGTTTCGAGGTCGAACGACTGCGTGACGGCCGGTCGTTCTGCACCCGCCAAGTGGTCGCCCGCCAGTCGGGTGGCGCCATCCTGAACGTGTCGGTGTCGTTCCAAGTCGACGAAGACGAGGCCGATGCCCAGATCGCCACGTTCCCCGCCGACATTCCGTTGCCCGACGACCCGAGCCTCGACAACTATTCGTGGGGCAACCTGATCGACCGGCGCGCGGTCGACCTGCCGGGCATCGACGGAGAACCCAGCCGCCTCGGCTATTGGCTGCGAATCATGGCCGAGTTGGATGACGACCCGATCAAGCACACCCTTGCGATGGCGTTTCTGTCCGACGCCGCACCGTCGCGGGCGGCTCGCCAGCCGCACCCGGACTTCAGCAACGACCTCACCGACCGGAACAAATTTCAGGGTGCCAGCCTCGACCACTCGGTCTGGTTCCACCGGCCGTGCCGCGCAGATCAGTGGCACTGGTTCGACACCCGGTCCCACGGCCTCAACGGTGGTCGTGGCCTCGTGACCGGCGATGTGCTGAACATCGACGGGACGCACGTTGCCACGATTGCGCAAGAGGTACTGCTGCGGCGGATTCGCGACGCCGACTGACGTCAGGAGTCGAGGGGAGCGAGCACGCGCTTCGTGCGGTGCTGAAAGACGATCGACGTGCGCTCGTCGACGACATTCGGGGCGCTGCTGATCGAGGTCAGCACGGTCTGACTCAGTGTCGCCATGTCACGCGCACTGAGCTGCACGAGCGCGTCGTACTCGCCCGTGACGAGCCACACGGCGACCGTCTCGTCGAATGACCAAACCGCGTCGAGGAACGCGTCCACAGCGGCAGGCGTCTTCGGTCGGAGCTTGACTGACACCAGCGCCTCGACGTTGCGACCGAGCGCGGCGTCGTCGACATCGGCGTGGTAGCCGCGGATGACCTCTGCCTGCTCGAGGTTGCGGAGACGATTCACGACCGTCGACGGTGACACGTTGGCCGCCGCTGCCAACTCGGTGTTCGGACGCCGGGCATCGACCTGCAGTTCGTGCAGAATGCGGCGGTCAGTCTCGTCAATATTCATCAAAGGCGACTTCTGGCTGTGGATGCTGCAGACATGGGACGAAGTGTTGCATGATCTCTGCTCCCTGTCGGAGACTTCTGCATGGCCACGCAAGTACCGCACGAGACGACGCCCCGCCGCTACGAGCTGAACGATCGATATCGACGCGATGAGGGCACTGTGTTCGTCACCGGCGTGCAAGCCCTCGCGCGGATCCCAATCGAGCAGCTGCGGCGAGACCACGCCGCCGGCCTGAACACCGCTGCGTTTCTCTCGGGCTACCCCGGCTCGCCTCTCGGCGGGTTCGACCAGGAGGTGGCGCGTGCCCTGAAGACGGTGTCTGACCTGCCGATCATCCACCAGCCCGCGGTGAACGAAGAGCTCGGCGCCACCTCGGTGATGGGGTCCCAACTCGCGCAGGGTCGACCGGACGCAACGTACGACGGTGTGGTTGGCATTTGGTACGGCAAGGCGCCCGGCCTCGACCGAGCGGGAGATGCGCTCCGCCATGGTGTGTTTGCCGGGTCGAGCTCGCTCGGCGGTGCGGTGGTGCTCGTGGGTGACGACCCGGCCTGCAAGTCGTCGACCATGCCATCGTCGTCGGACGCGTCCCTCGTCGACTTCCACATGCCGATTCTCTACCCGGGCACCATGAGCGAGTGTCTGGAACTCGGCTTGCACGCCGTGGCGATGTCGCGCGCATCAGGTTTGTGGTCAGCAATGAAGATCGTGACGCCGGTTGCGGACGGGTCAGGCACGATCACCTTTCCGGTGCTCGACGCCGACCCGATCCTGCCGACTGTCGAGGTGAATGGCGAGCGTTGGGTCAGCCATCCGTCAGCACAGTTCCTCGGACCACGGATGATCGAGGTCGAGCGCGAGTTCCGCGAGATCAGGCTGCCGCTCGCGCAGCGCTACGGCATCGAGAACCGACTCAACCGCATCACGGCCAACCCCAGAGACGCGTGGATCGGTTTCGTCGCCACCGGGTTCACGTACTTCGAGATGCTCGAAGCGTTCCGGCGGATTGGGCTCGACGGTTCCGCCGCCATCGAGGCCGCTGGTATCAGGCTGCTGCACCTCCGCATGCCCGTGCCGTTCAACCCGGACCTCGTCCGCACGTTCGCCGACGGACTCGACGAGATCGTGGTCGTCGAGGAGAAGAACCCGACGCTCGAATGGCTGATCAAGGACGCGCTCTACAACCGTGGTCATCATCCGCACGTGTACGGCAAGACCGACGAGCACGGGAACACGCTGATGCGCTCATGGGGCCAGCTTGACGCCGACGCCATCGTCGCTGGCCTGCGTTCGCGCCTGGCCGATCGGATCGGTGACCGGCTCGTCCCCGAACGGCCAGCGGTGCGCGAGAAGGCGCTGATCCCGCTGACCGTCAACCGCACGCCGTTCTTCTGTTCGGGCTGCCCGCACAACTGGGGCACCAAGGTGCCTGACGGTGCGCTGGTCGGCGCGGGAACCGGTTGCCACGGCATGACGTTGCTGATGGACGAAGAGCGCGTCGGTGAGTCGATCGGCATCACCGCAATGGGGAACGAGGGCGCTCAGTGGGTGGGGATGGAGCCGTTCGTCGAGTCGACGCATCTGTTCCAGAACTATGGAGACGGCACGTTCTTCCACTCGGCCCAACTTGCTCTCCAGTACTGCGTTGGTGCGAAGAAGAACATCACATTCAAGATCCTCTACAACGGCACGGTCGCGATGACCGGGGGTCAGGACTCGGTGTCGCCGATCGAGGTACCCGAACTCGTGACGATCCTGCTCGCGCACGGCGTGCGCAAAGTGGCGATCACCACCGAGGACCCGAGCCGCTATCGACGCGTCGATCTTCCGGCCGGAGTCGATGTGCACGACCGCTCGGACATCGTTGCGGTCCAAGACGATCTGCGCTCGGTCCCAGGTGTCACCGTGCTCATCCATGACCAGTTCTGCGCGGCCGAACTCCGCCGGGCGCGCAAGCGCGGCAAGCTCGTCATGCCCACCCAGCGCGTCGTGATCAACCATCGGATCTGTGAAGGGTGCGGCGACTGTGGCGACGTGAGCAACTGCCTGTCGGTGCAACCAGTCGATACGCCGCTGGGCCGCAAGACCACGATTGATCAAGACTCATGCAACTTCGACATGTCGTGCATCGAGGGTGATTGTCCAGCGTTCATGACGGTCGATGTCGGCGAGCCCGATCTCCGCCTGGCACCCCAGCTCAGGCGGGGCGCCGAGGGGACAACCGAGGTGCCGGAACCGGTTGTCGACTCGACGACCGATCTCGTGCGCATTCGACTGGCCGGGATCGGTGGCACCGGTGTGGTCACCGTGGCGCAGGTGCTGTCCACCGCGGCGATGCTCGATGGGTGGGAGCTGCGTGGCCTGGACCAGACGGGCTTGAGTCAGAAGGCAGGACCCGTGGTCTCCGACGTCGTGCTCGCCCGCGGTGGTCGGACGTCGTCGAATCTTGTAGGTCGCGGCCAGGCCGATGTGCTGCTCGGTTTCGATGGATTGGTCGCAGCGAGCGACAACTCGATCGCGGCAGCAGATCCCGACCGGACCGTGGCGATTGTCTCGCTAGAGCGGACGCCGACCGGCCGGATGATCACCGAACCCGGGACGCCGTACCCGACCGATTCAATTCAGGAGCGGCTCGGTGCATCGACTCGTGCAGCTCAGAATCGTTTCCTCGATGCCGGCACGCTCGCCGCAACGCTGACGGGCAGCGCTGCGCAGTCGAACTTGCTGATGCTCGGTGTGGCCGTGCAGGACGGTCGCATCCCGGTGTCGATCGAGGCGATCGAGGAGGCGATCGAGTTGAACGGTGTCGCCGTCGAAGCGAACCTCGCCGCGTTCGACTGGGGGCGGCGCTGGGCGCACGACTCGGCAACGGTCGAGGCACACGCGGCGGCGCAGCGGGAGCTTCCGGCGACGGACATGGTCACGGTCGAGCCCGTCCCGACGGCCCTTGCCGCCCGAATCACTTCGATTGCCGACAAGTTCCGCGATGACAGCGAGCTCACCGACATCGTGACGATGCTCACGGGCGATCTCATCGGCTACCAGAACGGCGCATACGCCAAAAAGTTCCTTGATGACGTCGAGTCCGCCGCCGCAACTGAGCGTCGGGCTGGATCGACGAACGGTCGATACACGGCGACCGTGGCGCGCAGCATGCACAAGCTGATGGCGTACAAGGACGAGTACGAAGTCGCCCGGCTGCTGTTGCTGCCCGAGGCGGACCGTTCCGCAGCAGAGGTCGGCGGGGCAGATGCGCGCGTTGCTTGGAAGCTCCATCCGCCGATGCTCAAGGCACTTGGCATGACCTCGAAGATGGCAGTGAGCTCGAAAGCGCGGCCAGCCTTCGCAGCACTGCGCGCGGGGAAGAGGCTGCGTGGCACGCGCCTCGACCCGTTCGGTCACAACGAGTTGCGTCGTACCGAAGCAGCCCTGCCCGGTGAGTTCCGCAAGGCGCTCGATGTCGTTTCGACCTCGTTGCGACCAGACCTGATCGACGACGCCATCGCGATCGCTGCACTGCCCGACACCATCCGCGGGTACGAAGACCTCAAGGTGCGCCGCATCGCCGAGTTCCGACAGCAGATGGCGGCAGCACTTGCCAGCTTCGGTGCGTGACAGCGATCGACCGGCCCCTCCGTCTGCCATATCGTGCAGGCATGACTACTCCGAATGACCGTTTGCGCGAGTTGGGCTTGACGCTGCCGTCGCC
>RCMY010004884.1_pt1 | contig 11461 bp, 9 predicted proteins | sample 2041341 | NCBI WGS metagenome assembly RCMY01 (sample SAMN09708234, study PRJNA481090) | Marine sediment metagenome, whole genome shotgun sequencing project.
TGTTTTTAGTGGTGACCCAGGGTGTTTCTCTTCGTCATGCGATTTAGTATCATCAGATTTAGTATCAGCAGATTTATGCGAATCAGACTTTTTCATCTCTGTTACCTTTAGGTTATTTATAAACGATCATCCCTGACGGGTGTTGCCTTAGTTTCCCGAGTTGCGCCACGAACTATTCCTGTTCAGGCAGAAATATAATCCTGCAAAGTGACCGCAACGCCTTTCTCCCATAACGATTTAATCGCGCTGCTGAAGCTGGCAGCAAATACCTCGTCAACTGCAATCGGGCCGATAATATCGCCCAGTTCAAGAAACGGACTGCCCGGATCAATTAGCCGCTCTACCCGTTCACGGGGCAACATTTTGCCTTTGGCCACATGACGCTCGCGCGCCTTCTTTGGTCCACCGATGCGTTGCGCGCGGCGCAACTCATGCAACTCGTCCAGTTTCCCGCGATAATGCGCCTCGTTGGCGCGAAACTCTTCCGACCCTGTGTTGATCGTCGTTTTCAGCTGGGTCATGGCAACTCCGGAAATTCACTGAGAGTAAGTGCAACTTTGGCGGCACCCGGCTTTTCAAACGTGTTGGCTGCGACGATTGTGACATCCGCTTTGAAAACCAACGCTTCTCGTAGCCGGGTTTCGATGATTGATTTCAGGTCGGGATCGTCCTGGGGCGATCTGTCCGGACCGCGCTCCACGATCACTTTCAGGGCACCCTGAGTGGTGTGGCCGTCAAAATCGGCCACCACGCGCATAATCCCGTTGGTGTCGGGCATCATGTCATTGATGATGCTGTGAATTGCGGACGGAAACACATTCGCGCCGCGCACGATCAACATGTCGTCAGTGCGCCCAACACAGCGGATTTTTGGCCCAGTTCGACCGCACGAACAGGACGTGCCCAGAACTTCGATGAAGTCCCCCGACCGAAAGCGCAATACAGGGCTGGCCTGACGGGTGATGGCAGTATAGATCATTTCGCCTTTTGCGCCCTCGTCAAAGGGGATGATTTCGCAGGTATCCGAGTCCAGAAGTTCGGTAATGATGTGATCCATGCTGACCATATGCATGCCGGATTGATCGTCGCATTCTGCCCAATAGGCCACGCCCAGATCGGTGCCGCCCAGCATTTCGCAACATTTGGCACCCCAGAGTTCCTCAATACGGTTGCGAATGGCAGGAATGCCGCCGCCCGGCTCGCCGCCGACAATAATGCGTTCGACGCCCAGCTCCGAGGCTTTGACCCCAAGAATTTCCTCGGCCTTTTCGCCAAGATGCAACACAAAGTTCGGCGCCCCGACGATACAGCGCGGGCGGGTGTCGGCGCAGGCCCGCAACAGCCGGTCCGCCCCGCCATCAGCGCCGATCGGCACATCAACAGCACCCATGTATTGCAGCGCCTGCATCACCGGAATACCGCCGACAAAGCCTTTGGCCAGCGAAAACCCGTGCAACACCAGGTCACCGGGGCGGATGCCGTTGGCAAAGAAACACCGCGCCGACATTTCGTTCCAGACTTCGACATCTGTTTCAGTCAATGCCACATACGACGGGCTGCCGGTAGTGCCGGACGACGCCTGCATCTGGATGACGTCTTTTGGGTCTGCCGCCAGATGTCGGCCAAAAGGCTTTCGCGACGCAAGGCTTTCGCGGATGTCGGTCTTGAACGTATAGGGCAGCTTTTGCAGGTCTTCGATGGTGCGAATATCGTCAAATGCGATGCCCGCCTGAGCTAGAATATCGCGGTAAAAATCGGAGTTCTCTTTCAGATAAGCCATCTGCGCGATCAGGTTTTCCTCCTGGACGCGGCGCACCGCGTTCGGCGGAGCCATTTCGATGTCATGCCAGCATTCGGCATTTGCCTTTTCCAACGCATCCGCGCGGCGGTACTGCATTGCGAATTTCATATCATCGCCCTCCATTCACATTTGCCCGGCTTAATAGGACCGGGGCAAACCCATGACTTTGTTGCCAATATAGCTAAGGCACAATTCCCTGTTCACCGGTGCGGTGCGCAACAGGCGCATCATCGGATACATCTCGTAGATGCCGGTGTCTTCGGTGAAACCCGACCCGCCATGCGCCTGCAACGCGGCATCCACCGCCTCGATACCGGCCTCGGCGGCGGCGTATTTCGCCATGTTCGATGATTCCCCCGCGGGCAGTTTGTGGTCAAATTCCCAAGCCGCACGCCGGGTCATCAAGCTGGCCATTTCGACATTGGTATAGGCCTTGGCCAGCGGATGCTGCACACCTTGGTGCGCGCCGATCGGCTGGTCGAACACGTTGCGTTCACTGGCATAAGTCACTGCCTTGTTGAGCGCAAAGCGACCGATACCACAGCACAAGGCACCCAGTACGATCCGTTCGGGGTTGAGCGAATCAAACAGGATATTGAACCCCTCGTCGACGTGACCCACCACATCCTCGGGGCCAAGGTCCACATCGTCAAAGAACAGGGTCCACTGTTCCTCGGGCAACGGGATTGAAATGCGTACCCGTTGCATGTCGACGCCCTTTTTCTTCAGATCGACTGCAAATAGCGTAAAGCCATCGGTCTTGCGGGCCACCTGATCGAGCGGTGTGGTGCGCGCCACAACAAGGCAGTAGTCCGACACATCCGCGCCAGTGATGAAGGTCTTTTCGCCAGACAGAGAAAACCGGTTGCCGTTGCGCTTAGCCATCGTCTTGGTTTTCATTGAGTTCGATCCGGCACCGGGTTCGGTGATTGCAAAACAAAACTGGATGTCACCCTTGCAAGCGGCTGGAAGCAGCTCTTTTTTGTGGAATTCGGTTCCGTGTGTCGCCAGATGCGCCATCGACATCGTCGGCCCAACCACCATCATCAGCAGCGGGATGCCATGGTTAGCTGTGCCCTCCATGAACAATGCCATTTCGGTCATGCCCAGCCCGGCACCACCATATTCCTCGGGCACCATGATGCCCAGAAAGCCGTCATCGGCGATCTGTTGAAACATCTCTTTGGGAAACTCATGGCGGCGCGCGTGTTCCAGCCAATAGGTATTGTCGTAACTTTGCGCCAACTGGCCACCATATTCATAAATCTGGCGCTGTTCGTCGTTCAGGTTGAAATCCATTGTTCAGATCTCCGGTCTATTGTTTGAAATCAGGCGTGCGGCGGCTTTCGAAGGCGTCCAAACCTTCGGCCACATCCGCACTAGGCAGGGCGCGCACTGCAGCGTCACGTTCCAGTCGCATCTGCTGATCAACCGTCATGTCTGCGCCTTCGCGCGCCAGCCGTTTCATTTCGGCTATGCCGGGCCGTGATCGGGTTGCGATGGTCTGGCAATATTCCTGCGCCGCTATGTGCAGATCACTGTCCGGCACGATGTAGTTGATCAGACCCGCGTCTTTCGCGTCACCCGCCCCCAGCCAGCGGGCCGAAAACATCAGGTCCAATGCGCGGCGTTGCCCCATCAACCGGGTCAGCCTCTGGCTGCCGCCCCAACCGGGGATCAGCCCGAACTGGGCGTGCTGGTCGCCGAACTGGGCGGTTTCAGCGGCAAAACAGACATCCGCCGCCAGCATCAATTCGATCCCACCTGCAAGGCACAAACCTTGAACCGCGACGATGACGGGCAGGGGGCATTGCTCCAGCTTGCGCAGGTTGTCCATACCAAAGCCGATGAAATGGTCCAGCGCGACTGGATCGTATAACTTTTCCTTGACCTCGGTCAGATCGGCACCGGTGCAGAAATGCTTGCCCTGTGCGCGAATCAAAATGGCGCGTACCTCGCGGTTGGCCTCGAATTCGGCGCGGGCGGCAGCGATGCCCTCGTGCACCTCCAACGACAGGCAGTTGAACTTTTCCGGACGGCTCAACTCGATGATGCCGACATTTCCTTCGATTCTAGCAGTTACCGGAGTGCTCATTTCGCCGCCCCTTTGGATTTGTTGTCGTATTGCAGCGCAACCCGGCCGACTTTTTCACGCGCGATCACCAGTTTCTGGATCTGCGCGGTGCCGTCGCCGATCTGCAGGCCAAGCACATCGTTGTAGCGCTGGTGATGCGGCAGGTCGGTGGTGTAGCCATAATGCCCGTGCAGGATCAGGCATTGATGGATGATCTCGCAGCAAGTCTTGGGAAGATACCATTTGCACATCGCGGCTTCGGATGTGTGTGGCAGGTTCTGGTCCCGCAGATTCAGCGTATAATAGCAAAGCTGGCGCATCATCGTCAGCTGGGTTTCGGCTTCGGTCAGCGGAAAGCTGACGCCCTGATACTGTACCAGCGGCGCGCCAAAAGCCTCGCGGTCTTGCACGTAGGCCCAAGTTTCATCAACGGATGCCTGCGCCGCACCCAGACATTCCAGTCCAATCAGTGCACGGCTGAAATCAAATCCGGCCATGATCGAGCCAAAGGCGCGGTCTTGTTCGGCCATCATGTTTTCGGCGGGCACATATACATCATCGAAAAACACCGATCCCCGCCCGACAGGTTTGGTTCCGATATCGTCGAAATGGGTACGGCTGATGCCCTTTTCGGTCAGGTCTACGAAGAAGGCACTGACGCCTCTAGATCCACCCTCGGGGTTGCTGGTGCGGGCAAAAACTACGGCTGCATCGGCCTGATCGGCAAAGCTCATCGAGGTTTTTTCACCGCTCAGACGCCAGCCGTTGCCAAATTTTTCGGCCTTGAGCTGCAGGTTGGCGGCATCCGAACCTCCACGCGGTTCTGTCAGACCCAACCCGATGACCACATCACCCGAGATGACTTTTGGCACCCATTCCGCCGCGATTTCAGACGAGGCATGCTTAGCGACCATGCCGCCCATAAGAGACCCAAGAAGCTGAATGTAGCTGGCGTTGAAATCAGCATAGGCGATCTCTTCGACAATCAGTCCGGCGGTGACGGACTCCAGGCCCAACCCGCCATATTCCTCGGGCAGGTCAGGGGCAATCAGGCCAAGCGCGCCCATTTCACGGATCAGTTCCCGATCAAACGTATGGCCCGAGGCCCGTTTCTGATAGCCAGGGGCCAATTTATCACGCGCAAACCGTGCGGCGAGATCGCGAAAGGTTTTTTGATCTTCTGTTGGCTGAAACTGCATTCCTAAATTTCCTCCCAGAGTGTCGGATTCTATCTTTTCATAAAACCTAACAAATGTTAGAAAGTGAGGCAAGCCGTAAAGGGAGATCTCCATGAATCAGAACCAAAAGAGAACGAGCGCATTCGATAATTTGCTGTCGCCGCTTCGCGTTGGGGCATTTGAATTGCGCAACCGCGTTATCATGGGCTCGATGCACACGCGGCTTGAATCCGGGCCCGATCCAATTACCAGGCAGGCCGCGTTTTACGCCGAACGCGCGCGTGGCGAGGTTGCGCTGGTTATCACTGGAGGGTTCTCCCCAAATAGCGAGGGGTTGCTGGAGCCGGGCGGTCCCCGTATGGACGATGCCGTCGAAACTGCCAGGCTGCGGCCCATCTGTGATGCGGTCCACACAGAGGGCGCACTGATCTGCGCCCAACTTCTGCATGCGGGGCGGTACGCCAAGGTCGAAAACTGCGTCGCACCGTCGCCGATCCGCTCCCCGATCAATAAATTTGTTCCCCGTGAACTTACCCATGAAGACATCGTTCGCACGATCAATGATTTTGTCACCGCCGCCGCCAATGCGCAGGCCGCCGGTTTCGACGGGGTCGAGGTGATGGGATCCGAAGGCTATCTGCTGAACGAATTTACGGTGCCCCATACCAACAAGCGCACCGATGACTGGGGTGGCAGTGTCGAAAACCGCCATCGCTTGCCGGTAGAGGTCGTGCGCGCCGTGCGCGATCACTGCGGCCCGGATTTCATGATTATCTACCGGATTTCTGCTGCGGATCTGATTGAAAACGGTGCCCCTGCCGAAGAAATCGCGTTGCTGGCCCAGAAAGTCGAGGCTGCAGGCGCCGATATGCTGAACACCGGTATCGGCTGGCATGAGGCGCGCGTGCCGACCATCGCATATCCTGTGCCCCGCGGAGCGTGGCGTCAGGCAGCTGCGAATGTGAAGCGCGCGGTGTCGATCCCCGTCGTGGCTTCGAACCGGATCAACACGCCTGAACTGGCCGAGGACATTATCGCCAGTGGGGATGCGGATCTGATTTCGATGGCGCGCCCTATGCTCGCCGACCCGCATTTCGTCCGCAAGACGCGACAAGGGCGCACGGATGAGATCAACACCTGCATCGCCTGTAATCAGGCCTGTCTTGACTATATATTTTCGGAACGTGTGGCAGGATGTCTGGTGAACCCGCGCGCCGGGCGCGAAACTGAATTCCACGACAATGTAGCGACCGTGCCCAAAAAGATCGCCGTGGTCGGGGGCGGCGCGGCTGGCTTGGCCAGCGCGGCCGAGGCCGGACGGTTGGGTCACGACGTAACCCTATTTGAGGCCGCCGACACATTGGGTGGGCAACTGAATCTGGCACGCGCCGCCCCCGGCAAAGACGAATTTGACGAAACGCTGCGCTATTTCCGGGCGCAATTGCACAAACACGGTGTGGTCGTGAAACTGGGCACAGCTGCTTCAGCCACGGATCTGGGCGGCTTTGACCATGTGGTGATCGCCACTGGTGTGACGCCGCGATTTCCGGATGTGCCGGGTATCGACCATCCCAAGGTGGCGACTTATGCGCAGATCCTGTCAGGCGAACGCCGCGCGGGTGCGCGGGTTGCGGTGATGGGTGCAGGCGGTATCGGCTTTGACGTGGCAGAGTTCTTGGTCACGGCACCGGCCGAAACAGAACAAAGCGCCGTGTTCTTTAGTGTTTGGGGCGTGGATGGAAAATTCACCCGGCCCGGGGCGCTGAGTGGCGATCCGCTGGCTCCGGTTCCTGGCACACGTGCAGTGACCGTGCTGCAACGCAAACCCAGTAAACCGGGCAAGGCTTTGGGCGTGTCCACGGGGTGGATATTGCGCAACGCCTTACGCAAACGCGGGGTCAAGATGCTGACCGGTGTCAGCTATGACCGGATTGACGATACCGGACTACACATCACGCTGGATGGCGCGCCAATGAGCGTCGAGGCCGACACGATTGTTCTGTGCACCGGGCAGGAGCCGGTGCGCGCGCTATATCAGGCGCTGACGGATCAGGGCGTTGTTGCCACCATGATTGGCGGCGCGAAAGAGGCCTCCGAGCTGGATGCGCTGCGCGCCATCGACGAAGGGGTCAGGCTGGCGCAGACCTTCTGATCCGCCTGATTGATGAATTCACCGGCCAAACGCGGCTGCGTTCTCGGTGATGAAACCCGCGAACCGGCGGGCAGGGCGGCCCAGAACGTCCTGCACCGTGGTTTCGGTGCCAGACAGATATCCTTTCGGGGCAAGTCCGGCCAGTTCTATCATCGCATCGGCGACCTCTGCGACCATGCCGGATGTTATCATATTGGCGCGCGCCTCGTCGGGGCCAACGGCGCGGCGAGTGATGTCGCGGCCAAGCGTTTGCGTCAGCAGCGCCGCGATATCGTCGCCGCTCAGTGCCTCGTCGCCGGTCAGCCCATAGGCTTTGCCAAGATGCCCCTCGCCGGTCAAAGCTTCGGTTGACACATCGGCGATGTCGCGGGCATCGACCCAGGAAACGGGTCCGCCCACATCGTCGAGGTAAGTGTTTCCATTGGCGATGCTATCGGACTGCCACAGCAGATTCTGCACGAAATAGGTCGGTTGGATCAACGTCCAGCCCATGCCGCTTTCCTTCAGCAACTCCTGGCTGGCCGAATGCCAGATGCCAAAGGTCAGCCGGGCCTTGGGCGAGGCCCCGAGCCCGGTCGACATGACCATATGCTGCACACCTGCGTCTGCTGTGGCGTGGACCACATTGGCCTTCCAGCGCCCCATTTCCTGATGTGCGGGCGTGACAAGGAACGCCTTTTGCGCCCCCTTGCAGGCCCGCGCCAGCGCGGCAGGGTCGTCGAAATCAGCCACCATGGCCTCGCAACCCTGCGCCTTGAGCGCCGCAATCCGCGAGGCATCGCTGGTCACGGCGCGCAGGGCGATGCCTTTGTCCGAAAGCGAAGAAATAAGGTGTGTGCCAATCGTGCCTGTGGCACCGAAAATAACGATCATGTCTGTTTTCCTTGCAATGCTTCGATTGGGGCGATGGTTTCCGGGTTCTGCACGGACGACAGATCGCCCGGATCCTCGCCCAGAAATGCTGCCCGCACGATGCGGCGCATGGTTTTCATCGTCCGGGTCTTTGGCAGGGCTTCGACGAAATGAATTTCGCGCGGGCGGAACGGTTTTGAGACCGCTGTGCCCACTGCGTCTTTTAGAAAGTCGACCAATGCCGCGTCGGGGGTCACGCCGGGGGCTGCGACGCAGACAACGACAACGGCGACACCTTTCAACGCATCTGGCGCAGCGATGGCGGCGGCGTCGATGACTTTGCCGGTCAGGGTCATGGCCGCCTCGATCTCGGGCGGACCGATGCGTTTGCCGGCGATGTTCAGAGTGTCGTCGGATCGGCCCAGAATATACCATGTGCCATCAGCATCATGACGCACCCAGTCGCCGTGGCACCAGACGCCGGGGAAGGTGGACCAGTAGGTTTCCAGATACCGCGCCTTGTCCTGCCAGATTGTCGGCGTCAGCCCCATGGGTGGTTGGGCCACCACCAACTCACCGACCTCGCCCAAATCAGCCTCTGACCCATCCGGGCGCAGAACCTTGGCGCCAACCCCCAACGCTTGCGTCGAGAACCCGCCCGGCGATAGCCGGTGCAACACCGTTGAGGTCAGGATCGCGCCAAACAGTTCGGTGCCGCCGGAAATATTCAGCGGGGCTGCGCGATGGCGGCATATATGCGCCAGTTGCCATAGCCAGGCATCGTCGGTCCAGGGCTCTCCGGTTGATCCGACGATGCGCAGTGGCGACAGATCGTATCCGGCCAACGGGGCAGGGTCCTGTACCATAAACTGACGCACCAGCGTGGGCGCCACGCCCATGTGGGTCACCTTCGTTTCGGCGGCAACGCGCAGCAAGCGAAACGGGTCGTCTGGCGTTGACGGGGCACCTTCGGCAAGCACCAGCGTGGCACCGGCCAGAAGAACCGAAATCAGGGTCAGCGGCCCCATGACCCAGCCCATATCCGTCATCCACAGATGCCGGTCATCGCGCTGAAGGTCGAGACACAGAAGGAAGTCAGTCGTTGCTTTGGCCTGAACTCCCAGATGCGTGTGTACCACACCTTTGGGCCGGCCGGTTGTGCCCGAAGTATAGGCGATCATCAAGGGACCTGCGGCGTCTACGGGAGCGGCGGGGAAGGTCGGATCGGCCGCTGCCATAGTGTCATGCCAGTCCAGATCGCGGGCCGGATCGGCGGATGTTCCCCCGAATCGGCGCAGGCTGATGACCGTTTGCACCAACGGAAGATCGTCTATCGCACTGACCAGTGTCCGCTCCATCGCCACCGGCTTGCCCCGGCGCGGTGACGCATCAACTGTCAGCACAGCCCGGGCGTTGCTGTCGTTCAGCCGTGCGGTGATTGCGGGAGCGGAGAAACCGGAAAACAACGGCACAGCGATGGCTCCCAACCGGGCAATGCCCAGAAACGCGGCCGCAATTTCAGGGATCATCGGCATATAGATGCCAACCGCATCGCCCGCGCCGATGCCCCGGGCGGCCAGAGCGCCGGCGACACGGGCGCTCTGCTCGGCCAAATCGTTGTAGGTCCAGCTGCGGGTGGTCCCGTCTTCTGCCACCCAGTCAATAGCGGTCTTGCCGCCAAGTCCAAGGTCAATTCGCGCGTCGAGACATGTTTGCGTCAGGTTGAGCGTGGCACCGGTGGCCCAGCGGATATTCTCGGGGCCGCCGGTGAAGTCACGCAGTGTATGAAAGGGATGCGAGAACCGGATACCGGCAAGATCAATAATCTTAGACCAAAACCAATCGGGGTCGGCGTTGGACCGTTCAAGCAGGTCTTCGTATGTATCCGCGCCACAATGGTTCAGAAAACCGGCAAGATTGCTGTTTTTACGGATATCATCGGCGGGATCAAACATGTCGGACCTTGTGAAAAAGGCCGCGCCGTAGCGCGGCCAGTTGAGGAGGTAGTTCTTTTATTTACCTTCCAGGGGGCGCACGCGCCCGACTAAAATGCCTAGCCGTGCATGGACAAGCCGCCCGACACGGAAATGACCTGACCTGTGATGAACCCAGCGTCCTCCGACGCTAGGAAGCAGACAATCCCAGGGTAATCTTCGGGCTGGCCAAGTCGCTTCATCGGAATGGCGCGTTTCAAGCCTTCGGCAATCTTTACGCCGGCTTCGCCTTCGGCAAAGCTTGCAAACAACGCTGTGTCAGTCGGCCCTGGAGATACGGTGTTCACCTGCACACCTTTGCGGGCCAGTTCGCGTGCGACCGTTTTCGAAAAAGAGATGATTCCGCCCTTGCAAGCCGAATAAACCGCTTCCCCGGACGATCCGACACGCCCGGCATCCGAGGCAATGTTGACCACGCGACCGCCCCCATTCTTAACCATTCCGGGTAGTACCGCGTGATGCATATGCAGCGGCCCATAAAGGTTTATTGCAATGATCTTGTCCCAGAGCGCGACATCGGTATCGAGGAACGGCTTTGCGACATCCCAGCCCGCATTGTTGACCAGAACATCGATAGGCCCGCCCGCTTCGAATGCAGTTACAGCGCTATCGACTGCGGCGCGATCCGCGATATCAACCGTGTAGGCGCTGGCCTTCCCACCATTTGCCTCAATAAGCGATACGGTTTCGGCCGCGCCGTCCGCATTGAGGTCAAACACCGCAACTTCGGACCCTTCTTCGGCGAAACGTTTGCACACTTCGCGTCCAATCCCACTGCCACCACCTGTGACGATCACTCTTTTACCTTGCAGTCCACGCATCCTGAAACTCCTCTTGGGCCCTTGCTGTTTAGTCGCGCACGGGCTAAAATCTAACATCTGTTTGAATTTATCTGCTTGATATCGGTGTGTCCAGAGGTATTTACCCATGAATATGACGCCCAAACCCCAAAACGCTGTGCTGCATGACGGACAGCCAAGTAAGTCCGAGCAGACGCGAGAGACGATCCTCGCGGCGGCGGCACAGTTTTTCCGCAATGAAGGGTACAATGCCGCGACCATGCGCAAAATCGCCAAAGTTGCAAATATGGAAGCTGGCAGCATCTACTACCACTTTTCGTCCAAAGAAGACATTCTGGGTGAAGTTATGGAGCTTGGGTTGCGCCGCCTTTATGTCGAGGCGTCGCGGGTTCTGGCCGAGGCTAGGGCGCAGGACAAGGATTTCCGACAGGTCCTGTCAGAGATGGTCGATACACACCTGACCTTTCTTTTGTCTGAAAGCGATTTTACATCCGCCAATATTCGCAACTTTCCGACGCTACCCAAAGAGTTACGCCAAAAACACCGGCCGCTGCGACGCGCATATTCCGACCTGTGGAACGGTTTCTTGGTAGAAGCCCAGCAGAATGGC
>RCMY010004886.1_pt1 | contig 11460 bp, 11 predicted proteins | sample 2041341 | NCBI WGS metagenome assembly RCMY01 (sample SAMN09708234, study PRJNA481090) | Marine sediment metagenome, whole genome shotgun sequencing project.
TCGTCTTCCATCTTGCCATCGAGCATGAGGGCGCCGGTGCCGTCGCCCATGGCATCGATCACCCGCTGAGCGTGAGCGACATCGGCGGGATCGGGGGAGAAGACCTTCTTGGCGATATCGATCTGCACCGGGTGCAGGCTCCATGCCCCGACGCAGCCGAGCAGATAGGCGTTGCGGAACTGATCCTCGCAGGCGACGACGTCTTTGATGTCGCCGAATGGTCCGTAGAACGGGAGGATGCCGTGCATCACACAGGCGTCGACCATGCGGCCGATCGTGTAGTGCCACAGGTCTTGCTGGTGGGTGGCGCGAGCTTCGTGGATGTCGTCACCACTGGGGTCATTTCGCACCAGGTAGCCAGGATGACCGCCACCGACACGAGTGGTTTTCATTCGTCGGTTGGCGGCGAGGTCGGCCGGTCCGAGCGACAGACCCTGCATGCGAGGTGACGCTCCGCAAATGGCTTCGACATTGGCCATGCCGCGGGCGGTTTCGAGAATGGCATGCACCAGGAGAGGCTTGGTGAGTCCAGCCTTGGCCTCGAGCTGGGCCAGGAGACGGTCGACGTAGTGGATGTCTTCGGGCCCTTCGACCTTGGGGATCATGATGACGTCGAGCTTGTCGCCGATCTCGCTGACAAGCGTGGTGAGGTCATCGAGCGCCCACGGCGAATCGAGCGAGTTGACTCGGGTCCACAGCTGGGTGCTGCCCATGTCGACGGTCTTGCCAACGGTCACCATCCCCGCCCGGGCGGCTTCCTTCTCCGAAGCAGGGACACCGTCTTCCAGATTGCCGAGCAGGATGTCGACCGTCTTGGCGATGTCGGGAGCCTTGGCCACCATCTTCTCGTTCGACGGCGGGAAGAAGTGGATCATCCGTGAGGGGGTGAACGGGATGTCGCTGACCGGAGCGGGGGCGCCGACGGCGAGTGGTTTGAAGAAATCTTTGGGGCTGCGCACAGCGGAGCAGGGTAGAGCGTTCGGCCTGCAGAGTCGAGACGACGGCGAACGTCATTCAGGTCGACAGCTGCGTGAGGCGACCCAGGATCTGATCCTGCTGGCCGATGGCCACGGTGAACGACAGTACGGCGAGTGTTGCGACACCGACCACCAACATCACCGGCCGCAACGGAAGTGTGATCACATCGGGGAGGAGGTGCAGCCCGACACCGATGGCGATCATCGGCGCCATCACACCGACCAGATAGATCGCGAAGAGAGCCATGCCCCCTCCGCCGCTGCTGGGAAGGTCATCGAGCAAGCCACCGAAGGCAGCACCAACACACGGCTCCCACAGCTCAGCAGCCGCAATGCCGACCAGCAGCCCTCCCAGTGCCGACACGACGTCGAGCCGACGGATCACCGGCATGACGAGGATGACCGCACCGGCGGCCAACAGGCCGGCGATCGTCATGGCGCTCAACGTTTCGGAGCGGTCGGAGAATCGAAGCCAGGAGAAGCCGACGAGCGACGTTGCGAAACCAATCAAGCCCGAGGTCGATTCGGTCCGCGATGCCAAGGCGACGGCCAGTGCCGGGACGGCCAGGGTCAGCGAGCATGGGAGCAGCGCCGAGGAGAAGCCCTCGAGGAGAAGCCGGATCACGAGGCCGATGCCGGGGGATGGTCGAGGAGCCAATCGACGGTGGCGGCGAGTTCGTCGTAGTCGCCCTCACCGATGTGGTCGAAGCGGATCTGGTTGTTCTGATCGATCACGTAGGTGCGCGGCCAGAATCGCCGATTACCTTGCCAGGAACCGAAGTTGAGCTTCTCGGTGTCGAGGGCAATGGGCCATGTGACGCCGAGTTCGATCGCCGCGGCGGCAACGGCGGCCGGGTCTCGCTCCCGGTCGAATTCGGGGGCGTGCACGCCGATGATCTCGAGCCCGCGTGGTCCGGCGTCGGCGTAGATTTCTCGGAGGTGAGGGATCGTGGCCCTGCAGTTGCGGCAGGTGAATGTCCAGAACTGCACGATGCGTACTCGTCCATCGAAATCGCTGAACTCGGTGGCATCGGTTTGGAGCCAGCCGTCGAGATCGACGAGATCGGCGACCGGTCCGAGCACCGGCGGGGCTTCGGCGAGTCCTGCAGCTTCGGGTACCGGCTGGGGCGCGCTGGTCGTGGTCTGCGGGGCTGATGCGACAGTTGCCGTCCCGGGGGCGGATCGATCGCTGGGTTGAATGACGGCGCCACCGTCGATGAGCATCGGACCGAACACCGCAAGCGCGACGAGTGCTCCCAGGAGTGGCGCGATGATTGCCGCTTTGCTCATCATCTACTGGGTTCGCGTCGGGGGTGTCCGGCGCATGGGCAGATGGGGAATGCCCTCGTCGTCGAATTCCGGCCCGACCACCTCATAACCGAAACGCTCGTAGAACCCCCGTAGATGGCTTTGCGCATCGAGCACGGTGGATGCCGAACCTGTCTGGTCATGAGCCCATTCCAACAACTGCCGAGCCAGCCCGACGCCTCGCCGGTCGTTGCGGGTGACGACTCGGCCGATGCGGCGGCCGTCGGGGTCGGCCAGGATCCGAAGAGCCACGAAGACGCCGTCGGCGTCTTCGGCCCACAGGTGCTCGGTTGACGCCAGGAGGTCGCGCCCGTCGAGTTCGTGATAGGTGCATTCCTGCTCGACGATGAAGACGTCGATCCGCAACCGAAGCAGGTCGTGCAGCTGACGGGCGGTCAGATCGGGACCGGCGACGACGCGCGCCCCGGGCGTAGCCGAGAGGGGACTGGCGGAAAGGGCGCCCGACGTTGGGGCAGGATCAATCACCTCGCCAGTGTCGCCGACCAGCGACGCCATGACACCGCGGCGCATGTCACTGCCGTCACGACACTGGTGCGGTGAACAGGCTATGAAGAGTTAATGACCCAGCCCTCCGCAACGCCCAGTTCGACAACTGATCCCGACGGTGTTCCCGGGGCATTCGCCAAGAACGGTGAGGTCGACATCTGGTATCAGCGGTTCGCCGGCGCCCCCGGCGCCACCCCGCTGTTGCTGATCAACGGTCTCGGGTCACCGTCGGTCGCCTACCAGAAAGGTTTCATCGACGAACTCCTCGCCGTCGGATTCGATGTGGCGCGGTTCGACAATCGAGATCTCGGCCGCTCGACCCGTGTGACCACGGGAACCGCCGACGATCCCGGCTATCGAGTAGCCGACATGGCGCTCGACGCCGTCGCGGTGCTCGACGCGCTGGGCTGGGACCGGGCGGTGGTATCAGGCCAATCGATGGGCGGGATGATCGCCCAGCAGCTGGCCATTGATCATCCGGAACGGGTGCAGGCGATGGTCTCGTTGATGTCATCGACCGGCAATCGCACCGTCGGACATTCGAGTGAATCGGCCCGTGCCGGGTTGCTCGCAATTCCACCGAGTGATCGTGAGGGCTGGATCGCCAACCGAGTCGAGACCGAACGGTACTGGGCTTCCCCCGATCTCTGGGATCCCGAGTGGGTGGCGGCCAAGGGTGCTGCGATGTTCGATCACGGTGTCGACCCCAAAGGAACCGCCCGCCAGTATCGAGCCGTGATGGCAAGCCCGGTGCGCGATGAGGGTCTGGCTGGTCTTTCGATCCCAACGCTCGTGATCCACGGGTCGGCCGACACGCTCATCGATCCGTCGGGCGGTCGCCACACGGCAGCCTGCATCCCCGGCGCCCGGTACGTCGAGATCGACGGCATGGGTCACGACCTTCCGCCCGCACTCTGGCCGCGACTGGCAGCCGAGATTGCGACCCTGGTGGCTTGACGCCGACGGGGTGTCCGTTCCGGGCTCACGCCCATCCCGAGACGTCCCCCACCTGCCCGCCCGTCTCGCGATGATGGCGACCGGCGCAGGCGAGCGAGCCGTGCCGGTCGAGCCATCGGCCCAGGCAGGTTTGTCGGATGGTGCGGCGTCTTCTACGTTGGCGACGTTCGCCACGAAGCAGGAGCAACTCATGGGTCCACTACAGGGTGTCAAGATCATCGAACTGGCCGGCATCGGCCCCGGGCCGTTTGCCGCCATGATGCTGTCCGACATGGGCGCCGAGGTGATTCGGGTCGAGCGATCCTCCGCCGTGACCGGCGGTGACCCGGCCAACCCACCCAAGGATGCGCTGACTCGCGGCCGCCGATCCATCGGGGTCGATCTCAAGAACCCCGAGGGAGTCGAGACCGTTCTCAAGATGATCGAACAGGCCGACGGCCTGATCGAGGGCTTCCGCCCGGGAGTGACCGAGCGAATGGGGCTCGGCCCCGACGACTGTCTGGCCCGTAATCCGAAGCTCGTCTATGGCCGCATGACCGGCTGGGGCCAGGAGGGTCCGTACTCGCTGGCTGCTGGCCATGACATCAATTACATCGCGTTGGCCGGTGCGCTCGAGCCGATTGGTCGAGCAGGCGAAGCGCCCGTCCCGCCACTGAACCTCGTTGGCGACTTCGGAGGTGGCGGCATGCTGCTGGCCTTCGGCCTGTCATGCGGCATCATCTCGGCTCGGTCCACCGGTGAAGGCCAGGTCGTCGACGCGGCCATGGTCGACGGTGCGGCAGTACTGATGAACATGTTCTGGGGAATGCGGGCCAGCGGCTTCTGGAATGACGAGCGCGGCACCAACATGCTCGATACCGGGGCACCCTTCTACGACGTCTATGAAACCTCCGACGGGCTCTACATCTCGATCGGTTCGATCGAGCCACAGTTCTACGCCGAGCTGATGCAACTGTCAGGTTTGGGCGAGCGAGACGACTTCCCGCCACAGCACAGCCGGAGCGAATGGCCTGCCATGAAGCAGACGGTCGCCGAGGTCTTCAAGGCCAAGACCCGTGACGAGTGGTGCGAGATCATGGAGCACACCGACGTGTGTTTCGCTCCGGTGCTGTCGATGGACGACGCATCGAAGCATCCGCACAACGTCGAGCGCGGCACATTCATCGAGGTTGCCGGGCTCACCCAGGCCGGCCCCGCCCCTCGCTTCTCGAAGACGGCACCGGCAACACCCGCCCCCGCCGCCCACCCCGGCCAGCACACCGACGCCGTCCTCGGCGACTTCGGTTTCGACGCCGATGCCATTGCCGGACTGCGATCAAGCGGCGCCATCGCCTGACCGTTCTCGTTGGTGGGTGAACCGGTGTGAGGAGTGGCGCCGACAGGGCCCGACAGGCCGCAGACTCGCGCTGTATCCTTCAAATGATGTCGACACTGGTCTGCTTCCATGCCCATCCCGACGATGAGGCAATCGGGACGGGCGGCCTGATGGCGAAGGCTGCCAGCCTTGGGCATCGAGTCGTGTTGGTCACGGCGACAAACGGCGAGCAGGGCGAGCCACAGCCCGGTGTGCTCGACGATGGCGAGGTTCTGGCGGATCGCCGACTCGTCGAGCTCGCAGCGTCGGCCAAGATTCTCGGCGCCGAGTTGGTTCTCCTGGGATACGAAGACTCCGGGATGATGGGGGAGCCGACAAACGACAATCCCCGATGCTTCTGGCAAGCCGATCTCGAGGACGCGGCGCGTCGCCTGGCCGACGTGCTCGGTGAGGTCGAAGCCGACGTCCTCACGGTCTACGACGCCCATGGTCTCTACGGGCATCCCGATCACATCAAGGTGCACCAGGTCGGTGTGCGCGCCGCGGCGATGAGCGGGATCGAGCATGTCTACATGGGAACGGTGAATCGGGATCGTGCTCTCGCCGGGTTCGCGGCCATGCAGGAGCAAATGGGCCCCGAGGCTGATTTGCCGAACCCCGATGACTTCGCAGAATTCGGCATGCCAGAGCAAGACCTCTCGTTCGAGCTCGACGTGTCCGACTACATCGACATCAAGAAGGAGGCGCTTTCGCAGCATCGATCCCAGGTCTCACCCGACGACTTCTTTCTTGCCATGCCTGACGAAGCGTTCCGGGCGATGTTCGGTGTCGAGACGTATGCGATTCCCGGCAAGACGAACACCGGTGGCCCGGTCTCGGTCGATCTTCTTCCCGGCCTGTAGGACGCGCCTGTACGACCAGCCTGTAGAACGCGGCAGCGTCAGACGAAGTCGCCTTCGTCGAACCCACCCAGATCGCCTGCGCCTCGAAACACGTGGGCCCGACCATCGGAGCGCACCAAAATCGCAGAGCCGGTGAAGTTGCCTTCGGGACCGGAGATCAACAAGTGGTATGGCGCCTGTTCGAGCGCTTCGTTCTCGCGGGTCTTGACGATCAGCTCCCAATCGAGCGACGTGTTCTCGGGGTAGCGAACCACCATCAAGTCGCCGCCGACGAGTGGGAGATCACGGCCCGAGGCTGCCAGCGACTCGACGTAGAACTGGCGGTGCTGCATTGGCGCGATGGTAGCTGAGAGGTCCTGATCTGCCGCCGGTACGCTTCCGCCGTGTCATTTGCGCAGATCCATGTCGTCTGGGCCTGGGTGGTCATCGGCTCCAATGCCCTTGCCGGGCTCTGGGCACTCGGTGCACACCGCCTCCCCGTTCTGCGACATCGGGCCCTGTGGATCTTCACTGGCGCCGCGGAGGTGGCCATCGGTGTGCAGGTCGTACTCGGCGTGCTCGCCTTGAACGTCGAGAACAAGTCGATCGGTCAGTTCCACATGTTCTACGGCTTCATCGCCTTTGCTTCGGTCGGGATTCTCTACAGTTACCGCCAGCAGCTCGAGGAGTGGACCTACCTCCTGTACGGCTTTGGCGGCCTGTTCTTGATGGGTCTCGGGCTCCGAGCCGTCTACTTGGGGTAGCGGCCATCCACGACACGAGACGCGAACGACCCCTGCCCAGCAGAACCGGACAGGGGTCGTTCGTGAGGCGTTGTCGAGCGTCATGGACGCAACGAGAGTGCTACATCGCAGCAGCGATTCCGAGCTCGCCGAAGCCCTTGTCGACGTAGTTGGCGCGGAACATGTCGCGCAGCTTGGTGGCGCTGGCGTCGTAGGCGCTCTTGTCGTCCCAGGTGTTGCGGGGGTTCAAGATGTCGTCGGGGACACCGGGGCAAGAGGTCGGCATGCGCAAGCCGAGAATCTCTTGGGTTTCGGTCGGTACGTCGTCGAGGTCGCCGTTGAGCGCAGCGTCGAGCAACGCTCGGGTGTGCTTGAGCGACATGCGCGAACCAACGCCGTAGCCGCCGCCCGACCATCCGGTGTTGAGCAGCACGCAGCGCGTGTGATGCTTCTCCATGCGATCGGCGAGGAGTTCGGCGTACACCGATGGCTTCTGCGCCATGAACGGTGCACCGAAGCAGGCCGAGAACGTTGCTTGGGGTTCGGTGACGCCCACTTCGGTGCCGGCGAGCTTCGAGGTGAAACCGGTGACGAAGTGGTACATGACCTCGTCGGTGTTCAGGATCGACACCGGCGGCAGCACGCCGAACGCGTCGGCGGTGAGCAGCACGATGGTCTCGGGGTGCGGTCCGCGGGCTCCCTCGGCGACACCGGGATTGCAGGTCAGGGGGTAGGCGAAGCGGGTGTTCTCGGTGACCGAGTCGTCGGTGAGATCGAACTCCTGCGGATCGGTCTCCTCGATTGCCTTCCCCGGTATGGCAGGCACGTTCTCGATGAGGGTGTTTTTCATCGACAGCGCGGCGGCGATGACCGGCTCGTGGTCTTTGTCGAGGTCGATCAGCTTGGCGTAGCAGCCGTCTTCGAAGTTCGAAATACCACCCTCGGTCCACACGTGCTCGTCATCGCCGATCAGCAGGCGGTTCGGATCGGCCGACAGCGTGGTCTTGCCGGTACCGGAGAGGCCGAAGAGGATGGCGGAGTCGCCGTTGGGACCAACGTTGGCCGAGCAGTGCATCGACAGTTGGCCCTTGGCCGGTAGCACGAAGTTCATCAGCGTGAACATGGTCTTCTTGTTGACGCCGCAGTAGTCGGCCTTGCCGAGCACCAGGGCGACCCTGGTCTCGATGTCGATGATGACGGCCCGTTTGGTGAGTGTGCCGTCACGCTCGGGATCGCACTCGAACGACGGAACGTTGATCAGCGTCCAGCCCGACTCGGCCCGATCGGCATCGTTGCGGACACCCTTCGGGAACATGATGTTGCAGAAGTACGCATGGGTGGCGTACTCGCCAACGAACCGGAAGGCCTCGGAGTAACCGGGGTCGGTGCCGCAAAAGACATCGGTTGCGTACAGTCGAGCCTTGCGGGCGTTCAGGTACTCGACGACTCGGGGCAGCAGAGCGTCGAACGCATCGGCGTCGAACTGCTTGAAGTCGTTCTTCCACCACACCGTGTCGACGGTGTCGGGGCGGGCAACGGCGAAGGTGTCTTGGACCGGTCGACCGGTGCAGGTTGGGTCGGAATAGAAGACCAGGGGCCCGTCGACGCCGAGTGCCGTGGCGAAGGACTTCGGTACATCCTCGGGACCATCGAGCGAAACCCGCCCCCGGTCGTTGGCGATGGCCTCGTTGAAGAGATCGTCTTGGCTGAGACCGAACTGGAGATCGATGCCCTTGAGGCCGAACTTCTGCTCGAGTTCTCCCGCTACATCTGCGGTCGTACGGTTTGATGTCACGTGCTACTCCGACGTCGTTGTCGAACGGATAGGGGAAGTGGAAGCCACGAGTGGCGACCGGTTCTGCTCAGGCTTCGTCGTCTTGCAGCCAGGCCGGTGTGCCCATATCGACCTCGGAACCCAAGCGGACGCGAATGGCCTGCTGCTGCTCGTTGAGATCGAAGTTGACGCGCTGGCCCGGACGAAGCATCCGGAAGACCGAATCACGAAGCGCGTCTCGGGCCAGGTCGATCTCGGTGAGATCTCGCTCGCTCAATACGACGCCGTCTTTGGTCACTGGATCGTACGACTTCACTACACCCTGCATGAGTTCCTCGATTTCGCTGATCTTGTCGCTGATTGGGGTTTGCTCACTGCTTGGCAGCGTGTGCCGCACACCCACCCCGAGGTGGGATACCGGCCAGACTATGCCAAGCAAGAACCTTGACGAAAGCCCGAATGGGTAGTATCGCTCCGAGCAATTGCCCTCATCGGTGCAAGCTATCCGATGCGCTCATCGAGAGGCACGACTCCGTAAACGCTTACATTGAGCCTCACCTGGCACGCAGCGATCGCGAACCGCCGATCTGCGGTACGAAATGAGGACTCGACGGATCGAGCCTGCACACTGGAGGCGCTATGACCTCCGGCACGCAGAAGCTCGAACCTTTTGGCTATCGCGGCTTGCAGGGCATCAGCGTCACGAAGTTGAACGGCGTTGGTGACAAGAAGCTGAAGGGCCTCGGAGCGCTCGAAATCGAGACGTTGCTCGACCTACTCACCCATTATCCGAGACGGTACATCGATCGGACCAAAGAGGCTCGGATCGCCGATCTGACCGAGGGCGAGGAAGCCAGCGTCTTCGTGACGGTCAAACGAACCGACTCGCGCCGAATCAAGGGCAACCGGGCGATGGTCACGTCGGTGGTGTCCGATGGGCACTCGTCGATGAAGTTGACGTTCTTCAATCAGCAGTGGCGGGTTCGCCAGTTGGTGGAGGGCAAAGAGGCGGTCGTCTACGGGAAGTTGTCGTTCTTCCGTAACGAGCGCCAGATGTCGAACCCGGTGGTCGATCTCGTCGGCGACCAGACCGGCCGCATCATTCCCGTCTACCCCCAATCGGAAAAGTCGGGTCTGCAGACCAACGACCTCGTGAAATTCGTTGCCGAGGCGCTTCGCCGGACCACCGGCGAGGGAGCTCGGGGCATCGTCGAGCCACTCCCGATGTCGTTGCTCGACCGGTACGACTTCGTGGATCGCCAGGCCGCCATCGTCGGGATTCATGAGCCCGAAACGATGGCGCACGCCATGATGGCAAAGCGGCGGTTGATCTTCGACGAACTTTTCCGCATGCAGCTTGCACTCGTCATGCGAAAACGAGCGATCGAAGCCACCGAGGTCGGCCTCCTCCACACCATCGACGGCCCGCTCGTGCGACGCTTCTACGACAGTCTGCCCTTCCCGCTCACCGGAGCGCAGCAGAGGGCAATCGGCGAGATCGATCGTGATCTGGCTCGAGGTATTCCTATGCATCGACTGCTCCAGGGTGATGTCGGGTCTGGAAAAACCCTCGTTGCCGTTGCCTCGATGCTCGCCGGTATCGATGGCGGTCACCAGGCGGCGCTGATGGCGCCGACCGAGGTGCTCGCCGAGCAGCACGCTTCTGGCATCAAGCGGCTGCTCGACGGTCTCACCGTTCCTGCTCCCAACAGCCTGCTCGGTGATCGACCCCTCAAGATCGAACTGCTGTCGAACCGAACGTCAACCGCTGATCGCCGCCGCATCCTCAACGATCTCGTCGTCGGCGAGGTCGACCTCGTGATCGGGACTCACGCGCTCATCCAAGACAAGGTGAAGTTCCATTCGCTCGGTGTTGTCGTGATCGACGAACAGCATCGATTCGGCGTCGAACAACGAGCGGCCCTACGTGACAAGTCGGCGGGTGAAGCGCTGCCCGATGTGCTCGTCATGACCGCAACGCCGATCCCTCGAACGGCGGCGATGACCGTCTATGGCGACCTCGATGTCTCGGTGCTCGACGAACTCCCGCCGGGTCGCACGCCGATTGTGACGCACTGGGTGCGAGCCGCGGGGTCGCTCGATGGCGAGGTCGAACCGCAGGGTGCCGCCGACCTCGATCGCATGTGGGACGCGGTGCGAACCGCGATCGGCGAAGGCCGGCAGGTCTACGTGGTCTGTCCCCTGATCGATGAGTCCGAAAAGATCGAGGTTGCCTCGGCCGAGTCGATCTTCGAACGGCTCACGATGGCGGAACTCCGTGATCACACGCTGGGATTGTTGCACGGCCGACTGACGCCTGGTGAGAAGGACGAGACGATGGAGGCCTTCCGATCGGGTCGGCTCGATGTGCTGGTTGCCACCACGGTGATCGAGGTTGGTGTCGATGTTCCGAACGCCACCGTGATGGTGATCCTCGATGCCGATCGGTTCGGCATCGCCCAGCTCCATCAGCTTCGCGGACGCGTCGGTCGGGGGCAGCACGCCTCGACCTGCTGGCTGGTCGGCGAAGCAGGCACACCCGATGGTGAGGCCCGGCTCGAGGCGCTCGTCGCCAGCACCGACGGCTTCGAGCTGGCCGAGGTCGATCTCGACCTGCGGGGCGAAGGCACGATTCTGGGCGAACGGCAGAAGGGCCAAAACGATCTGAAGCTGGCGTCATTGCGTCGTGATCGCGAGACGGTCGTCAAGGCTCGGCAGGCGGCAATCGAACTCATCGATGCCGATCCGACGCTGGAGCACCACCCGGCGCTCGCCGCCGAACTCGAAGTCTTCCTCGACGAAGCCGACGCCGAGTTCCTGCTCAAAAGCTGACGCTCCGCTCGCGCATGTCGAGCTGGAAAGCAACGAAAACGACCATCCGCGGTCCATCTCGTTGTTTTCCACGTGGCCGCCGAGTCGCGCGACCGTCAGTAGGCATCGCTGTCGTCGTCGGCGATGACGATGTCCCAGCGGTCGAGGCAGTCCTTGCAGCGGTAGG
>RCMY010004887.1_pt1 | contig 11460 bp, 7 predicted proteins | sample 2041341 | NCBI WGS metagenome assembly RCMY01 (sample SAMN09708234, study PRJNA481090) | Marine sediment metagenome, whole genome shotgun sequencing project.
TAAAAGTGTTCTCGGTATGGTGATTCCCGATAAAGGAGAAATCAAAATAAAAGAGAAATCAGTGCTCAATAAATGGGAATATCGAAATGAAATCAATTATTTACCTCAAATTGCTAACTTTCCTGCGAATCTGACTGTGAGTGAGCTAATAGCGATGGTTAAAAATTTACGCCCAAAGCAAGGCAACGATCATGATTTAATTACTTTATTTGGATTGGAACCTTTTTTAGATAAAAAATTGGGTAATCTTTCCGGTGGAACAAAACAAAAAGTGAACATTCTGCTTACGTTCATGTTCGATAGTGATTTATTGATTTTGGATGAACCAACTACTGGTTTAGATCCCATTTCGTTAATTCATTTAAAAGAAATCATTCAAAAAGAAAAAGATAAAGGAAAAACCATTTTAATCACAACCCATATCATGAGTTTTGTGGAGGAGGTTGCCGATGAAATTGTGTTTCTATTGGATGGCGTAATTCATTTCAAAGGAAGTATTAAAAGTTTGAAAGATCAAACAGATCAAACAGATTTAGAACATGCGATTGCACAATTAATGATTAAAGAAAATGTTTAAAATATTAAAATATAGTTTTTACGATTTAATGCGTAGCCGTTGGAGTTATGTGTATTTCCTTTTTTATCTTGCCTTAGGCTTCGTGCTATTATTTTTGAATAATGACATCAATAAAGCCATTATCACTTTGTTGAATATCATCATCGTTTTAACACCCTTGATCGGAACCATTTTTGGGGTGATGTATTATTATAATTCCAAAGAATTTACAGAGCTTTTACTAGCGCAACCTATCAAAAGAAGTAAAATATTTTTAGGTCAATATATCGGAATTTCAGTGTCATTAACGCTTAGTCTGGTGCTCGGTTTGGGTATTCCTTTTTTGATGTATGGTTTGTTTAAATCGACTGCTATTTTTGATTTTGCTTTATTGTTAGTTGTGGGTTCTCTGCTCAATTTTATTTTTGTGGCATTAGCATTTAACATTGCTTTATCCAATGACAATAAAATAAAGGGTTTTGGTTATGCTATTTTAATGTGGCTATTTTTGGCAGTGATTTACGATGGCTTATTTTTGATTTCATTGATTGTTTTTAATGATTATCCCTTAGATAAATTCTCTTTGGTAGCGACCATGTTTAACCCAATTGATTTATCGCGAATTTTAATATTACTTAAATTAGATATTTCTGCCTTGCTCGGTTATACTGGAGCGGTTTTTAAACAATTTTTCGGCACCAATTTAGGTTTATTTGTTTCTTTATTGGTGATGTTTTTATGGATTGTTTTCCCAGTATGGCGCATTCATAATAAACTTAGAAAAAAGGATTTTTAGGATTAAGTTTAACTTTTTATTCTTTTAAAAACCCATTTCATGAAATCATGAAATGGGTTTTGCATGTTATTTTTTTCTTCTAAAAAAGCAAGGTACTTGATGGCGAAATTTAGGAATATACCTATCTTTGAACTTCGCTCAAAAAAGGCAAGCTTAAAGTCTTTTTACGATTAATTAATTATAAAAAATGGTTTAGTTGTATAAAACCATTGGAAGATATTGCAAGAAATCTATGAAAAATTACAAGCCGAAGAACAGGTTGCAAGCCTCAGAATATATAGCAGGAATTTTAGCAGGAGATCGCGTTATTTTATCTCGTGCCATTACCATTGTCGAAAGTAGTTTAGAGAGTGATAAAATCCTTGCTAAAGAAATAATTCAGGCTATTTTACCAAAATCGGGTAACTCTATTCGCATCGGTATTACCGGTGTTCCAGGAGTTGGAAAAAGTACTTTTATTGAAGCTTTTGGTAAGCATTTAGTGTCAAAACAACATAAAGTTGCAATTCTCTCTATCGACCCGAGTAGCCAAAGATCGAGAGGTAGTATTCTGGGTGACAAAACAAGAATGGAAGATTTAGCCAATTTAGAAGAGGCATATATTCGTCCGTCTGCTTCTGGCGATACTCTTGGTGGTGTTTCGAATAAAACCGGTGAAACAATGTTGCTTTGCGAGGCTGCCGGCTACGATGTAATTTTGATTGAAACAGTTGGAGTAGGGCAATCAGAAACGGCAGTTCATGGCATGACCGATTTCTTTTTATTGTTAATGTTGGCTGGTGCTGGAGATGAATTGCAAGGCATCAAGAAAGGTATTATGGAAATGGCCGACATGGTGGTTATTAACAAGGCAGATGGCGATAATATTCGAATGAGTGAAATGGCTCGTTTGCAATACCAAAATGCGCTACATATTTTCCCACAATCTGAATCGGGTTGGTCTCCAGTGGTTAGCACGGCCTCTTCAACGAAAAATATTGGAATTGATAGTGTATGGATAGAGATTGAAAAGTATAAAAAATTAGTTTCCGAAAATGGTTATTTTGAAAGCAATAGAAAAAACCAGCAAATTCAATGGATGTACAACAATATCAATGAAGATTTAAAACGCTTATTTTACGATTCAAAAAATATAAAATCTCATTTAAAAACACTGGAAAAAGATATTATTACTGCAAAAATATCTCCCGTAAAAGCCGCCCAAATTATGATGGAGGAGTTTAAAAAATCATTTTAAAAGTGTGTTCTAAATGGCAGAACTGAAATAGTCGATGCTGAACAAGTTCTTTGGAGTCAAATGGCAAACCTAAGAGGAATAGTAAAGGTTAAAAGCTCCTTCCTTTTTCCCAAAGGGAGGTGGGCCGATTTATCGGGTCGGAGGGATTAGTCAAAAGTACCAACAAATAGAGCCAATTTTAAGATGTTGCTAATTAAAAAAAACTAATCTCCCCGTCCGCCACAGGCGGACACCCCTCTTTAAAAAAAAGAGGGGAGCTAAAAAAACAGTAGAATCGGGTGGTTTTATAGGATTATTTCAATTTTCTATTTATAAAAATGAACTTGAAAACCAATACTTTTATAACTAATTGGGCAGCTTTAATACATAATTAAAATTAATCGTTTGGTAGTAAATTTATTTAGATGAAAATTTTAGAATCAGAACGCTTATACCTTCGAGAATTGACTTTAGATGATGCTGAAAATATGTATCGTTTAAACAATGATGTAGAGGTTTTGAAATTTACCGGTGACGTTCCTTTTTCTAGTGTGGAAGCGGCCAAAATATTTTTGAAAAACTATGAGTCTTACAAAAGGTATGGTTTTGGTCGTTGGGCGGTTATTAAAAAAAGTGATGAAAAGTTTATAGGTTGGTGTGGATTGAAATATTCCCCAAACACAGACGAATATGATATAGGATTCCGGTTTTTAAAAAAATATTGGAATAAAGGTTTTGCCACAGAATCAGCCAAAGCCTGTGTAGAATTTGGATTTCGAAAATTTGAAATGAAAGTGATCGTAGGTCGTGCGATGAAAGAAAATATATGTTCTATTCGGGTTTTAGAAAAAATCGGACTTATCTATGTGAAACCCTTTGATTTTGACGGAGAAGAAGGTTTAATTTATCAGATATCTAGTTTTAAAAGATAAAGTATTTAAAAAAAACAATCAAAAATCAATCCAATTAGAAGTCTGTAAAATCATTAATTCCAGATTAATTTTGTCATCTCAAATATTTTCTATTACTTGTAAAAAGATATCTATTTAATGCAAAATAAGCTAAAAGAAATACTCCCTAGATTAGAGCATATCCGTAAGGAGCTACATCAAAATCCTGAACTGTCACAAAATGAATACGCCACCGCAAAGCGAATTAAAAATTATTTGAAAACGCATTGCAAAGCCGAAGTTTTATCGGTTGCAGAAACTGGTGTTTTAGCGATTTTTGATAGTGGATTTCCAGGTAAAACAGTTTTATTAAGAGCAGATACTGACGCTTTGCCAATTCAAGAAATTAATAATTTTGAGTACAAATCGAAAGTTTCTGGTGTGAGTCATAAATGTGGTCATGACGGACATACAACAATCATGCTCGGCGTGGCAGAATTGCTCACTGATTTTTCCTTAAAAAAAGGAAAAGTACTGCTTCTTTTTCAACCTTCTGAAGAAAATGGGTTAGGCGCAGCAGCAGTTTTGAAAAGTAAATATTTTCAAAATATAGTGATAGATTACGCTTTTGCCTTACATAATCTTCCCGGTTTTGAACAAAATAGTATTATTTTAAAAGAGCATGTTTTTAATGCTAATGTGAAAAGTATGATTATGAAGTTTCAAGGGAAAACTGCTCATGCAGCAGAGCCTGAAAAAGGATATAATCCTGCCTTGGCAATTGCCGAAGTCTTACAGTTTTGTGAAGTGGAAACGAAAAATAAGCCGGAAGAAAATGATTTTTTTCTTATCACACCAATCCATATAAAATTAGGAGAAAAAGCATATGGAGTTTCTGCGGGAGAAGGAGAATTGCATGTTACTATTAGAAGTTGGGATTTGCATCTGTTTGATCAAAAATGTTTGAAATTGGAAAATTTCATTGCTGAAACATGTAAAAAGTACCATGTAACCAATGACATTTCTTGGACACAAGAATTTTACGCCAATAAAAATGATACTCAAGCGGTACAATATATACGGAGGGCAGCCATAAAAAACAACTTTAAAATTCTCGAAATGGAACATCCTTTTAAATGGGGGGAAGATTTCGGTTTGTTTACTCAAAAATACAAAGGAGCTATGTTTGGCTTGGGTTCTGGTGAAAAAGTTCCGGCATTACACAATCCGGATTACGATTTCCCGAATGAAATATTAGCAACCGGAATACAACAATTTTATCAAATACTTCAAGAAGTAAATACAAATTAATGCAACATACATCACATATAGAACTCTCGAAATCCGCCTTAAAAACCAATATTTCGTTTATTAAAAATATGCTCGGAGACAGTATTTTTTCTTCTGTCGTAAAAGGAAACGCATATGGTCATGGCATTGCTAATTTTTGTCCGTTAGCCTATGAAAATGGCGTGCGTCATTTTAGTGTTTTTAGTGCAAATGAAGCGTATGAGGTTTTTCAATGTCTTCCAAAAAACACTACCATAATGATAATGGGATATATCGATGATGATCAATTAGAATGGGTAATTGCCAATGAGATCGAGTTCTTTGTTTTTGAAGTAGATCGTTTGCATCAAGCCATAGATCTAGCAAAAAAGTTAAAAAAACCTGCAAAAATTCATATCGAATTAGAAACGGGGATGAACCGCACCGGTTTTCCTATTCGAAATATAAAAAAATTGTTTCATGAATTGCATGAGAATAGAAATCATATAGTAATAAGTGGAGTTTGTTCGCATCTCGCTGGAGCTGAAAGTATTGCGAATTATAAGCGGATTAAAGATCAATATGAAAAATTTAAGAAAACACAGCATAAACTTTCTAAGTTAGATTGGTTGCAAACAAAATACCATTTGGCATGTTCTGCGGCGAGTATGCAATATCCAAAAACAAGAATGGATATTGCTCGAATTGGGATTTTGCAATACGGATTTTTCCCCAGTAATGAAGTTTTGGTACAATATCTCACAAAAAATAAAACCCATGAATACCCTTTAAAAAGATTGATTTCTTGGAAAACTAAAGTAATGGATGTAAAAGAAGTCAAAACCGGTGAATTTATAGGTTATGGAACTTCTTTTTTTACGAATGCAAAAACAAAAATTGCCTTGATTCCGATTGGTTATTCCCACGGATTTAGCAGGTCATTAAGCAATCAAGGAAAAGTGCTTATTCGCGGACAACGTTTAGATGTGATTGGCACAGTAAATATGAATATGATGGCTGTGGATATCACAAAATTTAATTCGATTGAAAAAGGGGATGAGGTAGTTATTATCGGTAAGCAAGGTGATTTGGAAATCTCCGTTTCCTCCTTTAGTAATTTTAGCGATTTGGTGAATTATGAGTTGCTTACAAGACTTCCAGCTAATATTTCGAGAAAAATTATAGATTAGGTAAAAATACTATTTTGAATAAAACAAAATAGTATTTTTATGGTTTGAAAAGAATACTACAACCATCTATTTTAATATAAAAAATCTCTTTTCCAACACTTATTTTATTCCTTTGAAAATGAAAACAGTACAATTATTTTTTGTCCTATTTTTAACGACATTTTTTTCTTTTGCGCAAGAGTTTGAAACAAAAATTGGCGGACACGAATATACCTTGGAGATTCCTGATTATTTGAAACGAACCTTTGATTTGAACGATGTTGCAACACTGCAATACAAAAACATATTAAAAGACGTTTATCTGATTGTCATTGAAGATGATAAAAAAGAGTTAGAATCTTTAGAAATTGAATTTCCAAATGCAACTGAGTTTCTATTATTTTTTGTAAAAGATTATAATGCAGAAGCCGAGAATCGAGTACAAAGTGAGATAGTAGAATTTGAAAATAACGGTATTAATTTTTCGCAAGTGGAGTTGTCTTTTACAGATGTGGAAGGAGATTATTTTATGTTGATTACAGCAGTTGAAACAAAAACACACTTTTATAAAGTCATGAATTGGACAAAATTAGCCGAAAAAGACATCTATTACGCCGATTTTAAAAGAACTGCAAAATCTTTACAGGATTGATTTATGAATGAATAACAATTTTGTTTTTATAAGTTGATTTTTATTACTCGTTTATTATTGCTTAAATTATAATTGGTTTGTTAGAGATTTTAAAGAGTGAATTCCCAAAAGGGGTTAAATTTAAATTTCCTTGGAGAAAATACCAAGCAAGAGTTTTTGAGGAACTGGAGGAGCATCTAAAAGATGATCATTTACATATTATTGCACCGCCAGGCTCTGGTAAAACAATTCTTGGATTGGAAGTTGCAGTGCGATTGAATAAACCAACTCTTATTTTTGCACCCACAATTGCTATTCGAAATCAATGGATTAATCGATTCTGCACATTTTTTTTACAAGATGAAATAAGACCTGACTGGATTTCAAATGATATTAAAAACCCAAAATTTTTAACGGTAGTAACCTATCAATCATTACATGCTGCTTGTGCCGGAAGAATAGAATCTGAACAAGATGATGAAGGTAATAATGAATTTGGAACAGATAAAAATCTTAAAGCAATTTCAAATAAAGGTGCGATTGAAATTATTGCTTTATTGAAAGCGCAAAACATTGGCACAATTGTGGTTGATGAGGCGCATCATTTGAAAAATGCATGGTGGAAATCGCTAACAAAAATAAAAAAGGCTCTAAACCCTACCGTTGTAGGGCTAACGGCAACTCCACCATATGATGTGACGTATGCCGAATGGCAGCGATATCTAGAATTGAATGGGCCAGTAGATGCGGAAATATCGGTACCTGAGTTAATTTTAGAAGGCAATTTATGTCCACATCAAGATTATGTTTTGTTTTCTCAACCAACCATTGATGAAAGCCAAAAAATAAATGCATATAGAAATCGGATTGAAAATTTATTTAATGAAATAAAATCTGATGATATTTTTAAAACTGCTCTAATAGAACATCCGGTTTTTCAAAATCCGAATTTGAATTTAGATTGGATTTATACGAATTTCGAGTACTTTTCTGCGATATTAGTTTTTCTTAATGAATTGGATGTGCCAATTCCTAAAGGTCATTTGGAAGTAATTGGTGATAAAAATTTCAGTATTCCGAAATTAACTTACCAATGGATGGAGATTTTATTGACATTTTATTTGCATAAAGATTCTCAAAACTTCCTAAATTATATTGAGCATCAAGAAAAGTTAACCAACAAGCTAAAACGAAACGGTGCAATGGAAAGACGTTCCATAAATTTTATGGAAAACTATAAAATTAGGCAGCACGTAACTTCCAGTTTAAGTAAGCTTGAAAGTATTAAAAAAATTGTAGATTTTGAATACGACGTTTTGAAAGAAGATTTACGTATGGTTATTTTAACTGATTTCATCCGTAAAGAATATTTGATACAACAACCTGAGAATACTATTGAAATCACCAAAATTGGTGTTATGCCTATTTTTGAAAAGTTAAGACGATCGAATCAACAAAATCTAAAAATTGGTGTTTTAACGGGTTCTTTAGTTATTATTCCAAGAACTGCCTTGTCAAGTTTTGAGATAGTTTGTGAAAAAATTCTTGATATAAAACCAGTGATAAATCCTGTTCCGTTTGATTCCAATTATATTATTGTAGGGATGAACAACCAAATAAAGAGTCACATGGTTCACATTATTACTCAGATATTCCAAAAGGGTGAAATTGAAGTTTTGATAGGTACAAAGTCTTTACTTGGTGAGGGTTGGGATGCTCCATCTATAAATGCCTTAGTTTTGGCAAGTTTTGTTGGTTCTTATGTGCTTTCAAATCAAATGCGTGGGCGCGCTATTAGAACCCAAGAAAAAAATAGTAATAAAACTGGAAATATCTGGCATTTAGTTTGTTTAGACAACACAATGTCAAATGGTGGAGATGATTTTGAATTATTAAAAAGAAGATTTAAAGCGTTTGTTGGTATTTCATTCAGGGAAAAAGCAAGTATTGAAAATGGAATCTTACGCTTAAATTTGCCCCAAGAAATAGCAACGATAGATGCTGTTTTATCTGTTAATGAGATTATGTTTTCTAAAGCGGAAAAACGTGATGAATTAAAGGAAGAATGGCGTAAAGCTTTGGAGAGTGGTGTGGTTTTGAAAGAAGAAATAAAAGTGCCTTTTTCTAGGAGAAATGATTATCAAAAAACAAAAACTTTCTATTATAATCGTACAATTGCCTATTTGGTTGGAATGTTAACCTCCGGTATAGCAAGTTTTAGTTATGAAGTGCTTCACGTTTTTAAAAATGTCGGAAGAAGATTTAGAACCAAAGAACAGTTCTATTATTTTTTAATGTTTGTAGGAATAGCCGGGGTTCTTGTTTTCGGAAGAATGGCTTTTAAAACTTTGCGTGCCTATATAAAATACAGAGATATATCGAAAGATGTTCAAAAAATTGGAGAAGCACTTTTGGCTTCATTGATTCAAATAGAATTAATTCACACCAACATATCTGAATTAGATGTTGTTTGTGAAATGGATGATTCAGGAGCAATTTATTGTCGATTGGAAGGTGGAACCACATATGAAAAATCGCTCTTTATAACTTCGCTGCAAGAAATCGTTGAAGCCGTAAACAACCCAAGATATATAATAATTAGAAAAAGCTTTGTCTTAAAAATAATATCTCAAAAGGATTATCATGCAGTTCCTGAAGTAATTGGATTTAAAAAGAAATCAGCAGAATATTTTGCAATGCGATGGCATAATTTAGTTGGGAATTGCGAACTAATTTACACGAGAACCTTAGAAGGTCGTAAATTATTACTACAATCCAGAATAAAATCTTTGGCCTCTGAATTTCAAGAGGAAACAGAACGGATTAACAAATGGCGATAGTTTAAAATTTCGTTTTTAGCTTTTTAGTAAATAGAAAATCACAAATCAAAAATCACAAAAAAACCTACTGCGCTTTTACACACAACAGGTTTTTTCATTCAAATATTTATATATTGTCTTTATTCTTGCTCTAAATATTTCTCCATAATAGTAATCGCAGATTCTGAAATTACAGTACCAGGTCCGAAAATTGCAGCAACTTTCTTGCTTAACAAGAAATCATAATCTTGTGACGGAATAACACCGCCAGCGAAAACCATAATATCCGGTCTTCCCAATTTTGCTAATTCATCAATCAACTGCGGAATCAGTGTTTTATGACCTGCTGCCAAACTGGAAGCACCAACAAAATGCACATCATTTTCTATGGCTTGTTTTGCAACTTCTTCTGGAGTTTGGAATAAAGATCCCATATCAACATCAAAACCTAAATCGGCAAAACTTGAAGCAACAACTTTCGCTCCTCTATCGTGTCCGTCTTGTCCCATTTTTGCAACCATCACGCGTGGTCGACGACCTTCAATTTCTGCAAATTTATCTGCTAATTTTTGTGCCTTAACAAACTTACTGTCGTTATTTACTTCTTTACTATACACGCCACTTATTAATTTAGTATCGGCTTTATGACGACCGAAATGAACTTCTAATGCATCTGAAATTTCTCCCAAAGTAGCAAAATTTTCAGCTGCTTCTACAGCTAATTCCAATAAGTTGCCTTTTCCTGTTTCTGCACAATTTGACAATGCCGTTAAATTAGCATCAACAACTGCTTGGTTTCTATTCTCTCTTAGTTTTTTCAAACGTGCAATTTGAGAATCACGAACAGCAGTATTATCAACATCTAAAATTTCGATATCTGTTTTTTCTTTAGTTTGGTATTTATTAACACCCACCAAAATATCTTGTCCGCTATCTAATCTTGCTTGTTTACGAGCAGAAGCTTCTTCAATTCTCATTTTCGGAACTCCGGTTTCAATAGCTTTCGCCATACCGCCAAGTTCTTCCACTTCTTCGATTAATTTCCATGCTTTTTTAGCAATTTCTTGCGTTAAATATTCCACATAATACGAACCAGCCCAAGGATCTACCGCTTTGGTAATTTGGGTTTCTTCTTGAATATAAATTTGCGTATTACGTGCTATTCTTGCAGAAAAATCTGTTGGTAAAGCAATCGCCTCATCCAAAGCATTGGTATGTAATGATTGTGTTCCGCCTAATCCGGCAGCCATCGCTTCGATACAAGTTCTGGCAACATTGTTAAATGGATCTTGTTCACTCAAACTCCATCCTGAAGTTTGACTATGTGTACGCAAAGCCATTGATTTTGGATTTTGCGGATTAAAAGATTTTATAATTTTTGCCCAAAGCATACGAGCTGCACGCATTTTAGCAATTTCCATAAAATGATTCATTCCAACGGCCCAGAAAAAGGATAATCGTGGAGCGAATTCATCAATTTTTAAACCTGATTTTAATCCGGTTCTGATGTATTCCATTCCATCTGCCAAAGTATATGCCAATTCAATATCGGCGGTTGCACCAGCTTCTTGCATGTGGTAACCACTAATAGAAATGGAGTTAAATTTAGGCATATTATTGGTGGTATATTCAAAGATATCTCCAATGATTTTCATCGATGGAAGAGGTGGGTAGATGTACGTATTTCGCACCATAAACTCCTTTAAAATATCATTTTGAATCGTTCCGCTTAATTCGTTTAAAGCAACTCCTTGTTTTTTAGCAGCGGCAATATAAAATGCCATAATCGGTAAAACTGCACCGTTCATCGTCATAGAAACAGACATTTTATCTAATGGAATTTGATCGAACAAAATTTCCATATCTAAAATTGAGTCAATTGCTACTCCCGCTTTACCAACATCACCGGTTACCCGAGGATGGTCAGAATCATAACCACGGTGTGTGGCTAAATCGAAAGCAACCGAAAGTCCTTTTTGACCAGCGGCGAGGTTTCTTCTATAAAATGCATTCGATTCTTCTGCAGTTGAAAAACCTGCATATTGACGAATGGTCCACGGACGAGTAACATACATTGTGCTGTAAGGTCCTCTTAAAAATGGAGGAATTCCGGC
>RCMY010004888.1_pt1 | contig 11460 bp, 8 predicted proteins | sample 2041341 | NCBI WGS metagenome assembly RCMY01 (sample SAMN09708234, study PRJNA481090) | Marine sediment metagenome, whole genome shotgun sequencing project.
GCGCCCGCGTGGTGGTAGTGTCGATAAGTCTGACAAGTAGGCCGATCCCGGTTGTCTAGACCAACAATCAGTCGACCGCGCCGTGCAGACTGATTAACTCTGAGATCAGCTCTTCCGCCGTTTCCGAAGCATCAATAATTTGAAAGCCAGCCCAGTGGCGATTGTCCTGGCTTGCCTCGCGGCACCACAGGCAGTCTGCGCCGACGTTAATCACACTGTGTTCGCCGATGGGGTCAGGCAGAGTCAAGGCAAACTGGTATATTGAACCGGGCTGTAGCAGCTGCTCGGTGCTTAGCATCATGCCTTCGACCGTAATGTTAACAACCTCGCCAGCGGCACAACCATTGACAATATCAATCACTTTGATGGCTTGGCGCAGCTGTATGCGTTCATGTTTTCGATGCTGTTCTGTCATAGTAATCTCTACTCGCTGATATTTTGAGTCTAGCAGGCCACTCTGAAGCCTGGGCAGGACATTAGGACGCCTGATTGGTGCGTGGCTTTGGTACTGAGAGCTGTGCCGCACGATGATATTTGATCAGCTGTTGCAAAAAATGTCTGATTTCTAAATCCTCGCTGCCTGCGGCGATCAAGCTTTGTCGAACTGTTGGCGCAATGATGGTGAACTCAGGCACGCTGACATCGGGCACAGGTGCCACATAGGCGAGAATTTGATCAACCATCGCCAGCGTTTGACCCGCCTGATCGCTTTGGCTGCCGGCGTTAAGGTATTGGCTGGTGACGTAATTCGCCCACGTGCCGACTAGGAAATCAGCAACTGTTTTAGGTATGTCTTGTTGGTGATCGTTTATTCTCGCCTCAATAATCTGGCAAATATGCTGCTTTAATTGCTGCAGCTTGACTGTGCCGTCGTGGCCTTTCTGGCGCTTATCGCTCTGTTGAGTGATTTGTCGGTCGCACTGACGCAGATAAGCGCTAAAGCGAAATGCTAAGTCAGAAAAAACCTGGCGATTGCCGTCGCTTTCGTTAATCAGCCGCTGCACTACCGATTTGATTTCCATCAATAGCGCCGGTTTCTGCAGGTCGCCGGCTTTATTGCTATACAGCGCACACGCCTCTACCAAGCTGTCGAGTAAGCGTTTGGCTGGATGTCGCTCCGAGTTTGCGAATGCTGCGTCAGACAGCGCCAGCTTCACATACGGCGTGTAAAGCCGGCTTAAGTGATTCTTCAGATGCTCGCTCATTGCCGAATGGTTTAACAGGCTATCGAAAAGTTCGGCGGTGTATTCCAGTGGTTGCAGGGCGGTGCCATCATTCGCGGCGGTGAGTCCTGGGGCGCCAAAAACGTGGGCGCTACTCGATTCAAGGCAAACTTTGTCGGCGCTTTCGTGTGCTGCAATCAGCGCCTGCTGCGAGTCGCTTAGCGCTTCTCGAGTTTGCCCATCGTCGTCGTCAAAATGCTTAAGGTTGGACAGAATGCCATGCCCTGCCAGGCTTTGATTGACGTCGATATACAGCGAGCCCAATTGCCGCAAAAACTCATAGTCAAACACTTTATAGGCGACGATGCGCGTGTGCAGATCCCACGGCAGGTTCTGTATAGCCTGCTCCAAAGCCAGCGCAAAATTGACCGGAGCCAGCGGATTGGTAGCGATGCTAATCTTGTGTTGGCCTATTACCGACAAACGCTTGTTCAACATGTACAGCAGTTCGCTAAAGCGGCGCTCGGCTTTATCGATCATCACTGGCAGTGCCAGCTCGCTTTCCAGCGTTTCGCTGGTAGCAGCGGCAATTGCTAGCCGGTCGTTGTTGTGTTCCAGCTTGCCTTGAAAATCGGCGAAGGTGTACAGCGTAGAGGCCAAAAAAGTATTGGTGAATTCTTTATGCGCACTCCGCGGCAGCTGCGTCATTGCCAACATATCGGTTGCAGTTTGCGCGGTGCCAAGGGCGTGTAATTGGGCGCTTTTCAGCTCAAATTTGTTTAAAAAAACAGCTAAATGGTCAGTGCAAAACGACTGCGTCAGACGCAGCATCTCCTGTAACATGATGTTCTTAACTGGTTTCATATTTACTTCTTTAAAACAGTTGCTTAAAGGCGCTGTAGCAACGCCACCCGGCAGTTTCAGCGTGTCGGTCATTGTATTTTTTGAGTATAGACAAGTTCGCAAAATGCGCACAATTTGGCCGATTTATTAATTTTCGATCAACTCGACCGTCGTTTTGCGCGCTTGGCGCTTTAGCCGCTATGCTGAGGTGGCAACCTTAACTAGCGCCAAACACGTCGGTTGAATTTGCGGCCAAGTACCCCTACATTAACTGTTCACTTCGCGCCACAGGATCTTTCCTACACCTATGACGGAACAAGACAACGAGATTATTCAAGCATCGCTGGAGCAGCCAACAGATCTGGCCGCACCCGATCAAATATTGCCCGAAAAACTGTATGTGTTGCCCATTGGTGGCCGGCCGTTTTTTCCCGCACAAATTCAACCGGTTTCGGTCAGCAAGCAACGTTGGGAGGAAACATTAAAGCGAGTTGCTAAAACGCCTCACCTCGCCGTTGGTTTGATGTATGTTGGCGACGAAGAACCCGAGCAAATCGACACGGAGAAGTTGCCCGCTATCGGTTGTGTTGTGCGCTTGCATAATGTGCGCGAAAGCGACGGTGGACTACAGTTTATCGCGCAGGGAATCAAACGTTTCCGCGTGACCAACTGGTTAAGCAAACAGCGGCCTTATCTGGCGCAGGTGCAATATCCTGATCATCGCGATGAAAACGAAGCCGAAGTTAAAGCGTATGCGATGGCGATTGTGAAAGCGATCAAGGATTTGCTGCCGCTTAACCCGCTGTACACGGAAGAATTAAAAAATTATCTAAACCATTTCAGCCCTAATGAGCCGTCGCCGCTGACCGATTTCGCCGCCGCTATCACATCTGCTAAAGGTGTTGATCTACAGGATATTTTGCAAACGGTGCCGCTGATACCACGCATGGAAAAAGTGCTGCTATTGCTGCGCAAGGAAATGGAAGCGGCCAAGCTGCAAACGCAAATCAGCGCCGAGGTGAACGAAAAGGTCAGTGATAATCAACGCGAATTCTTCCTGCGCGAACAGCTGAAGATCATTCAAAAAGAGCTGGGCATTTCCAAAGACGACAAAACCGCCGACGCCGATATTTTTCGCGAGCGGCTAGAAACTCTGAACGTGCCAGCACACGTGCAGGAACGTATGGACGAGGAACTGCGAAAATTGTCAGTGCTGGACACCGGTTCGCCTGAGTACGGCGTAACACGCAACTATGTCGATTGGGTGACGTCTATTCCCTGGGGCGTTTACTCGGAAGACAAGCTCGATCTTGAACACGCCGAAAAAGTGTTGGACGAGCACCACGACGGTCTGGATGATGTAAAGCAGCGCATTATTGAGTTTCTGGCGCTGGGAGTTTTCAAGGGTGAAATATCCGGTTCTATTATTTTGCTGGTGGGGCCGCCGGGTGTTGGTAAAACTTCTATCGGCCGCTCTATTGCCGATGCTTTGGGGCGCGAGTTTTATCGCTTTAGTCTCGGCGGCATGCGCGACGAGGCGGAGATAAAAGGCCATAGGCGCACCTACATTGGCGCCATGCCGGGTAAATTGGTGCTGGCATTAAAACAGGTCGCGGTGTCCAACCCTGTCATCATGCTCGACGAAATCGACAAGGTCGGCGCTTCCTTTCATGGCGATCCTGCATCTGCCCTACTCGAAGTGTTGGACCCGGAGCAGAACAGCGAATTTTTGGACAATTACGTCGATCTGAAGCTGGACCTGTCCAAGGTTTTATTTATTTGCACCGCTAACCAATTAGACACCATTCCAGGGCCACTGCTGGACCGCATGGAAACCATTCGGCTGGCTGGCTACATCACCGAAGAAAAGCTCGCCATTGCCAAGAATCATCTATGGCCACGCGCACTCAAGCGCGCCGGCGTGAAATCCAGCCAGTTGCGCATCAATCAGGGCGCGTTAAAAGTGTTGATCGAAGGCTACGCGCGCGAAGCTGGCGTGCGCAATCTGGAGAAACAGCTGAAGCGTATTATTCGCAAAGCGGTGGTTAAGTTTCTGCAAGGACCGAAAACGCTAAAACTACGTATTGGTAAAGACGAGGTTGAAGAATATCTCGGCCCGCCGATGTTCCGCCAGGAACGTATGATTAGCGGCGTTGGCGTAGTCACCGGCCTGGCCTGGACCAGCATGGGGGGCGCGACGCTGCCGATTGAGGCCACCCGCGTACACACCGTCAACCGTGGCTTCAAGCTCACTGGCAAGCTGGGTGAGGTGATGCGCGAGTCGGCGGAAATAGCCTATAGCTACGTGATATCCAATCTCGACACCTATGACTGTGATCCAGAGTTCTTCGACAAATCGTATATCCATGTTCACGTACCGGAAGGGGCGACGCCAAAGGACGGCCCAAGTGCCGGGGTGACGCTGGCCACGGCGCTCATATCGTTGGCGCGAAACCAGAAAGTGCCAAGACGACTGGCGATGACCGGCGAAATCACACTCACCGGGCAAGTATTGGCGGTTGGTGGTATTCGCGAAAAAATCATTGCCGCGAGAAGAAGTAAAATCAATGAATTGATTTTGCCGGCCGCCTGCGAACGCGACTACGACGAATTGCCGGACTACCTTAAGAAAGGTCTGACGGTGAATTTTGCCGAGCACTATAATGATGTGTTCAAGATAGTATTTGGTGCTAAGTAGCACCCTGCTTTGCGAGTAGGGTGCGCCATGCGCACGAATTTGCGCCACGTGCGCACAGCGCACCCTACACACGTTTCCTAGAGTCCATATGTCTGCGACCTCCACACGCTTGAAAAACCTCCTTGCTCCCGCGCTGGTGCTACTTATTGGCGGCGCCATCGCCTGGTTTTTCATGACTGGCAAACCCAAACCCGAACCCCGGCCGGTACGCGAACCGGTCGCGCAACGAGTCGAAGTGCTGCAGGTAAAGCCGGGCTCGCACACGCTGGCAGTTACCACTCAGGGCAGCGTAGCACCGCGTCGGGAGATTGATCTGGTGGCGCGGGTGGCTGGCACCGTGCAATCCGTGGCTGGTGATTTTGCCGCTGGTGGTTTCGTCGACGCTGGCGAAACACTTGTCCAGGTCGAGCGGGCAGATTACGAAATCGCACTGCTGAGGGCCGACGCAATGTTAGCCGATGCGCAGCAAAACCTGGCCACTATTAAAGGCCAGGCACGCCAAGCCAAACGCGAATGGCGCGATGTTGGCAACGCCGAAGCCAACGCCTTGTTTCTGAAAAAACCGCAGGTGGCCAGTGCCGAGGCGCAGGTGGCTGCTGCAAAGGCCGATGTGCGCAAGGCAAAGCTTGATTTGCAACGTACCAAAATCAGCACGCCGTTCGCCGGTCGCATTCGCGACAAGCTGGTTGATATTGGCCAGTATGTGACACCGGGCCTGCCGGTCGCGCGCGTCTACGCGACCGATGTGGTCGAAGTCAGGCTGCCGCTTACCGACCGCCAGGTTGCTCTGCTTGATTTACCGCTGGATTCGCGCAGCAAGAATGCAACCGCGAGAGCGCCAGTCACACTGACCGGCGTGTTCGGCGGCAAGCAGTGGCAATGGCAAGCCTATTTGACCCGTACAGAAGCGAGTATTGACCTGCAAACCCGCGTGATTTATGCCGTCGCCGAAGTGCCTGAGCCGTATGCCGAACAAGCCGGCAGTCGGCGGCCGCCACTGGCGATTGGGCAGTTCGTCGAAGCGGAACTGGGCGGCAGAAAACTTGAAGATGTCATCATTCTGCCACGCAAAGCGCTGCGCCCTGGTGATGTTATCTGGCTGGCAGAGGACGAAAAACTAACGATTGCGACAGTTGATGTGCTGCAAATAAGCAGCCAACACGTTGCGCTGCGTGGTGATTTCGATGCTGCGATTGATGTTATTGTATCGCCGCTGTCGCTGGCCGTTAGCGGCATGCCGGTGGCGCCAACGCCAGCCGACCCAGGTGCCATCGCGCGTGACAAAGCGGCCGCGCTGGCACCAGCGGCCGAAGAGTCTGCATTGTGAGCAACTTTTTTGAACAACTGTCTGAGAGCAACTCTCTGTGAGCAAGATCGTCGCCTGGTTTGTTGCCAACCCGATTGCCGCCAATATCTTAATGGTATTGATCATCGTCGGCGGCATCACCACCATCCCCACCGTCAACAAAGAGTTTTTCCCCGAATACGAGTTGGATACAGTACTTGTCAGCGTCGCCTATCCCGGTGCGGGGCCGGCCGAAGTAGAGCAGCAAATCTGTATTCGTGTCGAAGAGGTGGTTGATACCATTGATGGTATCGACAAAATTCGCTGTACCGCCACGGAAGGGCTTGGCCTGGTCACCATTGAGGTGAATAGCCAATACGACTCGTTGCGAGTATTGAATGAGACGAAATCGCGGGTCGATGCGATTACGACGTTTCCGGTAGAGTCGGAACGGCCGCAGGTAAGCGAAGCGTTGTGGAAATCAAGGGTAATTAGTGTTGGCTTGGCTGGCGATATCGGCGAAGCCAATCTGAAAGAGCTGGGCTACCAGCTGCGCGATGAACTCGGCGCGTTGTCAGAAGTACAGCTGGTGGAATTGAATCAGCCGCGCGACTATGAAGTGGGCATAGAAATATCCGAACAGGACCTGCGTCGTTATTCGCTCTCGTTCAACGATGTCGCGAATGCACTGCGCGGTTACTCGGTGAATTTGCCAGCCGGCAAAATCCGCACAAGTGATGGCGACATTCAACTACAGACCCGCAGCCAGGCATACACCGGTCAGGATTTTGCCGATATTGTGCTGCTGAAAAAACCAGATGGTACGCGCGTCAGGCTGGGCGATGTGGCGACCATAGTCGACGGCTTTGAAGAAACCGATGTGGTTAGCCGCTTAAACGATATGCCCTCGCTGGCGCTGGACATTTATCTCACTTCCGACCCTGACATCACCGCCACCAGTAGGGCTGTGCATGCCTATGTTGAACAGCGGCAGGCAACGGTGCCGCCGGGCGTAACGCTGGTCGTCTGGCGCGATATGAACAAGTCCTTCGAAGGCCGCTTGAAAACTTTGTTTTCCAGCGGCCTCAGTGGCTTGGCGCTGGTGTTCATTTTTCTGCTGCTATTCTTGCGGCCGCTGTTAGCGCTTTGGGTTGCAGTAGGTATTGCGGTAGCGTTTTTAGGTGCGATCTGGATGCTGCCCGCAGCCGGAGTCAGCTTCAATATTATCTCGTTATTCGCGTTTATTTTGATTCTGGGTATTGTCGTCGACGATGCGATTATCGTCGGCGAGTCGGTGTACACCGCGCAAAGTAACGGGCTGCCCGGCCCCGAGGGGGCGGTCGTTGGCACAAATATTGTGCTAAAGCCGGTGATTTTTGCCGTGCTAACAACCATGATTGTGTTTGGCTCGTTCTTCTTTATGCCCGAAGACTCGCCCGAGCCGGTACACATCGGTACCGTTGTGGTATTGGCCTTGGTGTTTTCGCTGATCGAGTCGCTGTTCATTTTGCCCAGCCATCTCGCCCATATGGGACCTGAGCGGCCTGGGCGCATCGTCTGGCTGCGCTGGCTGGAACGGCTGCGCGCCTGGCTGGCACGCGGACTGGCTTTTTTTATCGCTCGCTACTATGTGCCTTTTCTACAAAGTTGTCTGCGCCGCAGCGGACTGACGCTGGCGGTGTTCGGCGTCGCGTTTCTATTGCCGGCCACTTATTTTATGGGCGGCTGGATGCAGTCCAGCTTTTTTCCGAAGGTAACAACCGATTACATTTATGTGCAGGCGCGCATGCCAGAGGGTAGTCCGTTTAAGCAGCAAACCGACATCATGGAGCATATAGAAGCGCAGGCACTGCGGCTCAAACAAGAGTTGAACGAGGGCCCGGTGCCGTTTGCCGGATTGATTCAAGCGTATGCTTACGACGACACGGTGCTGAGCTTGCTTGAATTGACAAACCCGCAGCAGCGCAGTACCAGTAATGATGAATTGAAGCAGCGCTGGCGAGACTATATTGGCGACATTCCCGCGGCAGAAGAGTTGGAAGTTGTTGCTTCGTTTGGCTCACGCGGTAAACCTATCGAGCTGGAGCTCAGCGCACCAACAATTGATACGCTGTTGCAGGCCAGCGATGAACTCAAGCAAGAGCTGTCGCGCTACCCCGATGTGCTGAATATTCGTGACAGCCTGGACAGCGCTCGCCCCGAGATAGTGGTGAAGCTGAGGCCCCTGGGTGAGTCTCTAAGTTTAAACTTGGCTGACGTCGCACTGCAGGTGCGGCGTGGTTTCTATGGCGAAGAAGTGCAGCGCATTCCGCGTATGCGTGAAGACGTCAAAGTCATGGTGCGATATCCGTTGGCCGAGCGTGAGTCCATCGCCAGTGTGCTAAAAATGCGCATCCGCACGCCTGACGGGCTAGAAGTGCCGTTCGAAAAAATTGCCGAAATTACTTACGCGCCCAGTTATCGTAAAATTGAGCGGGTCGACCGCAAGCGACAGGCGCTGGTCACGGCCGATATGCAGGCCGGCGCTGAAGCAGCTGCCATTGTTAAGGAGTTGCTGCGCACGAAAGTACCCGAGATGCAGGCGCGCTATCCTGGGCTAAGCGTACAAATCGAAGGTGAGCAACAGGAAGAGGCTGAGTTTAAAAGTACGATGGTCAGCTTGCTGATTGCCACCATGATTATCATTTACGGCTTGATGGCCGTTGTGTTTCATTCGTATTGGCAGCCGCTGCTGATTGTGACTGCCATTCCCTTTGGTATCGTTGGTGCTATTTTGGGCCACGTACTGATTGGTCGCGAAGTGAGTATGTTTTCGCTAATGGGCATCATCGCCTGCACGGGTGTTGTGGTAAACGATAATTTGGTATTGATAGACCGGGTCAATCGTCTGCGCGACGACGGCATGGATTTGTGGAATGCGCTGATTCAAGGTGCTGCCGACCGGTTTCGCGCCATCGTGCTGACCTCGGTCACCACATTCGCGGGCTTGCTGCCGATTTTGACGCAAACCAGCATACAGGCGCAGTTTTTGATACCCATGGTCATATCGTTGGCTTTCGGCGTATTATTGGCGACCTTTGTGACACTAATTTTTACTCCTGCGTTTTACTTGCAGTGCGAGGCGGGCGTGAATCGCGTCAAAGCAGGCAGCGCAGGAATCAAAGCCAGGCTATTGCGGTTGGCAAGCGAATAAGGCTGGGGAATCAACATGGAATGGGGTTGGCTAGTAGCAGTTATTGTTGTGGCAATCATCGTCGAACGATCAATTAGTGCGTGGAAGCAGCTGGGTAAGAGCGAAAAAATGCTGGAGAAGGTCGACAAGAGCAAATTAAAAAACCTGGATGACGACGGTTGGAATGACGATTGAGCGCATTTGCTCGGTCTGAAACAACTTTCTCGTGATAGTTTACTGAGAAATGTAAAATACCGGGCTGACTATTACACAATTGCCCACGAGTAAATGCAATTTGTGTGCACTTGAGTCTCGTTTGGTGAAAAGTTCCATTGTCAGCGGCGTCAGTTGTATTTAAAGTGCGTGCTCTACTAAGGAGTCCGCTCGAGGGAGGGCGTTACGATTATGAAATATATGTTAGTGAAAAAATTGACCACAGTGGCAAGTGTGGCCTGCCTAAGCTTATTCATGGTTGCATGTGGCAGCGAATCGCCCGACCAGGCAGCAGTGGAAGACGCGCAGGAAAATCTGCAAGAAAGCACTGACGCTGCAAGCGAAGCCGTTGGTGAAGCTGCTGCAGACGCCGAAGAATTGGTTGAAAGCCAGGCCGACGCTGTTGAAGGCGCAATGGACGAAGCTGCTGAGAAGGTAGAACAGCCGGCTAGCTTCGACGCTGCTGCTGACAAAGCCGAAGGCGCTGCAGACGATGCAGCCGACGCGGAAAACCTGGAAAATACGCTGAACCAAGCCCAGGAAAGTCTCGAAAGTGTTGAGAAAGAAATTAAAGGCGCACAAGAATAATAAAACTCAGGCCGGCTTTCTCGCACGGTCTATTGGTCCTGTAAAAAACCAACCGCCCTCACATAGAGGGTGGTTGCTCGCGCCAGTTTCTAGCCTTGGCGCGGGCTATTTACAACTACTGATCGCCTAAACTACTTATTGCCTAAACCAGGGCTGCATACAACAAGCAATCGCTGATAGCGATGGTCGCATTGCTGGTCACCATGAACAGCTTTAGTGGTCGCTGCGGGTAGAGGCCGTTATCTCGTATCGAAAAATAGTCGCTTAGCACGTCGGCACCCGCTGCACTGCGGGCTTTTAGCACCGCCTCACCGTCTTCTCCTAACCACGCTAGCTGGGTATTGGCTTCGACCACACCGAAATTAAACTTTTCGACGTCTTTTGGAGCGGTGATGTGCGCGCCGGCAACTGGCTGATCGGCAAAAGCGATTATGGTACTGTCGGCTAATTCCAGCCGAATCGGCTGCCGGTAGACCTCCATGTCGTTGCTCTGCGACGGCGGCTGCATCACATCGGCAGAGAACAAATAATGTTGCAGGCCCCGCTGTGCCAGATCATGCGCCGCTTGGTCCTGTGCGCCGCCACACTCGATTGTCACGGCTGGCATCTGCTCCGTGCTCTGCTCCATTAAGCTGTTGAGTCTGTGGTCGGTCACAATCAAGTGCTGCGTAAACAGCGCCACCAATGTTCTATGTACTGGATCGTCATACGTTACAACACCAAACCCTGGGCCGCGACCGGATGTATTGTGAACGTCGATTAAACATTCGGGCCGTTCTTGCTCTAATATCTGTAAGAAATGCGCTGCTATTTTGCCTGGGTAGTCGTCAAACGGTGCGCCGAAACAGCGGTTGAGATCGCGTTGGCCTGGCACCGTGCGGTGTTTGAACAGCTGTTCATGCAGCGCCGCCTGCACCGAACCGATGAAACAAATGATGTTGACCGCGGGCTGCTCGCCGCTTTTCAGCCAGTGATGCACCGCATACAAGCCGGAAGGCTCATTGCCGTGCAACAGCGTAACGATGGCACGTGTGCGGGTGGAGTCTTTGCCTGGTTTGCTGATGAGAGTCGGGCCGGTCAGTTGGTGCAGAAAAGCCTCTACGCTGTCTGCGATTTCGTGCGCTTTCGGATCGGATAGAAAGTGGATGGATTGAGTTAGCACTTGTCGTCCCAGCGTGCAACGGGCACGTTTTCGTTCGCCAATTGAATGTAATCTCGCAGCATCATTTTCAGTGCCTTGTCGCGTGAGTGAGTGGTGTAGTAGTGCTCGAAGCGACCCAGCTGCCAGGCAGCGCCACTGCTATTGCGCTGTAGACGTTCAGCAATAATGCCAAGATAGTGATCGCTTTCAGCGGCACTAATGCCAATGCTGGCGAGCCCTGTGCGCGCGGTATCCAGCAGTGACAGGGCAATCTCTCGCGCCGTAAGCTCTTGCAGTGTGTGTGCACCTAAAGCGGGCCACAGTAGCTTGGCCTGTAAGCCGTATTGAGCGGCCCGA
>RCMY010004889.1_pt1 | contig 11460 bp, 10 predicted proteins | sample 2041341 | NCBI WGS metagenome assembly RCMY01 (sample SAMN09708234, study PRJNA481090) | Marine sediment metagenome, whole genome shotgun sequencing project.
GTACTAACCGCGTCTTCCCCTAAAGGCAGATCTTCATCATATAAACGTTGAATATAGTGCTCTAAGTCTGTTGCTAATAGAGTGATTGGCACAAGATCAGCCATATTGGCGCTGCCGTGCAATGTGTGTACTGCACGATGCATTGCACTACTTATATTTTTGCCTACAGACTTGTCACAAAATTCACGAATTGTGGCAATATGTTTTGCAGATTCTTCAGTATAGATATCATGAAGTGCTTTATCTAAAGTATATATTTTCTCTATCAAAGGATCGGGCTTATCTTTATTAATAGATTTTGAGTCTGACGACTGCTTAATATCCGAGCCTAATAGAGCTTCTATCGCAGACTTATCTTCTGTGTTAATAATCGCTCGCATATCCATAATTTTGGTATGCGCTGCACCTTCAGCTGGATTTATAAGACCTCGCATATCGATTATTTGTGTATTCGGTTTTTCAGAAATTAAACCTTGGTCACTATCTTGGGCACGTTCCAAACTAACTCTAATTTGATTCGGCATCAAAGTAGCATCTTCAAGCTCACTCGGTCCCCCAAGTTTTTGTGCAATATATGACTCTAGAGATAACATCAATTGATGAACATCTTCTTTGGTATCAGAACCGATTTCAAGCTGTTCAACTAAACTAGGAATGCTAGCCACAGCTCGGTTAAGTAAGTGCATGCCATCGTCGTCTATTTTTATAGTGCCTTCTAGAATACGATTAATTAAGTGCTCAGCCTGCCAAGCCATTTCACTGAGTCGGCGCGCGCCGACCATACGCCCACTACCTTTTAAAGTATGGAAACCACGGCGCACAGAGACAAGCGCTTCACGCATGTCATTGTCTTCTTTCCAAGCCATGAATTCTTGCTCGAGCTCAGTCTGAACCTCATTAACTTCTTCAATAAAAATCTCAATAACTTCTGGGTCAGTCCCAAGCGATTTATCCATAACTGGATACGCGCCCGGATGATCGTTTTGAACCGCACCAAATTTTTGAGCAGCTTTTTTTGTCATCAACTCAATATCTTCAGGCTTGAGTGCTGGCATCATAACTGTGCCGGTGCCTGCTTGTGGCCTGATATCAACGTCAGGATGAGTAAGGTCTAAATTAATCGTTCCATCTGAAACAGGCCCTGGGTAATCTTTTGGTAATAGTGGTTTTGGTGCTTCTCGTAGTAATTGTTCTAAACAATTGTCGGCATTATCAAGCATATACCAAGGGTCACGACGACCCTTATTGAGAGTTTCAAGATAAAAATCTACACTTTCTATAGCGCCAGCAAGTAGTTCTAAATGTTCGGAGTAAGGTAGTCGTCCACTCCCAATAAGAAAGCGCGTGATGTAATCTTGCAATCGTTCTAGAACAACCGCTAGTCTTTCTTTTTCTGCGAGCATAGTAGCCGCTCGAGCTTCTTTAAGTAACACTGGCGCACGCGAGATTGGCTTCAAGTCAGTCGGGTCTCGCATAAACTGACTTATCACCTCTTTAACACGAGCAATATTAACTTTAGTTTCGCGAAAATTTGCTTCTAATGCTTCCAATAAATATTTTGGTTTGTCTTTTTTCTTTTTACCAGCTAACTTATCGAGCTCTTCTTCTAAGCGAGATTCAACTTGTAACAAAGAAGCCGCAACACCGATTAAATGATTATCAGTCATCGGTTCATTACGCTCAAGAAGTTGAGTAATTTCACGTTGTTGATCTAAGACACGAGCCTGTAACTCAGGTAGACCCAGCATACTAAGAGTATCAGCAATTTTCTTAAGACTCTCGAAGCGCTTTTCTATTTGAATATTTTCTTTAGATCCTGTGCGATTAAATATATCCAGCGCATCTTTAACTTTATCTAAGTCTTCACGAATTGCCGCCGACAATGAAGTCATTACCAGAGTATCGGGGCCAGCAAGATTAGTTTGTGCTGTTTCAAGTTTTTGGTCTAATGGTAGTGATTCATTTAGACTAAATGCTTTACGAATTTCACTAACCCGCGGTCCATTGCTTGATGTTCGGCTAATAAAATATAACAATTGGTTAATAAGACTTCGATCAGTGCTTTCTTGGAAATGGCTTTCGCCATGATCCATTATCATTTTTGCCGCTCTATCTACTTGTCCGAATAAACGCCTTAAATCTGGGCTAGACTTTAATCCTTTCTGCAACAACGCCTCAACAAGTCCGCCGGTTATCCACCATAGCTTAAAGCTGCGTTCTTCTTTCGAAGCGCGTTCATATTTTTCAAGAATAACCGCTAAACGAGTAAGGTGTTTTTCACCATAAGGATCTTTAATCCAGCCCAATAGAGAAGTTTGAAACACAGCACGAAATTTACCAATGAGTAGACGCAAGTCTTCTTTATTTGTATTATCAGGTAACTGTGGAAGTGTTACCGTTTTATCTGAAAGCTCATCATTTTTTGCATCCATCAGATACAAAGTATCTTCAGACAATGGTTTGGCTTGGCGTGCAGCACGCAACTCTTGCATAACCGGCAATAGCGCTACCGAATTTTCACGGCCTTCTGTTTCAACAGTTTTGTGAAAAAATGCTGGCAGTATCACAACACCATTACTGATGGCTTCTAGAGAAGTTTTTGGACTCTTAGCTTTACCCCTTAGTAATTCATCTACATTAAGTAACATTTCAGAGGCTAGCATAGCTGACGCATTAAAATCGATGATTTCGAATGCCCCTTTTGCCGTTTTAAGAAGCTCACTAACCATACTTAAGTGTTTGTCATTTTTGGATTCAATAGCAAGCTCTAGCGCTGAACGTATATCGTGCAGCGTACGCTTCATTTCATCTGAAATGACAAATAAAGTATCTTTAAATGTGGCTTCTAACATTGTATTAATTGCACTCTTATTTCTTATCTATGCTTTAAATTATTTCCTATTTTAAAAAATAATTTATTCTGAATTCTCATTTTCTTGACTATTTTGGTAACCAGCTTTTTCAGATTCGGTTGTAGGGAGGGTAAATCCAGCAACTGACTCTCGTAACTCTTTAGCCAAATCCGCAAGCTTGGAAACGTTTGTAGATGTTACAGAGGCACCACCAGCAGTTTGAGTTGAATACTTCCGTAGAATATCCATTGTCTTCATTACACTGCCGGCTTCAATTGACTGAGTTTTTGAAGCTTGTGAAATGCCTGAAACTAATTCTGAAATTTGTTTTGATACTGATTGAATTTCTTCCAAAGCTTCACCAGCATTCTCTGCAAGTTTTGCTCCGCCAACCACGTTTGCAGTTGACTCTTCCATTGATGCCACAGCTTCATTTGTATCAGTTTGAATGGTTCTAACCAAAGTTTCAATTTGGCGCGTGGCATCAGTAGCACGTTCGGCCAAACGTTGCACCTCATCCGCAACCACTGCAAAACCACGCCCAGCTTCACCCGCCATGGACGCTTGAATGGATGCGTTCAAAGCTAGAATATTAGTTTGCTCTGCAATATCATTAATTAGTCCAACTATATTTCCAATTTCTTGCGAGCTCTCTCCTAAACGTTTAATACGCTTTGAGGTTTCTTGAATGGTTTCACGAATTGAAGCCATACCTTCGATAGTTCGTCTTACAGCAATACTGCCTTTATCAGCGATTTCAACCGATTGCTGTGCAACCTTTGAAGAAGTTTCAGCATTTTCAGTTACACGACGGATAGATTCGGAGATTGCATTGATTGCTTCATTAGCTTGAATCACGTGTTCATTTTGACTTGAACTCACATCACTTAACTTATTCGCTGTTATTTGTGTTTGTTGAGCTGAACGATTTACTTGTGTAGCAGTTTGATCAATTGTAGTTACTAGGTCGCGTAAAGCATCTACCGCATAGTTAATAGAATCGGCAATCGAGCCCGTAACATCTTCGGTAACAGATGCCTCAACCGTTAAATCGCCATCGGCTAAACTGCCTAGCTCATCCATTAAACGCAAAATACCCTCTTGATCACGTTCACCCTTTTCCATAGCCTGCTCTGCAGCAGCACGTAATCCAGATGTTTTTCCGTAAGCCGTTAGCATGCCTAAAAAACATAAGCCAGCTACGCCGACTAGCGCCTCGTTTAAATAAGGCATCAAGGAATCGTAATTAAGAAAATTAATCACACCTAATGCAAGTAATAGAACTAACCCCAAGATACCTAAAGTCGGTATTTGCTTTGGACTTAAATTACGTTGCTTTGCCATAATATTCCTCTCGCAACTGTCAGTTGCTTATTCTTATTTATCGATATTTTTATGAATTTTATATTTTATTTTCAAACTAATTTATGGCACTTGACTGCATGAAATGTTGGCTTTCAACCAGCTTTCGCAAACCAATAACAGGCCATTTTTTTTCGTCTCGTCTGCATTGCCCTAATAAAAATGTGTCCAGATTCAGTTTTGATTCAATAACACAATCTTTACTTAACTCTGATTCACTAAAGCGCCTGAAACCCAACACTTCATCAACAATTAAAGCTGCAGGCACGCGGTCATGATTCACTACCAACATACGTTCTTGTCCGGTTGTTTGGTGCTGGCCTGCTCCAAGAAAATTAGCAAAATCAATGACCGGAATCAACTGGCTACGTAAGTTAGCTAAGCCTTTAATCCAAGCCTGAGCACCTGGCACTCTTGTAGTTGAAATGAGAGCAAGAACCTCGCGTACATCACTACGAGAAGTCATTAGTACTTCATCACCGATACGAAAAGCAATCCCTACCCACTCTTTAGCTTCTTGTCCGCCACCTGCAAACGATTGATTGACTGAGCGACAACGATTTTCTAACTCCTTTAGGAGATGAAAAGGATTGTCACGATAGCTATAAAGGCTTGCTTGCATAATTAATAATCTTAGATGGGTTTATTGATTAAGGACTTCGTTTATTTTGCCAATTAACTCTTTTTCTTTAACCGGTTTAACTATGTAGCCTATAGCCCCTTGGCGCATACCCCAAATTCGATCGGTTTCTTGGCTCTTTGTGGTAACCATTAGCACTGGAATATGTGCTGTAGCTTCATTTTTTGAAAGTTTACGTGTTGCTTGAAAACCATTCACTCCAGGCATAACGACATCCATCAAAATTAGATCCGGCTTTTTTTCCTCCGCTAATTCAATTCCGGACTTGCCATCGGCAGCCACCAGAACGCTGAAATCGTTATTCTCTAAAAAACCTTTAAGAATATGCACCTCAGTCGGTGAATCATCTACTATTAATACTGTGGTCATGTCTTTCCTCTTTCTACTTAGCAATCAATATTTCAAGCTTTTACATAGCTGTTGATTGCGGTCAATAATTCTTCTTTGGTGAAGGGTTTGGTCAAATACTCTTCTGATCCCACAATTTTTCCACGCGCACGATCAAAAAGGCCATCCTTACTCGACAGCATTATTATTGGTGTTTTATTGAAAAATTTATTGTGCTTTATTAGCGCACAAGTCTGATAGCCGTCGAGACGTGGCATCATAATATCTACAAAGATAACGTCAGGCTTATGATCAGCAACTTTGGATAAAGCATCAAAACCATCAATGGCCGTGAAGACTTGAAAGCCTTCTTTTGTCAATATAGTTTCCGCTGTGCGCCTAATCGTTTTGCTATCATCAATTATTAAAACTTTAAGCCCACTATTTTCTTCCGCCGACATATTACTCACACTTACTCCCAACTTGATGACTTAATTGATTTTTTCTCTACTCAAAGTTCAACCAAGTATATATAAACCATTGATATGCTTGATTATTTAAACTTATTAGCAAACTAAACATTGATTTGCCGAGCATATTTATTTTTAAATTCTGTACAAAAATTACGCGAACAGTACTTTGGAACTAGTTGATTAATTAATCAGACAAACGTAATGCCCTACTTAAACGTAATTTCAAGCAACCTTTTTACCATATTAGTCAGTTTGAGCCAAGTTATTCAGAGCTATTTTTACTAGATGTTCCAGTAAGTTATTTATACAAACCGAAGTTTTTTATGAAGTAAAATTAGAACTCCAAGCACTATTGATATGTAATTAAATTTTATAAACAAGATTAAGCTGCAATACAGATTTTGTTTTAAAGGTCTCAAAAAAACTATGACTTCCGCAAACTCAAGCAAAAAACCCAAAATCGCTTTTATCATGGACCCGATTAAGAATGTCAAAGCTTATAAGGACACAACCGTGGGCATGATTTTTGCCGCCCAAAAAAAAGCAGACATTTTCTATCTTACGCTACAAAATATGTGGATTGATCAAGGCGTAGCCACAGCATCGGCTCAGTCATTGCATCTCCACAACGATCAAGGTACTGGAGACTGGTATGAGCTAGGTAAAGCAAACGAAGTGAATCTAGGTGATTTTGATGCGATTCTAATGCGGAAAGACCCTCCTTTTGATATGGAATATATTTACGCAACTTATATACTAGATCGTGCTGCAAAAGCTGGCGCCTATATAGGGAATAATCCTCAAAGCCTAAGAGACATCAATGAAAAAGTATTCACCGCTTGGTTCCCCGAGTTGTGTCCACCCACATTAATTACTTGTGACATGCAGCGCATGGTTGCTTTTCAAGAACAGCACGGCAGCGTTGTAGCAAAACCATTGGACGGCATGGGCGGTAGGTCGATTTTTGTTGTTCACCAAAATGATGGCAATCGCCAAGTGGTATTTGAAACCCTAACTGATAACGGAAAGAAATTTGCCATGGTGCAGTCTTATATTCCTGCCATAACTGAGACTGGCGACCAACGGGTGATCATTATTAATGGTAAACCAGCGCCCTATGCGCTCGCTCGCATACCCAGCAAGGGCGAACATCGTGGTAACTTAGCTGCGGGAGGCAAAGGAGTTGGGGTTCCATTAAGTGCCGCTGCACTACGAATTTCTGAAATAGTAGGCCCTGAATTAAAAAAACGCGGAGTTCTTTTCGCAGGTCTAGATATTATTGGTGATTATATGACGGAAATTAATGTCACCAGCCCAACCGGAATACGCGAACTCAATACACAGTTTGATTTAACTCTTGGCAAAGATTATATCGACGCCATCCTCGAGCAAATTAGTTAGTTCCTAATAGGTAATCTTAAAAGTGTTTAATAGAGTTATTTTTTTATTTCTGTTTGGTCTTGCGACACTTTCGAGCTGCACACCTGACACAAAGATCCCTGAAACTGGAGCCTACAAGCTAGAGCGCAACACACTTGGCACTTTTGTACAGCTACAACTTCACACGCAAAAGATTCAAGCAAATAGTTTTATAAGTCAATTTGATGAGCTTAGCAAACAAGACACCAAAGACTTATATGCATGGGGAGATGGATGGTTAGCAGTTCTAAACAGCTCTTTAGAGAAGGCTCAATGCAGTCTGCCAGTGCCCGAAGAGACAATAAAGTTTTTTAATAAAATGAAACTATTACACAAACAAAGTAATGGCTTATTTGACCCTACTGTTATGCCACTGGTTGAACTATGGGGCTTCCATAACTATAAAGAAATGCGATCTTCCCCTCCCTCTGATCAAGAAATTCAAGAACTCAGGAAACTTTACGGCGGCATGCAAGATTTAGATGTGCGTACAAAATCTATTTGCTCTACACAAGCCCTTAAAATTGATTTGGGAGGCATTGCCAAAGGCTGGTTTGCTGAAAAAACGCTTAATTTATTAAAAGCAAATGGCATTAATAATGCGCTCATCGGTTTTGGTGGAGACCTAATTGCCATAGGAAATAAACAAGACAATTCAGCTTGGATAGTTGGCTTAAAAAATCCTGACATTCATTGGGAAGGATTTGATGCCCCTGCACTTTTTGAAGTTGAAAAAACCAGTAATACTGTTACTGCGATATTTACCTCGGGCGATTATGAACGACAATTTGAGTACCAAGGAAAACGCTCACACCATATTCTTGACCCCCGCACTGGATATCCCAATACCGAAGTGCGCAGTGTGACAGTTATTCATTCGGATCCTGTTTTAGCTGATGCTGCTGCCACCGCTCTGCATGTAGCCGGAAAAGATTGGCAAATTATTGCTAAACAAATGAATGTAGTTAAGGTATTAGTACTGTTTCCAAACAAAAAAGCCCAGATCACTGAATCATTGTCCAAGATAACCACTTGGCTAGATGAGGATTACTCCATTGAAATCATCACGCAGTAGAGCTGGAGCAACTAATTCTCATTTATACTGTGCGAACAATTCTGTCTGGATTGAAAACCAAATGACAAAATCGTAAAAAACTAAATATGCTAAATGATACCGACCGCTTAATGACCGCTTTTTTTATTGCCATACTATTACATGGTGTACTTATCTTGGGCGTGACATTTGAAGCTGATGTCTTTGATCGTCTTGGTAATGATCAATTAGAGGTGGTATTAATTAATGGCCAGAGTGACGACTTAGAACCTAATAATGCTCGTTACTACGCTCAAGCAAATCAACAAGGGTCTGGTAACACTGATGAACTTGTACGCGCCTCTAGTAACCCTTCTCAAAATGACGCCATTAATAATCTTGGTCAAAAAAACCAACAAAACATCACCGAGCGTGAACTGGTTTCAGATGAAGCAATGCGACAATATCTTGCAGCACGCAAATCTAATAAACGTAGCGCCCTAATTCAAGTCAAGCCTGATATTGCAATAGCTACACAACGCATGCAAGCACGTTTGATGATGGTTGGTGAACAAATTCTGGCGCCCGTAGACAATACCGACGCCACCAATAAAATTACTGCCGATGATGAACGAGGCTTAGTCGTCTCGATAAACGCAAAAGAAACCAATGTGGCTAATTACATTGGCTCATGGCGCAATAAAGTTGAACGTATTGGCACACTTAATTATCCCAAAGAGCTTTTACAAAAAAACCGTAAACGCTCACCTGTGGTAGAAGTGTCTATATCGAGAAATGGTTCAATTCGCACTGCAAAAATTCTACGTACCTCAGGATCAGCAGCTACCGACCAAGCCGCACTAAGGATTCTTCGCTTGGCCGCGCCCTATGACCCATTCCCAGATGATCTGGCCATCGGCAATGATGCGCTAACCTTTGTTTACGAGTGGCATTTCAGCACGGCTGGCAAAGTCAAAGGCCGTGCTTTACTGGATAATTAAGCTGTTATTAACAAACTCTTATAAATCCACGGTTTAGTTATTGCTCAACATAAACGATAATGCAAGCATGCAGGCTCAATACCTCAACAATCACTTACTTATCGCCATGCCTCAAATGCATGATGCAAGTTTCGAAAAAACCGTAACATTAATCTGCGAACATAATGAGCAAGGCGCATTAGGAATTGTGCTTAATCGCCCCCTATCTATCAACATCGGTGACATTCTTGAACAGTTCGATTTAGATTGTATTGCTGATGTTGCTGATGAACCAACTTTAATGGGTGGGCCAGTAGCAACAGAACGTGGTTTTATCTTACATACTACTGATAACTATGAAAAAAATACTATTCATTGGGAATCTAGTTTGCAAGTATCAGAGAATATTCACGTGACAAGCTCTCAAGATATTCTAGAAGCTATTGCAAGTGGACATGGACCAAAAAAATTGTATTTTGCACTCGGCTATTCTGGCTGGGATGCCGGACAACTTGAGGAAGAACTAAAAGCGAATGCGTGGCTGATTGCACCTGCTAAAGAAGAAATCATATTCACATTGCCCTTTGTACAACGTTGGCGTGCAGCGGCAAATTCAATTGGCGTGGATCTAGATAAGCTTAGTACACACTACGGTCACGCCTAAACACTGTCTATTTATGAGTAACCCTGTACAACAAATTATGGCTATAGATTTTGGCCTCAAACGGCTTGGTGTTGCTATTGCAAATACATTAACCAATAATGCCGAGCCCCTAAAAACTCTACATACAGAAATAACAAAAGAAATTCCAACAGAACTTCTTGAATTAATTAAAGAGTGGCAACCACACAAGTTAGTCATGGGAATGCCGTATAATACAGACGGTACAGAGGCCAAAATAGCTAAACGAATACGCGCTTTTGCAAAGCTATTGACACAAAAAACCAAGATACCTCTTGAATATATTGATGAAAGTTTCAGCTCTCTCGAAGCGAATCGTCAACTTAAGTTTTTGCGGCAAAGTGGTGAACGTAGCAAACGCGTAATCAAAGGTGATTTAGATAAAATGGCCGCAGCCATAATGTTGCAACGCTGGCTAGACTTAAATACTCAGCAGCAACAAATTAGTGAAGCAGACCAACAATTAGCAGAAGAATAAAATCTAATATTTATGTCACACTTAACTCAAATAACTAATCTCACAAAATCTGATGTCGTAGAAATATTCTCACGCGCTGATAAATTTCGCTTAATGCCCGCCACTGAATTGTCTTTACGTCATAAACATAAAATTTTAGCCAATGTTTTTTTTGAGCCTAGCACACGCACACGCTTATCATTTGAATCTGCCGCCAAACAAATGGGCATGCACGTTCTTACAATGAATGAGAATCAGTCTTCACGTGTTAAAGGTGAGAGCTTTTTAGATACTTTACTCACACTCAGAGCAGTGGGGGCTGACGTTTTTGTAATCCGCACTAAAGACGAAGCAGTTTGTGCCGATATGGCTAATAAAATGTCGATGCTTCATCCTGATACCCACGTTATTAATGCCGGTGGCGGTACTCTTAACCACCCAACGCAAGGTCTATTAGATGTTTACAGCATGTTGCGACATAAACCTGATTTGGCAAGCAGTAAAATTGTAATTTGCGGTGATATCAAACACTCACGTGTTGCGCGCTCAACAACACAATGCTTAAATTTACTCGGTATCAAGAATATACAGTTAGTTGCCCCAAAGCACTTATTGCCTGAGAAATCTGAGTTTTTTAATTGCAAGCTGTCCTCAGATTTTGATAGCGCAATTAAAGAAGCCGACATTATTATAATGCTGCGTATTCAAAAAGAACGTATGCAAAATGCTGATATCCCAAATTCTGAACGCTATCAAGAAAGATTTGGTCTAACCGCAACTCGTCTGTCCACAGCAAGAACAAATGCCATTGTGATGCATCCAGGCCCTATGAATCGCGGTGTAGAAATCACCAGCGAAGTGGCAGACGGAAAACAATCCATAATTGAAGAACAAGTTAACAATGGCCTGTTTATTCGCATGGCACTTTTTGATTTTTATTTGAATCCCTAATTTTACCTCCAACCGATAAAGCACTATGACGAGCCCTCAAAACAACAAATCACATCGCAATCAAATTTTTCTTGAAGAGGCTAAAGTACTTAAGCAAGTGAACTGGCCAGGAGAGCAATTTATTTTGCGAGTGCAAGCACCTGAAACAGCTAAACGTGCAAAAGCGGGCTCATTTGCACACTTGACTTGTGATCCCGCCGTTCCGATGCGCAGACCCTTATCGATAATGCGTACCTCACCTCAAGAAGGTTGGGTAGATTTTCTGTATAAAATCCATGGCCATG
>RCMY010006090.1_pt1 | contig 11460 bp, 12 predicted proteins | sample 2041341 | NCBI WGS metagenome assembly RCMY01 (sample SAMN09708234, study PRJNA481090) | Marine sediment metagenome, whole genome shotgun sequencing project.
CCGAAGGCTGAGCCAGCAGATTTACAGTCTGCCCCCTTTGACCGCTCGGGAATCCCTCCATCAGGCAAGCCGCTAATTATGAAACCCTTGCAAGTCAATGTCAACCACCGAAGAGATTTTTCTCGCCGATTCCCAACGCCTCCTGAATCGCTTCGAACAAAACTCGGAACGCTCAAGTTAACGGCCGGTATTCTACCCTCTTTTTCAGTGAGCCAGTATCTGACTGAGAAATAATTGTGTACGCTCGGACTGCGGGTTGTTGAAAAATTCCTCCGGCTCGTTTTCTTCAATGATCTGCCCTTCATCCATGAAGATCACTCGATCTGCCACGGTTTTGGCAAAACCCATTTCGTGGGTCACACAGATCATGGTCATGCCTTCATGGGCAAGCTCGATCATGACATCCAGCACCTCCTTGATCATTTCCGGATCCAGGGCTGATGTAGGTTCATCAAAGAGCATGATCTTGGGATTCATGCACAGAGACCTTGCAATGGCAACCCTTTGCTGCTGACCACCTGACAATTGACCCGGAAACTTGTTCGCCTGCTCTGGAATGCGAACCCGCTCGAGGAATTGCATGGCAACTTCCTCAGCTTCCTTTTTCGGCATCTTCTTGACCCAGATCGGCGCCAGCGTGCAGTTTTGCAGAACGGTCAGATGGGGGAAAAGATTGAAGTGCTGAAAAACCATACCGACCTCACGTCGAGTGGCATCAATATTTTTCACATCATTGTTCAACTCGATACCGTTGACGTTGATCGAACCCTGCTGATGCTCCTCCAGCCGGTTGATGCACCGGATAAGTGTGGACTTGCCTGACCCTGACGGGCCACATATGACGATACGCTCGCCTCGGTGGACTGTCAGATTGATATCTTTCAGGACGTGGAACTGCCCATACCACTTGTTCATGTCAGTGATCCTGATCACTGCCTCATTACTGACCTGCGTGGTGGGCGCCGAGTTACTGTTTTGCTGGTCGTTTTGCATCATCGCTTGTGTCCTGTATGCAGTTTGTCTTCAATGTACCGGCTGTAGCGCGCCATGCTATAGCAACATATCCAGAATACGAGAGCCACAAACACATAGCCTGTATAGGGCACCGATCTGATTGACCAGTTAGGGTCGGCAATAGACGACTGGACTATACCGAGCAGATCAAATAGCGCAATGATCAGTACCAGTGTCGTGTCCTTGAACAGGCCGATAAAGGTATTGACGATGCCAGGTATAACGATCTTGAGCGCCTGTGGCAGGATGATCAAACGCATCATCTTGCCAAATGGCAGGCCCAGGGCCATGGCGCCCTCGTACTGCCCCTTGGGAATTGCCTGCAATCCACCGCGCACTACTTCTGCCATATAGGCAGACGAAAACAGAGCCACCCCGATGACCGCCCTCAGAAGCTGGTCGAAGGTCACACCGGCTGGCAGAAAAAGCGGAAACATGATGGTAGCCATGAACAGCACGGCAACCAGCGGAATACCTCGCCAGAACTCGATGAAGATAGTGCTGAACAGACTGACAATGGGCATTTTCGAACGACGACCCAGTGCCAGCAATACACCCAGCGGCAATGAAGCAACGATGCCGCTCAGCGCAATGACGAGCGTCAGGGTAAAACCACCCCATTGTGATGATTCCACGATGGGCAATCCCAGCGTCTTGTTGCCGTACAACATGAAAAACGCCCCGACCGGATAGACAAACAGCATGAACATGGCTGCAAAACGTCGACCGGGTGCATTCTCCCAGACCATCCAGGCCACACCGACGGCCAGAACCCCCAGCAGGATATTGATGCGCCAACGTTCGGACTTTTCGTAGAAGCCGTAGAGAAACTGCTCCCAGCGAGTCGAAACGAAAGGCCAGCAAGCTCCATCGGGATTGGCACGACAGGCATCCGCCCCGCCCGTCCAGTTCGCATTGAATATCGTCCAGCCCAGAATGCCCGGCAGCATGTAAAACACCAGGGCAAGAGCCGACAGGGTCAACAGCGAATTGAAAACGCCATTGAACAGATTGTCTCGCATCCAGGCAACGATGCCTTCAGTCGGGATTGGAGCGGCCTTGTCCGGCAAGTTTCCGGCATGCACCACGCCACTCGGCGCCGCATTGTCATTGATAGTCATGACTTATCGCTCCACCAGCTTGATTCGTGAGTTGTACCAGTTCATGAACGCTGACGTGACCAGGCTCAGTGTGAGGTAGACAGCCAGCGTCATCGCCATGATTTCGACCGCTTGACCTGTCTGGTTAAGCGATGTACCGGCAAACACCGAGAACAGATCCGGATAGGCAATTGCCGTGGCCAGGCTCGAGTTTTTGGTGAGGTTGAGAAACTGACTGGTTAGCGGCGGGACGATAACTCGCATGGCCTGAGGCACGACCACCAGACGCATGCGATGCGTCGGCTTGATGCCCAGAGCGGATGCGGCCTCAGTCTGTCCATGACTGACAGCCTGTATCCCTGCCCGCACGATTTCGGCTATGAACGCTGCCGTATAGATGACAAGTGCCAGCAGCAGGGCCACGAATTCCGGAATGATCGTGACACCGCCACTCAGCGCGAAACGGGACATTTCTGCAGGCACGAATTCCAGCGGCTTGCCCATCAGTATGTAGATAATCAGCGGTGCGCCAATGATCAGACCAAGCCCCACCGACAGAGTCGGAAACTGTTCCCCAGTCTGCATCTGGCGAGCACTTGCCCACTTGCCGATGAGCCAGCTCAGGATAATTGCCGCGAACAGGGCATACCAAACGAACTGGAAGCCATCTTGCCCGACAGGCTCCGCAAAAATGAGGCCGCGATTGTTGATCGAGAAAAACACCGACTCCCCGGCCTCGTGCAATTCTCGTGGCCCGGGCAGCGGTTTGAGTACCGCGCTATACCAGAACAGAATTTGCAACAACAAGGGGATGTTACGAAACAGTTCTATATAGGTTGTGGCAATTTTCTGCACAAGCCAGTTGCTGGACAGTCGACCAATACCCACGATGAACCCCAGCATCAGTGCCAGCAAACACCCGACAAACGCCACAATGATGGTATTGACCAATCCGACGAGAAATACAGTGAAATAGTCGGATGCTTCTGTGTACGGGACAAATGGCGTGGTAATTATGCCAAAGCCAGCTGTCGATTTCAGAAAACCAAAGCCCGAAGCCAGCCCCTGAGCTTCCATGTTGGTAGCGGTATTGCTGACAATCGCGTAGAGCAGCCAGCCAACAAAGGCGACAACCATGCCCTGATAGACAATGGCTCGTTTATCAGGATCTCGCCAAAACGTAGGCTTGGGCGCTGCAGGTATCGGATTACTTGGGATGTTATTCGCCATGCGTGGATTCCGTAGGAGTGTAAAAAGGGCCGCTTCAGCTCTGGAAAGTCAGTATCCAGACTTCGCGGCCCCCCACTTTCAACTACTGGTTCGAACGACTAGCGCATCGGCGCGGCGTACATGAGACCACCTTGTGACCAAAGGGCATTGACGCCACGCTCAAGCTTCAGTGTTGTTTCCGGTCCGACGTTGCGATCGTACGATTCGCCATAGTTACCTACGGCAGCCACGATGTTCGCGCAGAATTCGTTGTCGAGTCCAATTTTGGAACCCAGCTCACCATCACTGCCCAGAATGCGCTGGATGTTAGGATCAGTGGACGTTTTCATTTCAGCCACGTTACCCATGTTGATGCCGTATTCTTCTGCATTGATCATGCAGTTGAGCGTCCAGCGACCAATATCACCCCACTGGCTGTCACCATGCCGAACCAATGGGCCAAGTGGCTCCTTGGAAATGATTTCAGGCAATACGATGTGATCGTCGGGCTTGGCCAGCTTGGTACGCTGTGCAGCAAGACCGGAGCGGTCAGTCGTGTAGACATCGCAACGGCCCGCATCATAGGCTGAAACAACTTCGTCGGCCTTCTCGAAGGCAACCACGGTGTATTGCATTCCATTGGCACGAAAGAAATCAGCGACATTCAGCTCAGTCGTTGTACCTGTGTTGGTGCAGATGGCAGCACCATCCAGTTCCAAAGCACTGGCAACACCAAGACTGGCAGGCACCATGAAGCCCTGACCATCGTAATAATTGACACCGATGAACTCGCCAAAATCAGCATCGCGACTCATGGTCCATGTCGTGTTGCGCGGCAGCACATCAACTTCACCGGAAGTCAGAGCCGTAAAGCGAACCTTGGCGGAAAGAGGTGTGTACTTGACAGCGTCAGGATCATTGAAAATACCTGCCGCCAGTGCGCGACAGAAGTCTACGTCCAGACCTGTCCAGTTACCTTGATCGTCCGGATTGGAAAAGCCTGGCAGACCCTGCGAAACACCACATTGAACAAAACCTTTGCTCTTGACGGCATCAAGAGTTTCATCAGCGTGAGCCATGCCGGCAGAGGCTGCCATGGCGACTGATAGTGCAAATATCTTAATTGGACGCATTTATTGCTCCGAAGAAATGAAAAGTAAAGAAAAAGTGCAACATAAGTATTTCATACTGTCTGGCACAGCTGCCTTGCCAATGCGTCGAGTTATTAGAAATTAACATATTACGAGAATGTCATCCAGCTCCTTATAGCTCGCCACTCGAATAAGATAAAATTCCACTTTTCAGTAGATTACCACCCTTCATATTGGAAAATTGAGTCGTACCAAACACTTGAGAACAACGAGTACGAATCGTGTTTTGTATTTTTACTTGTGTCAAATGGGGTGGAACTCGATGCAAGCGATGGCAAGTCGTCAGGCGGAGCGGTGAATATCTCAATCCCTGACTGCCTGTCGGCTCATGCCAGGTGGCGGCGCTATCGGGATAGCGACATCCGTTGAACCGCTTTTGATATTCTCGGGATCGCGTGTCGCTTTCCCGGATGGCAATGCGTATCCTTCAACCTCGGGCTGAATTCTTCTCATCATGCTCATGGGCATGATTTCGAGCGTGCCAGTAAACTGACTCTCGCCGCGCTTGCTCAGAGTCTGAGGTGTACCGATTCGCAGCGTGATTGCCGTAGGTGCCAGTCCCTTGGCTTTGTGTAGCATCTGGACTAGTCTGCTCAACGTTGCTCCGGCAGCTGCAGTTGCCGACTCTGAACTGTTGCACTTCGCAAGGTGCTAACACTGCACCACTCCAGTGTGGTCAACTGTCTCCGATGATTCCGGATAGCGAAGAATTGGGCTCCAATAGTTTCTATAATCTAGCGCGCTACACTTTGAACGTATAATCAACGTAATTACGTGGGAGACATATTAAATGACTGAACGCTTCATAACGATCACGACTGATGACGGACGGGAGTCCAAGCTGCCACGGATCAGCCCGACACACGGGCCCGACGTGGCAGACGTGCGAGGTCTTTACAAGGACACGGGCCTGTTTACCTACGACCCGGGTTTTGCCACTACGGCCAGCTGCAAGAGCGCCATCACATTCATCGATGGTGACGAAGGAATCCTGCTTTACAGGGGTTATCCGATCGATCAGCTGGCTGAACACAGCACTTATCTGGAAGTCTGCTACCTGCTCATGTACGGGGAGCTGCCCAACAAGGAACAAGGCGAGTATTTCAATCACACCATTTCCCAGCACACCATGGTGCATGAAAACATCAAGGACTTCATCGACGGCTTCCGCTACGATGCACACCCCATGGCCATGCTGGTAGGTACTGTCGGCGCGATGTCATCGTTCTATCATGACTCGCTGGATATCAACAACCATCAGCATCGGGAGATTTCCGCACAACGACTGATCGCCAAGTTGCCCACGATTGCCTCCTACTGCTACAAGCATCATCGCGGCATGCCGTTCATGTATCCGGACAACAATCTGGGATACGTGGAGAACTTCACGCGCATGATGTTTGCAGTACCCGCAGAAGACTTCAAGCTCAATCCGGTAGCCGTCAAGGCCATTGAATTGATCATGATTCTGCATGCGGATCACGAACAGAATGCCAGCACCTCCACTGTCAGACTTGCAGGCAGCTCGGGTGCCAACCCGTTTGCCTCCATCGCTGCAGGTGTGGCTTGCCTGTGGGGGCCTGCTCACGGTGGTGCGAACGAGGCAGTCATCAACATGCTGGATCGCATCCTCTACTCCGGGGAAACCATTGAGCAGGTAATTGCACGTGCCAAGGACAAGAATGATCCATTCCGTCTGATGGGCTTTGGACATCGGGTGTACAAGAACTTCGATCCACGCGCCAAACTCATCCAGAAGATGTGCTACGACCTGCTCAAAGAACTGGAAGGCGATCAGCCTCTGTTCGAGCTGGCCATGGAACTGGAGAAGGCCACGCTCGACGACGAGTATTTCATCGAGCGAAAATTGTACCCGAACGTGGATTTCTACTCTGGCATCATCCTGCGTGCTCTGGATATCCCGATGAACATGTTTACGGTCATGTTTGCCATGTCCCGAACTGTTGGCTGGATCTCGCACTGGATGGAAATGCACGAAGATCCGGAATTCAGGATCGGTCGTCCTCGTCAGATCTACACGGGTGCAGCAATGCGCGACTATCCGAGTGGTAGATAGAGCAGACATGCCGAGCATAACTGCCTCGGCATTTACCTCCGCCCTGTCGCAAGCTGCGAATGGGGTGTCGGTAGTTACAACGTCTCACGACAACATGAAAGCTGGCCTCACGGTCAGCTCCATGTGTTCTGTGTGTGCAGATCCGGCGTTGTTGCTTGTGTGTGTCAATCTCGATAACGAGTTTTGCACACTCGCCGATCAGAGCCTTCGCTTCGCTGTCAACATATTGTCCAGTCATTGTATGGAACTGGCTATCGTGTTTGCCGGACTCGGGGAGCATCCTGAACAGTCCCGATTCGAAACCGGCGCCTGGACAAAGTTGTCCACCGGAGCTCCCATTCTCAGCAATGCACTGGTAGCACTGGATTGCAAGGTAGACTCCAGTCTGGTCAAGGGAACGCATCGAATTTTCTTCGGCAAGGTAGTGGATGTTCGCACCACCAGTGGTGAACCGCTCTTGTATACCGATCGGCGCTTCGCCGTGGTTGAACCAGTCCCCCTCTGATGTGAGCATTCTCTTCTATTGTGAAGGCGATGATGGGCAGCTGTTGCAGACTTTCCGACAGCGATTGCCTGATCATGTGGTTGTTGACTGGACCAGCGAACGACAGACAACAGAGCTGCATGACATCACCGCGGCCATTGTCTGGATGCCTCCGGCTGAATTTTTCGACAATTCACCTCTGATACGCACGGTGTACGCTTTCTCGGCGGGGGTCGACGGTATTCTCCAGCATCCCGGACTGCCAGAGAATGCAACGATCATCCGGTTGCGCGATGCCGGCATGGCCCGACAAATGGCTGAATACGCGCTCTATGGTGTCCTGTATTCGCAGCGTCAGATGGGTATTCAGCGTCTGGCTCAGAGCAAACGGCAATGGGTACAGAATGATGTCAGTGCGATATCCGCCACGGATACCCATGTGGGCATACTCGGCGCCGGTGCTCTCGGGTTACAGGTTGCCGAACGACTGGCTCTTAACGACTATCCCGTGTGCTGCTGGACTCGCTCTGCCCGAACAGTGAGGAATGAGCGTGTGAAATGCGTTCATGGCCAGGAGGCGCTCGGCGGCTTTCTCAACACTTGCCGTGTTCTGATCTGCCTGCTTCCCCTGACGGATGCCACGACCGGTATTCTCAACGCCAGCCTGTTTGATCAATTGCCGCCAGGTGCGTTTCTGATCAACCCCGGGCGCGGTGCTCATCTGAATGAAAAGGACCTTCTGGATGCCTTGGCAAGCGGACGAATCAGTGGTGCTTTGCTGGATGTCTTCAATAAGGAACCGCCGCCCGAAGACCACCCGTTCTGGAATCATCCAGACATCATCATCACGCCTCACGTCGCCGCCCAGAGCCTGCCTGGCGAATCAGTGAACCAGGTTGTCAATAGCATCCGGACGGTCGAACGAGGCGACGTGCCGGCTGGAGTCGTTGATCGCAGTCGGGGATACTGAGCGAGCCAGTGTCGCATTGGTCCGCAGGACAATCTGCCTCACCAGTTCCTCCTTCATCTCGGCACGAAGGATACGGGCCTCATTCTGCTTTCCCAGTACATTGGTTTCATCGTAGGTGTACTCGCGAGTGACCTCGACTCGATTGAAGTTCTGATTCTGAGAGTACGCAGGTGCGTTGCCACCTTCTGAACCGGCAATCAGCATTTTGACTGCATGACTCAATTCATATTCGCTGACACGACCGGTGCTGTTGACGGAGACCACTCTCTCACCCTGTTCTTCATCAGTCAGGCGTAACAGGATATCAGCCTCATCACGATTGCGAGCCAGTACGAACGCTGCATCGGTCAGCGCCTCTCGCACAGCCTCTGTGATACTGAGATTGCGCGAAGCGTCAACATAGATGCTGCCCAGATCCGTCAGTCGCGTGACACTTCCCCGCGGATGGAAGCCGCAGCTGACAAGCAACGCCGAGAGCATCAAACCGGCGACGGCATGTCTGGCGTTGCGCAAGTGGTCTGTCACTCTGTCGTTGCAGCCTTGGCAAAATTGTCCAGCGCGCCACTTACTTTCTGCAGTACCTCATCGCAACCTTCAATACTGTGTCGCGCCTTCAGATAGGCCGGGTCATTCCAGCCGAGGTGGGTTATGCCAGCCTCATCCTCCCACGCCAGCATTTTTTGCGGCAGATCCAGCGCCACGCTCTGTGCACAATTCATCAGGGGTGTGCCCAGCTTGGGGTTGCCGAATAGCAGCACCTGGGTTGGTCGCAGGTTGAGCCCTGCTTTCTCCGCATTGGCAGCATGATCGATACGCCCGAAAATGACCATTCCCTTGCTTTCCAGCGCTGCTGCCAACTTGTCCAGGGTGGTTTGCACGTCAAACGGGCTTTCAACACTGCTGACGCCGTCCTGAGCAATCGCTAGTTGTACCGAAAAAAGTGTTAAAAGACCCAGTATCAGTGCGCGCATGAGACGATCTCCGTAAGGTTGGATTTGCTGCGTGATTGTAGCGTACTCCCGTCCAGCAGATAATTTGCTGGGGCACTACAAGGGCACTACACTAGACCAATGCACCAATTACTGCTCAACAGAGAGATCTACACCAGATTCGTTCAGACGGAACTACCCACGGCCAAACGGTTCCTGTGGATAGTGACTGCCGACATAAAGGATCTGCATGTCGAATACAACAACCGTTTTCAACCCCTGCTGGAGGTACTCAGCACGCTCGTGGAATCAGGCGTTGCCGTGCGACTTATCCACGCCAAGGAGCCTGGGCCACGATTTCGCGAAGACTTTGACCGTTTTGACTCTCTGATAAAAAGTGAGCTGTTCGAGCGCATACTTTGCCCGCGGGTACACACCAAAGCCATCGTTATTGACGGTGTAAAAGCCTTCGTTGGATCCGCCAACCTGACCGGAGCTGGTATGGGTGCCAAACACGCTGACAAGCGAAACTTCGAAGCGGGTTTCATGTTTGACGACAAGGAACACCTGAATCAACTGATGCATTGGATCGACGAACTCTATCTGGGTGAACACTGCCACGACTGCAAGCGCCGTGAGTACTGTCCCGACCCGATCATTGAATCCTATCGCTGAGAACGATTTCCCCATGAGCCTGCATGACACAACCTCACTGCCCTCTCCCAAAGACGTTGTAGCCGATGCTCTGCAGACTCTGGAAATAGACACTGCCCACAGTAGCGAAAGTCTTGCGGAGACTCGCCACTGGTTGGCAAACCCTGGCGTTGATGACCCGGTTCTGGTCGACTGGACCCGTCTGCCGTTCGTCACGATCGACAACCCCGATTCACGAGACCTGGACCAGGCCCTGCTGATTGAACGCCACGAAAACAGCGGTTATCGTGTCCGCTACGCATTGGCGGATGCCGCCTACTATGTACGACCGGGATCTGCCCTGTTCAATGAAGCACTGGACAGGGGCACTACTTACTACACGCCGATTCTGGCAGTGCCCATGTTGCCAGTTGAACTCTCGGAAGGCCTTGTTTCCCTGAATCCGATGGTGGATCGGCGCGCCTTGGTATTCGACATGATCGTCAATGAACGGGCGACGGTTACTCGCACCAGTATTGTCCGGGCGAGAATACACAGCCAGGCGAAGCTTGACTATCTATGCGTGCGTGCAGGCTTGGCTGGACACCTCAGCCATCCCATCAGAACCCTTTCATGATTCACTATTACTACTGAAGGAGCTGGGCAACAAGCTGATCGATGCCGCGGCCCGGCGTGGTGTTGTTCGCTTCAATCGTGTTGAAAGTGAAATCAGCGTGCATGACGACCCACCACAATTCGCCGCAGAACAACGGGCGCGCTATCAGACAGAGCGCTACAACGAGCAGATCAGCCTCATGTGCAACATCGAGGGCGCGGAAATGTTGTTGGCGATGACAGGCGTCAACGATGCTGTTCAGGCGGTGTACCGGGTGCATGATGCGCCCTTGCGGAAGAGCCTGGCCGAACTGCGCAACACCTTGGACTCCTTCGCCGGACGCCAGCAGCAGCCCACCCAGTGGCGCTGGATGCCTGACCAGTCACTGGCAGACTACGTGGAGAGGCTGCCCAACGATCCTCAGGATCGGCGACGTGTCATGGCAGTGCAGCGCCAGGTCATGCAAGCGCAGCGGGCCTCCATTTTTACACCGGAGGCTGGTGAGCATCACGCACTCAAGGTGGCCAGTTATGCTCGTTTCACCTCACCCATGCGCGAAGTGGTGGGTATTTTCACGCACAAGGAGCTGCTGGAGGCATTGGATGGGCATGCCTTCGACAACGATACGGACTCCACGCTGCGGGAGCGTGTTATCGAATCTGCCAACAGTTCCCGCCAGCGGCAGCGCAAGCTTGAAAAGATGATTGAATTTGCAGCGCTGTTCAGTGTTTTTGCAAGGGAACTGGCGCTACCGGAACCACCCAGCCATAGTGGCACCATCATGGGGTTGAGGGGTGATCGCTTGTACGTTGGCCTGGATGATCTGGCGCTCGATGTAAAACTCTACAAGGATGACCTCCAGGAACAGTTTGACACCGACTACGCCATGACAGTGATCGAAGCCCTGCCGGAAGATCGTCAGCAACCGGTTTGGCAGATGGCACAAGCCGTCACGCTGCGCGTGCGGGAGTATGACAAGGAACGCCAGCGGTTCCTGTTCACTCTGACCCCGCTCGTTGAAAGTGCCTGACCGCACGCCTGCACCACAGCACCCTTTTCCACTTACACTGGCAAGACACCAGAGATTGAGACAGCACAGCATGCCTAAAGTGACTGCCGGCGTCGGGCCGGAGTATCCACAAGTGGTTGTCCTGTTCGGGGCTACCGGAGACCTTGCAAAACGCAAACTGATACCCGGTTTGTATCACCTTTCCAGCTCGGGATTCATACCGGACTGCAAGATCATCGGCGTCTCTCTCGATGATCTGAGTGACGAG
>RCMY010004890.1_pt1 | contig 11458 bp, 8 predicted proteins | sample 2041341 | NCBI WGS metagenome assembly RCMY01 (sample SAMN09708234, study PRJNA481090) | Marine sediment metagenome, whole genome shotgun sequencing project.
TTTATCCCATCACCACTCATGCCAAGTGTTAGTGACTATAGCGTAGCGACATATTATTAGGCAGCATCTGTTTGAAAGACTACTAGTTAACCTGGCGACGATTCGATATCGGAGCCAGTGTCTCGCCCTCGATTCAGGCTGGTCAGCAGTATCAAACCAACGCAGTAAACGTTGAATGACTGAAACCACAGCAGACCTAGCTGGGTGACGAACATGAACAGTATGTCGCTAACTAGTTCAGGCGTTAGCGGCCCCTGCACGGCAAATACCGCCCTCGCTGCCACAGCTAACAGCGGCGCGATGAACAAAAGCACAAGCAGCAGGCAGCGTTTTCTTGCACTCAACAGTGGTTTAAACCCGACAATCGTGTTTTGTCGGCCAAGCCAGCGGCAGGCAAAAAGTAATAGCAACGGCAGACCAATAGCGCTGCTGCCATGTTGTAGCAGCTTATATGCCTGCACATCGCTTGAACCAATAGCAAATATTGTGGACGATAGCAAAGGCACAGCCTCGACACCCCAGCGTGCTTCATGCGTGAACGCATCCCACAGCAGGTGGCTTGCCGCAGCAATGCCAACAGCCACGGCAGCCAGCAGTAATTCACGGCCGCTAAAAGTCAGCTGCCAACGCCTGAATGGTTCCAGCCTGGACTGCGCCGCCACAGGCAACAGCTCAATCAGCGCGCGCCGGTACAGGCAGCGAAACAGAATGAACATCAACAGGCCCAGCGGGATGCAGGCGGTGAAGATACCGGCCACTGTGTGCGTGGTGGTGTAATGCGGCCCTAGCGGTATAAACAATGACCAATCGGGCATCATGGCGCCGATACACAGCGCCGCTGCGGGTAAATTATTGAAGCGTTGCGCCACCGGCACAATCGCCAGGGTATGGGTGAGAGTAAAAGGCATTACGTCCCTGTTGCTTTAAAAAAGTGAGTCACGCCGCAATCAATGGCGCGTACTCAAAAAGTATAGTGTGTGACCGGCGCAACATTAAATATGCGGTGCTTCATTGCGCAGAAAATGGTCAGAAATGTGAACTTGCTGCGTTGCCCGCTAGAGCTGCTCGGCAACGTCGGTGTGATAGGAATCTTAGCACCACAGCAGCGCACGATGATGTTCCGCTAGCGTAAAGAAACGGTAAAGCTTGCGTCTATACTCCGCTGTGCCCTTTCTCGTGGCCTTTGTGGCTTACGCCACCGGCCATTTGCTCTGTACTTGCATTATTAGACTAAATATATCACCAGGGAACAGCAACATATTACATTAGTGCTTGCTCACGGCAGTTGTGTTCTCTTTGACTGACCCTCTAACCAAGCATTGCCCGATAAATCATGCGGCAGGAGACGATTAATAAAAAGCAGCCAAACAGCATACCGAGGCGGCGCTTACTCAGGCGATGAGCGATTTTTGCGCCGATGGGCGCGGCTAACACGGTCATGGGAGAAATCAAAGCGAAGCCAAACAGGCTAACGTAGCCCAAGCTGCCCGGCGGTAATCTGGGGTCGCCCCAGCCAGTGAACACGTAACCTATGGCAGCCGGCAAGCTGATCAGCAAGCCAAACAGTGCGGCCGTACCGACCGCGCGATGAATCGCCTGATTGCACAGCGTTAGACTGGGCACGCTCAACGTGCCGCCGCCTATGCCTATCATGCTGGAGAGCATTCCAATAGCAGCCGGTAACAATGCTGCGGCAGGTCCACGCGGCAAGTCATCGACAAGCACCACATCGTCCAGCGGCAATAACATTTTGACCGCAACCAGCAGGGCAATCATCGCGAACAGGACAGACAGTACGCTGCCGTCGACCCGGGTGGCGATTAGCGTGCCGATGATCGAACCGAGGAAAATAGGCACGGCCCAGCGTTTCAACAACGTAAAATCCACCGCACCTTTCTTATGGTGCGCCCGCGAGGAGGCGATAGAAGTAGGCACAATGGTCGCCAGAGAAGTAGCGACGGCAATATGCATGCGAATGGCCGGATCGACATCGGCAAAACCCAGCGCCGTGTCGAGCACGGGTACGATAACAATGCCCCCTCCCACACCAAGCAAACCGGCCAGCACGCCACCGATGGCACCGGTCGCCAGCATCAATGCTGCCAGCGGTAGCATTTCCATTATGCTATTCATTGCTCGTCATTTTTGTGGTTAGCGCTGTATTATTAGCACCGGCGTTTGGGTCTATCTGCTGGTCTCGCACACTCGCAGGCGATGTCGCTCAGGGCTTTGTTGTACGGGCCTTGTTTTACGGGCTTTGCTGTACAAGCTATTTTTCCCGCAGCAGATCGGTTTGGAGCGGGGTACGAGATTCGAACTCGCGACATTCAGCTTGGGAAGCTGACGCTCTACCAACTGAGCTAACCCCGCGTTCCAGCTGCTAGTGTATCGAATGTGGGGTCAATATAGCGAGCAATCAAATTTTGATAACGCAATTTCGTCGAACTATCTCCGCCTGCAGAAAATTGATGTTTTTTCAGCCACACCCTCACTCAGTCACAAAACCGCAGCGCAAAACTCATTGCGCAACTTAACACAGGCGTTACACTTGTGAGCCTCAAACCGATTGCTTCACAGCAGCTAAATGGGAGTAAACAATGTCTCTGTCACTAAGCGATGCCAGCCTGTTAAAAGGCGAAGCTTATATTAACGGTGAATGGACGACTGCTGACAGCGGCGAGACCACGGCTGTCACTAATCCGGCGACCGGCGAGGTAGTGGCCGAAGTCGCCAGGTGCGGCCAGGCGGAAACCCGGCGCGCCATCGAAGCGGCGGCACGGGCACAGACTGACTGGCGCCAGAAAACTGCCAAGCAGCGCACCGCACTGCTGCGCCGCTGGTTTGAGCTGATGATGGAAAACCAGGAAGACCTGGCCCAGATTCTCACGGCTGAGCAGGGCAAACCACTAAGCGAGGCGCGCGGTGAAGTCGCTTACGGTGCCAGTTACATCGAGTGGTTCGCCGAAGAGGCGAAACGCGTGTATGGCGACACTATTCCGCAATCAAGCAATGATAAACGTCTGGTCGTTGTGAAGCAGCCGATTGGAGTGGTCGCCTGCATTACGCCATGGAACTTCCCCAACGCCATGCTTACGCGCAAAATAGCACCGGCCTTAGCCGCGGGTTGCAGCGTGGTTTGCAAACCGGCAAACGCGACGCCATTGTCGGCTTTTGCTTTTGCTGAATTGGCAGCGCGCGCCGGCATTCCGGCCGGCGTGATTAATATTCTCACCGGCAAGACCAGCGAAATCGGCGACGAGCTATGCGACAACCCCAGCGTTCGTAAATTAACCTTCACCGGCTCTACCGAAGTTGGCAAGCAGCTGATGGCTCGCTGTGCGGGCACGGTAAAACGCACGTCGATGGAACTGGGTGGCAACGCCCCCTTTATCGTGTTTGACGATGCTGACCTCGACGCGGCCGTACAAGGCGCGATTGTTTCCAAATACCGCAACGCCGGCCAGACCTGCGTATGCGCCAATCGCCTGCTGGTGCAAGCCGGCGTGTATGACGAGTTTGCCAGTAAATTTGCGGCAGCGACCAAGCAGCTTACCCTCGGTAACGGCGCTGAGGAAGGGGTGACGATGGGCCCGTTGATCGATGAACAGGCTGCCAGCGGCGTAGTCGAATTTATCGAAGATGCCGTTGCTAAAGGTGCCAGTGTTATTACCGGGGGCGGTCACGGCACATTGGGGAATGGCTTCATTGAACCCACGATACTCACCAACGTTAATAAAGACATGCGCGTGTTTCGCGAGGAAATCTTTGGTCCGGTCGCGCCGCTGTTCAAGTTCGAAACGGAAGCAGAAGCCATCGTCATGGCCAACGATACCGAGTTTGGCCTGGCGGCGTATTTTTATGCACGCGACATTGGCCGCATCTGGCGGGTCGCAGAAGGGCTGGAGTTCGGCATTGTCGGCATCAATGAGGGCATTATTTCCAATGAGATGGCACCTTTCGGCGGAGTAAAAGAATCCGGCAATGGCCGTGAAGGCTCGAAGTACGGGATGGACGATTATCTCGAAATTAAATATCTGTGTATGGGTGGTATAGACCAATAATTAGTATCATTTGCGACTTCAGTCGTGAAAAATTTCAACTAACTAAGAGAGTAAGAGTATGAAAGCCGTAAAAATTATTTTGGGAGTTGTGCTGGTGCTGGTGCTGGTGGTAGCAATCGGCATGTTTTTCGTTGTGCAAAATCTTGATTCCATCGTTAAGTCGACGGTCGAAAAGGTAGGCCCGCAGGTCACGTTAACCGCGGTAGGCTTGCAGGAAGCCAAAATTGAATTGAAAAATGGTCGCGCTGAGCTGAGTGGTCTATCTATCGCTAACCCGGAGGGTTTTAGCGATGCCAACATATTCCAGATGGATACTGTCGTGGTCGACATCGACCCCGCCTCACTGCGCGAAGACGTATATGTGATCAGAGAAATTCGCATCGACGGCGCGAAACTGTTAGCCGAACAGAAGGGCATAAAAGATACTAATCTTCAGGCGCTGCTGGATAACCTCAAAAAATCTGCATCAGGTGAAAGCCCGGCGGCCGAGCCTGAGGCCGAATCTGACGTGCGTTTAATGGTTGAAAAACTAACCTTCGTGAACGGCACTGTTGACCTGAAAACCGAGCAGCTCGGTGACTATCAAATGAAGTTGCCTACCATTGATATTGCCAATATTGGCGACAAACAAACGGGCCTGGCACCCGATGAGCTGGCGACGGCAATATTGCAGCCGATACTCGCGGAAGCCAAGCAACAGGTGCGCGATGAGTTGGAAGATAAGGCCAAAGACAAGGCCAAAGAGAAGCTGCAAGAACAGCTTGATAAAAACATCTCGCCTGAAGATCAGAAAAAACTGGAGGGTCTGAAGGGCTTGCTGAAAGGCAAATAGGAGATTCAATGGAGGGCCGAATTTATTCGGCCAACCAGCGAGCAGGTCGAATGAATTCAACCCTACAGGACACGCAAGTGAATGCCATCCTCTACCCTACTACCAATCTGAAAGCCACCGAACAGCTCATCATCGATCGCGGTGAGGGGGCTTATGTTTACGACGAACACGGCAAGCAGTATCTGGAGGGTATGGCGGGACTGTGGTGTACCGCCCTGGGTTACGGCAACGAAGAATTGATCGCCGCTAGCAGCGAGCAAATGCGTAAGCTCAGCTTTAGCCATATGTTCGGCGGCAAGTCGCACAATGTTGGCATGCAGCTGGCCGCTAAGCTGAAAAGCATCGTGCCGGTAAATGATGCGATGATCTTTTTTGGCAATTCAGGATCGGATGCCAACGATACGCACGTCAAACTGCTGCACTATTACTTCGATGCGATCGGCAAACCGGAGAAGAAAAAAATCATCGCACGTGATCGCGCGTATCACGGTGTAACTGTTGCTGCCGCCGCGCTGACCGGACTGCCGCCAATGCATACGCATTTTGGGCTGCCGTTTGACGCATTGGGCGTGCTGCGTACCGACGCGCCGCACTATTATCGGCAGGGTCTGGAGGGCGAAAGCGAGGAGGCATTTGCCAGCCGGCTGGCGGATAATCTGCAGCAGCTTATCCTCAGGGAAAACCCGGAGACCATCGCGGCTTTTATTGCCGAGCCGGTAACTGGCGCGGGTGGGGTCGTAGTGCCACCAGCCACCTACTGGGAAAAAATTCAGGCGGTACTGAAAAAACACGACATTTTATTGATCGCCGACGAAGTGATCACAGGGTTTGGCCGCACCGGCAAGCGCTGGGGTTGCGATACCTTTGCTATCCAGCCGTCGGCGATGACGCTGGCCAAGGCTATGTCGTCGGCTTACGCGCCAATCAGTGCGGCAGTGATTAGCGGTGATATGTATCAGGCAATGGTAGAACCCAGCGCCAAGGTTGGCGTTTTCGGCCACGGCTACACCTATTCGGGCCACCCGGTATCCTGTGCCGTTGCGTTAAAAGCGATAGAAATCTATGAGCGTGACAAAATATACGATCACGCGGCAAAAACAGGAGAATACCTGCAACAGCGCTTGCAGGAATTTGCCGATCACCCCCTTGTCGGTGAAGTTCGCGGTGTCGGCATGATCGCGGCGTTAGAGCTGGTGGCCAACAAAACCAGCAAGCAGGCCTTCGCAGGCGGTGCCGTTGGCGCTCACGCGCAACTGTGCTGTCAGGAGAATGGCTTGATTTTGCGCGCCATGGCCGGCAACAATCTTGCCATCTGCCCGCCGCTCATTATCGACACCGCTCAGGTTGACGAAATCATCGACAAGGTCAGTAAATCGCTGGACGAAACGCTGGCATTTGCGCAACAGCAGAAGTTGCTTGCGTAGGGCTAGCTGCGAAACACTAACGCGACCGGCATCACCGCCTGAGCCGCTCGCAATGCTCAGTGGCTCAGCTCCATAGAAACCTGACGCTTACCGTCATCACCTTTTTTCAGCGCTTTTATTCGCGCACCGATAGGTGGCACTTCATTTATGTCGATATACACATCCAGCAACGTGGGGCCATTGGCATTGCACATGGCCGTGTAGTCCAGCTGCTGTAAATCCTGCGGAGAGTGAATTGCATAGGCGTTCGCTCCTAACGATTTCGCCATGCCGACAAAATCAACCGGCGGCAACTCGAAGGCGATCTGTGCACCGCCGCGTAACATCTGCCCGTGCTTGACCATACCCAGCGCGCTGTCGTTCAATATGACGTAGATCACCGGCAATTTTTCGACAACGGCTACGGTGATTTCCTGACCGCTCATTAGAAAGCTGCCATCGCCGGTGATGCAGACCACCGGCGTACCGCGACAGCCCAGGGCCGTGCCAACGGCTGCACCAATGGCCCATGCCATAGCGCCAAAACCCATGCCAATGCGGTAGCGATTACCCTGCTTCAGGTGCAGGTAGTGCGTGGCCCACGCCCAGGCGTTACCGGCATCAGCAACGAAGCGGGTGTTGTCGGGAAAGCGCATGGTCAAATCGTGCATCAGCCGCTGCGGCTTGATCGGCGTCGCCTCCGACAACCAGGCAGCGCTGGAGTCCAGACCTATAGCCGGTAAATTTTGCATGTCTGGCGTGAAGTTGGCAGCACTGTTCTTACCTGCCGCTGCGCGGCTGCTCTCGCTGCGCGCCTTCTCGGACCCGCTTAAGCTTGCCGCCTCAGTCGAGGAAAACTCTGCAATCAAAGACGAGAATACGTAGCGCAGTTCACCCAGCAAATGAAACTTGGCCATGGGAGAGCGCGCGAAGTTGCTGGCGGTTGCATCGATGTGAACCAGCTTGTCGTTGAGCAGTGCAGTGTCCCAGCCACCGGTGGAGATCTCGTCCAGACTGGTGCCAACCGCTATAATCAAGTCGGTCTGTTGCGCGGCAACGAGCGCACTTGCACTTGCGTGCCCGGCGAAACCAAACACGCCGCGGTTGAGACGGTGGTAAGAGCTGATACAGGCTTTACCGTTAGCCGACGTAATAATAGGAATTTCCAGCAGTTCGGCAAACTGCACAATTTGTCTGATCGCCGACTTGCAGCCGCCGCCAATAAAAAGCAGTTTTTTACGCGACTGTTTAATGCTCTGGCACAGTTCACCAAACATGGCGTCGTCCATTACCGACGGCTGGCGCAGCATGGTTGCTATCTGATAACGCGGTGTTGACGTTTGCAGTGGGCTATTCAAAATATCCATTGGAATACTTAAATGCACCGGGCCACGCGGATGCTGAAATGCGGTGAAAAGAGCGGTAAACAGCTTACCTTCCAACTGGTCTTCGTGCGAGACCAGTGAATTGTAGCGCGTGCAATGTTCAAACATGCCCACCGTGTCAACGGCGTCTTCGGAAGACTCCTGTAATGCCTCTTTGCCGAAATCGGGTAACGCCGTTTGCGGCGTAATCACCAGCATGGGAACCCGTTCCTGATAAGCGGACGCCACACCGGTTAATAAATTGGTGGCACCAGGCCCGGTGGTAGCACAGCAAACCGCAAGCTTACCGGTTTCGCGGCTATAGCCTTCGGCCATGAATACGGCACCCGCTTCGTGCCGCGCGGTAATTTCCTGAATCGCTTCGTTATAACGTCGTGATTTACGCGCGTGTTTATCGGCTAGTGGATTAGTATGCGCCTGTGCCGAGCGGTCTTTTTGCTGCCGGTCCAGCGCGTTATAGAGGGGCTCAAGCGCACCGCCGGGTATGCCGAAAATATAGTCGACATCGATCTGTAGCAGATAGTCCAGAATTAAATCAGCGTAAGTGCGCTCAGCGGATCCAGTCTCGTGGGTAGTGCGTGGACTTGACTGCTTGGCCATGGTGACTAGTACTCCGACAAGGTGACAATGATGAATGCCGAGTTAAGGAACGCTAGCTACCACCACACTAGTTACCACCACGCGTAGCGCCCGACGCATTGGTGGCAACCGCAGTACCTTCGGTTTTCTTAGCCTCGTTTCGCGCTACCGCCGTTTCGTTCAACCACGCCAGCAAGTCGCTCCAGATGGTCTCCTGCTCCATCGGCGATGGCATAATACCCGCGTGCGGCAACTCTATCGTAACGACCGGGCGCTCCATTAAAACGCCGGCGTAGCGCCCAAGAGAGCCCGGGTACGTACCCATCAGGCGCAGCTCCAGCGGACCCAATTTCTGCGGTGGCTGCGCCGGACCATCGAAATCTACCAGATGTATCGGTGCATGCACTGCCACAATTACCGTTGGGTCGAAGCGCTCTATCTCTTCCGCCAGCCAGCGTGACTCCGGCTCGCTTAGCGGTTCCGGCCCTGGATAGCGGCGCGGGTTGCGTGCCGTCTTGCGAATCCAGAACTCTTCGGCGCTCTCTGACCAGTCGGGTGCGGGAAAATTACGATTGAGATCGACGCCACGATGGTTCATGCGCTGCGCTTTTTTGCGCAACAAGCCGTCCGGGTTTAGCAACGGCACAACGCGCCAATGAAACAGGCCGGAATGGTAGCTGTCCAGCGCGGTCAGCCACTTGAAGACAATGCTTATCGATGAGAACTCATCACCGTGAATACCACCAAAAATAAGTATCCGACCCAGTGGCTCACGGTCAGTGGCGGATGGGAAATCGCCAACCAGAATAGGTGTACCCTGATGTGACGCGGCACCGGAGCTGGAGAGCACGCTGTTAGCGCAATCTTTGAGTGCAACGCTGGCAAGACGCCTGGCGATGCGTTCACAGGTTTCGGCTACTGCTAATTTTGGTGACGCCGCCGACGCTGCCGATGCCAGAGGAGCAGTCAGTGGCGCTTTCGGTGTCACGGGTGTTGTTGCGGGTGTTGTGGACGTTGCAGGTGCTTCAACACGCACTCTGCTACGTGGATGGTACCCCTGGGCATTGGCGGCGGAGGCAACAAGCTCGGCACACAGTAACACGACCACGGAAAGGCCGATTGATTTGCCAAACCCGACACTCCTTAGAGGATTAGAAAATATGCTGAGCAAACTTGAGTGGGAATTTTGCATCTACTACCTTCCAGGGTTTGAACTGTTATTCTGGCCGCAGCATACTAACAAAAAATCGGACCTGGGCGAAAAATAAAATGTAATGTTATGGCGACGCAGTCATTGTACTATTGCTGTGAATAGTGCCATTGCAGCGGCCCCTGCTGCTGGTTATTATACATACGGAGTTGCCATCACAGTGCCGGTTCGCTGTGGCACACATAATACCTCTAAAGGATTCGCCAGTGAAACGCAGAACGCTGCTTAAAGCTATGCCGCTAGGTTTGCTCCCGCTAGCGGGTGACAGTCTGGCGTGGTTGGAGCTGGTCAGTGGAAAGTGCTGCGCGCAAGACCCAGCCCAGAACGCCGCCAGCTCGAAAAAAGACGCTGCTGGCGAAATTGCTGCTGACAAAACTGTTAATAAGGTCAAGCTTGAAGAGCAGGTGCCCGCCAAGCACCACATAGAATCGGACCATGCGCTTGCCCACGAAGCCGATCACCCGGAACACGGCACAGTAGACCTAAAGAAAATCAAGGATTTCGACCGCCAGTATCCTGGCGACTTTATCCTCAAGACGGAAGAGTTGCAGGTTCTGAAGACCGTATCTGCGCGCCTGCAGCGAGCGCAACGCTTCGTTGGCCACGGCAATTTTAATCTTCTGTCGTTCGATCACTTGCTGCTATGCGGTGAGAGCTATCCGGCAATTGGCGCATTTTCACCGCCGGAACTGTATTTTATGGAAGACATCTTCTTCGCCAACGCGAAGCGTTATGGCTTCTATGGCGAACGAGTGACACACGACCTGACCGCGATAGTGCCGACACGCAGCATCAAAAAAATCGGCAATACAGGCCACTTCCTGTTTCGCGGCCAACCACTGAAAAAATATGAGAGCATTCGCGCTGAACTCGGCAGTGGGATTACGCTCACTTCGGGCATTCGCGGTATCGTCAAGCAGACCCAGCTGTTTTTGGCAAAAGCAGTCAGCGTTGACGGCAATCTTTCGCAGGCGTCACGGTCGCTGGCACCACCGGGATATTCCTACCATGGCAGCGGTGACTTTGATCTCGGCAAGGTCGGCTTCGGCTTGCGGAACTTCACTGAATCGTTTGCGTCAACCGACGAATACAAACGCCTCATTGATCTGGGCTATGTTTCTATTCGCTACACCGAAACGAACCCGTTCGGCGTGCGCCACGAACCGTGGCACATCAAAATCGCCTGACACGCAGCCTGCAGCGCCTGATACTGCAGTGCCCGATGCTACAAATTCCAGACACTATAAAACCCCAAGTACTAAAACGCCTGTTTCGCTAACGCACTGTCGAGAACACGCACAACCTCATCGAGATCCTCGCGCGTGCAAATGTACGGAGGACTCAAGGCGATCGTATTATTGTGCTCACGGAAGCTGCGGTTTGTGCGCCCAATCAACACACCCTGTGCCATACATTCCGCGTAGATAGCCATCGGCACGCTTTCATCAACCGGCTCTTTGGTCACCCGGTCTTTAACCAGTTCAAGCCCCACGAACAGGCCCTTACCACGCACGTCACCGATTAGCTCGTATTTTTCTTTCAAAGCACGCAGGTGGCTCATCAGATAGTCACCCATAGCTGCTACGTTCTCCAGCAGATTTTCGTCTTCGATTATGCGCATGTTCTCCAGTGCAGCGACCGGTCCGGCGGTACATCCGCCAAACGTCGATACGTCGCGAAAATAGCCCATTCTGTCTGACGGCTCGTCTTTGAAGGCTTCAAACACTGCTTCGGTAGTGACCGTGCAGGAAATTGCCGCATAGCCGGACGCAACTCCTTTTGCCATAGTGACAATATCGGGTCTAATGCCGTATTGCTGATAGCCGAACCACTTGCCGGTACGACCCAGACCGCACACGACTTCGTCGATAATCAACAGCATGTCGTATTTTTTGCAGAGCGCCTGGATGGTTTTCCAATAGCCTTCCGGCGGTGTTATCACGCCGCCACCGGCGGTAATGGGTTCGAGAATGACCGCTCCTACCGTG
>RCMY010004891.1_pt1 | contig 11457 bp, 10 predicted proteins | sample 2041341 | NCBI WGS metagenome assembly RCMY01 (sample SAMN09708234, study PRJNA481090) | Marine sediment metagenome, whole genome shotgun sequencing project.
GGCGATACCGACGCGTTGCTGCATACCGCCCGACAGTTGCGCGGGAAACTGGTTGCCCTGTCCCGCGAGCCCGACACGATCAAGCCACTTGGTGGCTTCATCTGCATACTGCCGCCGGTTTTTGCCGCTGATTGACGGGGCCAGACCGGCGTTCTCCATCACTGTTCGGTGCGGCAGCAGCGCGAACTTCTGGAATACCATCGACATCCGGTGCTGGCGCAGATCGCGCAACTGTTTCTCGTTGTAGGTGAGAATATTGTCGTCATCGACCCACACCTCGCCTGCTGTCGGTTCGATCAAGCGGTTGAGGTGCCGGATCAGGGTGGATTTCCCCGAACCCGACAGCCCCATAATCACCGTGGTTTTGCCGCGTGGCACATCGACATTGATATCATTCAGGCCAAGAACGTGATCCGTCTCGGTCAGCAGATCGGTCTTGCTCATACCCTCTTTGACGCGGGCCAAGGCAGTTTGCGGGTCGCTGCCAAAGATCTTGTAAAGACCGCGGATCGATATCTTGGGTGTATTCTCGTCAGTCATATCGATCCCCTTAAGGTTGTTGCGCATTGATGCGCGCCAAAGCTGCCTTGGTCACACGATCAAGAATAACCGCCAGAAGGACGATCCCGAGGCCGGACAAAAGACCGACACCCAATTCAAGATTGCGAATACCGCGCAGCACCAGCACACCCAGTCCGGGCGCCGAAACCAGCGAAGCGATCACGACCATGGCGAGGCTCATCATGATGGTCTGGTTCACACCAGCCATGATGTTGGGCAGCGCCAGCGGAATCTGCACACCAAACAGCTTTTGCCGTTTGGTCATGCCAAAGGCATCGGCGGCCTCGATCACATCCTTGTCGACCAGCCGGATACCCAGATCGGTCAGGCGTACCACCGGTACAATGGCGTAAAGGATGATCGCGATTCCGTAAAGTTTCGGCTCTGTCACGCTGAACAGGAAGATCAGCGGGATCAGGTATACAAAGGGTGGCAGCGTTTGCAGCATATCCAGTATCGGGATCATAATTCGTTGCACCCTGTCACTGCGCGACATGGCAATGCCTATCGGCACCCCGAGCAGCACGCATATGAAGGCGCAAACAAAGATGATTGCCAGCGTCTGCATCGTGTAATCGTAATAATCCACGAAAGCGAGGAAACAGAAGGCGGCGGCGACCAGCCCCACCAGTTTGAACGAACGACCCACCAGCCAGGCAATCAGCATCAGCAAAGGTATCATGATCCACCAAGGCACGGCCTGCATAATCCAAAGCGCATTGTTCAACGCCCAGCTTAGCGGTTGGGTAATCGGATCGACGACGACTTTCAGGCTGTCCTTGATGTCAAGAAAGCCACGTTCGAGGCCCAGTGTCAGGTCCCGTGATTGCGGGATTTTGGCACAGGCGTCGTGCAGCGCATCAAGCGATGGAAAGGGCGTATCCCATGCCGACACGTTTGCCGCTTGGCCGGATGTCTCGCCCAAGAGGTCAGCCATCGACGAAAGCCCCCCTTGTTCTTCACCACACCAGCCACGCAGACCGAGGCCGTCGAACAGAAAATCGTAGGTCGCCATTTCATCCTTACCGGACCTGCCTGGCCCTTGCTTTGCATGTGGGTGCGACGCGCCCCTGCGCCTGCCGCCCGTTCAATCATGCCGGTTATTTCAAATGCGTTTCGCCCAAAGGTCATGCCTTTTGCAAAACGTCTTTGTCAGGCCATCACATAGGCAAAAGGGGCGGCTGAAGTCTCCAGCCGCCCCCCGTAACTTTTCTTACTTCAACAAGTTTGCCAGTTTTTCCTTGGCATCATCGTTCAGCCATCCGGCCCACACTTCTTTGTTGTTCTGCAGGTAATACACCGCTGCCTCTTCGGCAGTCGCGTTGTTCTCGTCCTGCCACGCCAGAAGTTCGCTCATCAAATCAGAGGTGAACGTAATGTTTGAGAGCAGCGCAGTCTCGTCAGGGTGGGAGTCATTGAATTCGTTGGTCACGATCGTCAGGATCGGTGCAGTCGGAAAGGCCGACGGACGGGGATCAGGGGTGTTCGCGTTCTGGTTCGCTTCGTGGGCTTCCATGTCGTATTCACCCAGATCGACACTAACCATGGCGTATTTGCCAAGCGGCGTCGTTGGTCCCCAATAATAACCGAACCAAGGTTCCTCGTTTGAATAGGCCGAAGCCATTGAGGTCGCCAGCGTTTCGCCGGAACCGTGGTTGAACACCTCGATATCATGTCCTTCAAGATCATAGGCGCGGGCCAGATTGTCGCTAATGACGCGGCAGCCCCAACCGTCGGGACAGTTGTTGAACATATTGCCGACCAGTTCGGGATTCGCGAGAATACCATCGATTGTCAGCAGTTCGGGGTGCGCTTCAGCCAGATACGATGGAATCCACCAGCCTTCGATACCGCCGGGATCAAGCACGCTGGTTAATTCGACGATCTGACCGCCTTCTTTCAGCTTGTCATAGACATCGCCAGCGGCGTTTGGCCACAATTCGGGTACGATGTCCGGCTGGTTGTTCTCGGCCAGCGACGTGACGGCTGGCGTGGTGTCTGATGGCACGACCGCGACGTCGCAGCCATACCCTTGCTCAAGCAGGAATTTCGAAACCGCGACCACGATTTTTGCCGAAGACCAGTTCATTTCGGCCATCGTAACTTCGCCACAGTCATTTGCGGCCATCGCGGCGCTCGGGGCTGCAAGTACGAGGGCGGCGCCCAATAGATGCTTTTTCATGTCGTCTTCTCCTTTTAGTCGTCTGTCTTCGCCGCGGCTATCATCACCGCCGCGCAGCTTTTCGGCTGAAATTGCCTGAGGTCTCAAGTCATCTTGAAACAACCCCGGCAAGTTGAGGCGCATCTAATCAAGAAACCGCCGGTGAAGCAACCGCTGCGGCAGTTAAGTATTTTCATCAAAATATGGAACCTTTTTGCAGGTCGGTGCGACGGACCCGCGAACGCCCTAGCGTTTAGGCGACATGCGATGTCACTGGATCGCAGGCATGTGACTCCAAAAGCCGTGGTCTTTTTAAGGTAAGAGCGGAGGGCAAATATGCGACGGTTTCGTTGAAATCCGGTGCGCCAATGGCGGGCACGCCTGGGATCGGCCAGATGGCGCATTTCTACAGCGTACCATGGAGGATGCGTTGTCACTCGCCACCGGAGCCTCAAACACCCCAGATTGTGCAGCCTGACTGCCGTACAAGGCAATCATCGATTCCGACGTCAGGCTTGCCCGAAAAGCTGCTGCTGTCCTGTCACTTCATTCAAAGACACTGTCACGCCCTTCTGGATGCACGTTCTCGTAGTAATCGGTGAATTTCAGCGCACTCGCGGCGGCTTCGTCCAGAATGACCGTGGCACGTGCATGAAACTGCAACGCCGAAGCAGGACAGGCCGCGCTTACCGGCCCTTCGACCATATTGGCAACGGCTTCGGCCTTGGATTCTCCGGTGGCGATCAGCAGACACTTGCGCGACGAAAGGATGGTCGCGACGCCTGTGGTGATGGCGTAGCGGGGTGTTTCGTCGAACGACGAAAAATAGCGCTGGTTGGCGCGGCGGGTGCTTTCGGTCAGCGTTTTGACCCGCGTGCGTGACCCAAGGCTGGCCGTCGGTTCGTTGAAACCGATATGGCCGTTTTGCCCGATCCCGAGGAGTTGCAGATCGATACCGCCAGCGGCCTCGATCAGGGCCTCGTAATCGTGGGATGCGGCGCGCGGATCGGCAGCGTCCCCCTTGGGAAGGTGGGTGCGCAACGGATCGATATCCACATGACGGAAAAACGCCTCTTGCATGTAATGATGATAGGAACAGGGATGATCAGGGGCCAAACCGATATATTCATCCAGATTGAAGCTGGTCGTTTGCGCAAACGACAGCCCGTCATCGTTGTGGCGCTGCGCAAGTGCCTCGTACAGCGGCAACATGGTCCCGCCAGTCGCCAACCCGAGTACAGCGTCGGGTTTTGCAGTGACAGTGCGTGCGACAATCTCGGCGGCGCGCGCGATTGCGGCCTGCGCGTCGGGAAGAATTAAAACCTTCATCTGGTTTCCTTTCTCAGATGGGCGGCCAAAGCGCCGATCAGCGGTGCATCATGGCCGAGTTCTGCATGGACAAGGCGCGGGCGAAACAATTCCGGCTCACCGGTTAAGGCTATAAGCGTGCGGTCGATATAGCCTGCCGCAAGGCCGATGCTACCGCCCATCGCCACGGTGTCCAGTCCCAGAATAGTGGTAAGGTCACCGATCAGCGCCGCTATCGCGCTGGCCGAAGTGGTGATGATCCGGTCGGCCCAATCCTGACCTTCTGACGCGGCGGCGAATACAGCGCGCGCGTCAAGACCTTCGTGACCGGCGGCAGCGGCGGCGGCGGCGATCCCGCGTCCCCCTGCGATGCTTTCGACCGTTGCCATGCGCCCACTACCGCAGGGGCCACTGGCATAGCGGCTGGAGACAAAGCCGATATGACCGGCCAGACCATTTTCGCTGGTTAACAGGCGGTTGCCGATCACTAGTCCGCCACCCACACCGGTGGATACCGTGAGATAGGCAAAGCTGTCGCTTGCGCTTCCTGCCCCGAATAGCCCTTCGGCCAGCGCGGCGGCGGCGGCATCATTCAGGCAAGTCGCCAAACCAAGACGACGGGTCAAACCGCGGTCCAGCGGGAAGTCGGCGATGGCCGACAGCGTACCGCGATTGACCGCATGCCAAGCGCCCGCACGATCGACACGACCCGCAACCGCAACGCCCAAGGGCGCACCGTCGGTATGCCCCAGACTGTCCAGCAGACTTCCTATTGCTGCAATCTGCGCTTCAGGACCGGCCGCAGGGTCGGTTGGGGCCACGAGCCTTTCGACAACCAAGCCGTTTTCAATGCGGGCTGCGGCGATTTTGGTGCCACCCAGATCGGCGGCGAAACCTGTCAGGGCAGTGCGCGGCAAATCCTTCATTACCGCGCCTCGACTGCCCGTACTACCGCGTCGTGAAACCAGCCGGTGACATGTTCCAGCCGCGTCAAGGCGGTGCCGACGGTGACCGCATCTGCGCCCGCTGCCATCGCTTCACCTGCCAGCAAGGGGGTGTTCACCCGCCCTTCGGCCATGACGAAGCCACCCAGTTCGCGGAATGCGCGGATCAGGTCGTAATCAACGCCTTCGGTCCGGCTCTCGGTGTCTGCTGTATAGCCCGACAGGGTTGTGCCAAGGATTGCGGCGCCTTCTTCCAATGCCCGCTGCCCGTCTGCAAGGTTGGAGCAATCAGCCATCGCCAGACGACCCGCTTTGTGGATCGCAGCAAGGATCGCCGCCGTCCCTGCGGGCCGTGGCCGGTCCGTGGCGTCATAGGCGATAATGTCGGCACCGGCGGCGGCCAGTGCCTGTATATCGGCCAGATAGGGCGTGATGCGCACAGGGCTGTCGTCGAGATCACGCTTGATCAGACCGATGATCGGCACCGAAATCCGCGCCCGCACCGCCGCAAGGTTCCGCGCACCCTCGATTCGGATACCTGCGGCGCCACCCGCCACAGCGGCAGCAGCCATAGCGGCGACAATATCGGGGTGATCCATCGGTCCGTCATCGACCGGCTGGCATGACACGACAAGACCGCCGCGCAAAGTATCAAGTAAAGGCATGGTCATCAGTCCATCAGGCTCGGAAGGCCGGTTGACAGGATCGGGAAGGCACACACCAATATCAGCACCACAAACGGCGGGATCAACCAAGGCAGGATCGCCTTTGCCAGCCGCTGATAGGGGATGCCCCCGACTTGGGCTACCACAAACAGGGCCATGCCCATTGGCGGTGTCAGGATCGAAATCATCAGGTTCAGCACGGTGATGATACCGAAATGCACCGGATCAATACCGAATCCCATCGCAACGGGTACAAGGATCGGCACGACAACCAGCAGGATTACCAGCGCCTCGATGAAACAGCCCAGAACGAAGATCATCAGGTTGACCGCAATCAGGAACGTCACCGGACTGTCTGCGATGGACAAAAAGAACGTCGCGATTTGCTGCGGTGCCTGTTCGCGCGCCATGATAAAGCTGAGCAGTCCGACGCCTGCCACGATGGTGGCGATAGAGGCAGACGTAACCGTGGTCTCGTAGATCGAATCCCACAGTTTGCGGAACGTCAGTTCCCTGTAAAAAACAAGGTCAATCACGATTGCATAGAGAACTGTGACTGCTGCGGCCTCGGTCGGTGAGAAGAGACCGGAAAAGATACCGCCAACGATCACGACAGGGGTCAACAGGGCTGGCAACGACTTGACGAACAACGCGCTGATTTCGCCCATGCTGCTGCGTGGGTCGCGCGGATAGTCGCGTTTACGGGCGATAAACCAGACCATGACCATCAGCGCCACAGCACACATCACGCCGGGGATGATACCACCAAGAAACAGCTTGCCGATCGAGACGTTGGCAATCACTCCGTAAAGAACCATCGTAATCGACGGCGGCACAAGTGGACCGATCATCGAGGATGCGGCCGTCACGGCACCTGCAAAATCGTCGTCATAGCCCGCTTCGCGCATTGCTTCGATTTCCATCTTTCCCAAGCCACCGGCATCGGCCAGCGCCGAACCGGACATGCCGGAAAAGAACAGCGAGGCCAGCACGTTGACGTGGCCCAGACCGCCGGTCACATGCCCGACAAGGCTGCGTGCAAAGCCGAACAGGTGGTTGGTAATACCGGCGGAATTAAGAACTCCGGCAGCAAGGATGAACAAGGGGACAGCAAGTAGCGGGAAGCTGTTCAAACCGTCCACCATCCGCTGCATCGCGAAACTAATGCCCATCCCTGTATAGTAAAAATAGCCCATCGACACAAAGATCATGGCGATCCCGATGGGCACACCGATCAGTACGAAAATCAGCCAGAGGGCTCCGACAGTGGCAAGGATCATAGCGTTGGCTCCCGCGTGACAGTGACGTCGCGGCGGCCAATCAGGCGGCGGACGATACGGTGAATGATAAGGATGGAAGCGACAAGACCTGACGCATAAAGCAGCGCGTCGGTTGTCGGCAGCGTAACCGTGACGTTATCCCATGTCCGCAAAACGGTCTTGTACGAGATCCAGGCAAGATGGCACATGATCCCGAGAAAAACGAGGTCGATTGCTGTATAGAGTGCGCGCCGCGCGCCTTCGGGCAATAGTTCGGCCAGAAATGCCATTTTCAACTGTCCGTCCTGACGTTCGACTTCGGCGATGCCGATAAAGGCCATCCAGACCCATAGCCAGCGTGCGGCTTCTTCGGTCCAGACCGGGCCGCGAAACAGCGGCGTACGCCCAAAGACCTGAACCAGAACGACCCCGATCAGAACAATAAAAAAGACCGAGGCAACGATGCCCTCGATGCTGTACTTGCGCGGATTTCCCACTGACCTTCCCCTCCCTGAATGCGATCTTTGCGGGCGCCGGAACGCCCGCAAAGTGATTGGTTATTCGCCGCGCACGCGGGCGATAGCACCTTCACCGAACTGCTCTTCAAGCGTGTCGTAGTAAGGCTGCATTGCGGCGCGGAAAGGCGCCAGATCAGGATGCGTGATGACAAGGCCACGCTCTTCGAACGTCGCGACAAGGTCCTGCTCGGCCTGATTGGTCAGGCTGTTGTTCAGCTCGCCACCGGCTGCGATAGATTCGGTAATCCAGCCCTGCTCTTCTGCATTAAGGCTGTTCCACAGATCATCGGAAATCTGCACAGCGGCGGATGCGATGAAATGGTTGGTCATGGCGACATGGCTTTGCACTTCGTAGAACTTCATTGCCTCAATCGTGGGCAGCGGGTTTTCTTCGGCATCGACCTGATTGGTCTGCAGCGCCAGATAAACCTCGGCAAAAGCGACGGGGGCCGGTGTGGCGCCGGTGTTTTCGGCAAAGGCGATCAGGAACGGTACGTTGGGGGTGCGCAGACGCAGACCGGCCATGTCGTCGATCGATTCGATTGCGCGGTTCGATGTTGTCTGACGGGTGCCGTAATACCAGACATCCAGCAGCTTAACGCCTTTTTCCTCGAACTTCGCTGACATCTCCTGACCCCATGGGCCGGCGATGATTTCCTGAAGATGTGCAAAGTCGTCCGCAACATATGGTGCGCCGATAAGGTTCAGCTCGGGGATGATATAGCTCATGTCAGGATAGCCGGTGATGACCATATCCAACTCGCCCGCCTGAAGCTGTGCGACCATCGACTTGAAATCGCCAAGCGTCGAGGACGGGAACAGATTGACCGTCAATTCGCCGCCGGAAACCTCTGCCAGCTTGGCTGCGAATTCCTGAGCGCCCGCATATACGTTAGAGCTTTCGTTATCCTGCAAACCAAAGGTCAGTTCGCGCTCGGCCAGTGCCTGCGTGGCCAGTGCCAGAGTTGCGACACATGAAAGTAGAGTGGTCTTGAGTTTCATCATTTCCTCCTTGATGTTTGATGAATGACGGGCAACCCCGCCGGTTGTTCAGTTTGTGGTTGCTTCGCGATGCTCCGTGATCGCGCGCGGCGCCTTGAGGCGTGCGCGATAGGATCGCGTCAGGTGTCGGTCCATGACATCAGTCGCGGTCACGACATCTCGGTCGAGCACCGCCTGATAGATTTCGCGATGTTCATCGTAGGCGATTCCGTCGTATCGCATTGCATCGTCTGTCGGGGGGCGGTGGGCGATCATCGTACTGACGAACATATCGTGCAGCGTCAGTATGACCGGATTGCCGACAACAGCGACCAGTGCCCGGTGGAATGCGATGTCGGTCGGCGCAAAATCAGCGGTGCCTACGGCTTCTAAATTGGCCGCGAGCGCGGCCTGAAGTTTGGCCAACTGGATATTGTCGGCACGCATCGCCGCCTCGCGGGCGGCACCCGTTTCAATAAACTGGCGCATCTGCTCAAGGTGAGCACCGCTTTCGGCATCGCCGAAAATTTCGCGGATCAGGTCGCCTGTGCCCTTCAGAACGGTTGTAATCGAAGGAAGCGATGCGCGGGGCCGCTTGCCTGCACCTGCGGTGATGTAACCGCGCATCTGCATCTGGGCCAGCGCTTCACGCACCGTGGGTCGTGAGGCAGAGAACCGTTCGCACAAGTCGCGTTCGGTCGGAAGTGGCGCGTCAGGTTTGAAAGTGCCGCTGCGAATCTCTGCAATCAAGGTGTCGGCAATCAGATCCGGCGTGCGCTGCTGCGCAGGGCTGATATCGGTGACTACTGGCATCTGATCTCTCCTCCTGCCATTTTGGTATTACCATATAAATTTCTTGTCAAACTAAAAATCAATTGCTAGAAAAAATCAGGGTAATTGACTGTGCTCCAGTAAGACCAAGCCGAAAATCGGCTCCTTACGTTAGCACGGTAAAGCAAAAGGTAGGGATTACGATGAGCAAGCAACTGACCGGCATGTATGCCGCGCTGATGACTGGACTTGATGACGCGGGCGAGTTCGACGAGACGCGGCAACGCAGCCTGACAGACTATGTATTGAAACAGGGCCTTACCGGACTTTATGTCGGCGGCAGCAGTGGTGAATCAGGCCTTCTGGGCGTCGAGGAACTGGCCGCGCAGCAGGGCGTCGTCGCGGATTGCGCTAAGGGCAGCAAAGCAACGCTGATTGCCCACGTCGGACTGCCGAACCTGCGCGATTCGATCCGCCTTGCGAAACAAGCGTCCGATTTTGGTTATCATGCGCTGTCGGCTTTGCCGCCACATTCCTACCCGTTCAGCGATGCAGAGATCGAAGGCTATTACCGCGATCTGGCGGCGGCCACGGACCTGCCGCTGATCGTCTACGAGGTGCCTATTCGCACTGGCCGCCCGATCCCCTTGGAATCACTTGAGCGTATTCTTGATTTGCCGAATGTCTCGGGTATCAAGTTCACATCGACCGATCTTTTCAAATTTTCAATGTTGCGCCGTCGTCGCCCCGACAGCAGCTACTTCTTCGGGTTTGACGAAATCTATCTGACCGGCGGCGTGCTGGGTGCGGATGGCGGAATCGGGACGACCTACAACATTCTTGGCAAGCTTTATGTCGCGCTTGACGCAGCATTGCGCGCAGGTGATCTGGCCCGCGCACAAGAGCTTCAGGATGCGTCGCAAATCTTCGTCGAAGCGATCTTGGATACCGGCGTGCTGCCCGGCATGAAAGCGGCATTCCGCGTTCTTGGCATCGACTGCGGCCTGACACGCGCACCGATGACCCTACGGATGTCTGAAGACAAAGCCGAAGCACATATGCGCGCGGTGCTCGAACGCCCCGAGATCAAGCCCTGGCTCGTTTGAACCTGCCCGAACCAGCGCACCATTTCCTTTACGGGTTTCGGCCATCTCATCGCAGAAAAAGGCGATGAGATGGCCGAAGCTGCTTGTCAGGGACAAAAACTGGTTTACGCCCCCGCGGTGCCGACAGGCTGATCAGAGGTCGGGGCCGTCACGACGGGTAAATCGGCAACACATCAAGGTCTGGAGCCATCCCATACGGGGCGACTGAACCACATTTTTCGGTGTCGACAATCGGGCTGGCCTGTCTCAGGATCAGGGAATTGACGAAGGAATATGCGATGACGGTGGACCAAGGCGCTGTGGAACAGGCCGTCGAGGCAGGGTTTGCGGCGCAGAAGACATGGCTGTCCCGCCTTGTCAGTTTCGATTCGACTCGCGGAAACGAGGGTCCGTGTCAGGACTGGCTGGCCAGTGAATTTGCGGGCCGGGGTTACGACGTCGACCGCTACACTCTGGATGAGGTCGCGATCAAGGATCTGCCGGGGTATTCGCCTGCCGTCGACGTCGACTACGCACAGGCAGTGCAGGTTGTCGCAACGCACCGTGTCACAGAACCGCAGGGACGCAGTCTGATCCTGCAAGGCCATGTCGACGTGGTGCCGCCCGGTGCGCCTGAACTGTGGTCGCAACCGCCCTTCGAGGCGCGCGAAATTGATGGCTGGCTGCACGGGCGCGGCACAGCTGACATGAAATGCGGCGTGTCTGCGATGGTTTTCGCGCTCGACGCGCTGGCCCGGCTTGGATTTGAACCGGCGGCGACCGTCCATATCGAAACCGTCACAGAGGAGGAATGCACCGGCAACGGCGCGCTCTCGACGCTGGCGCGCGGCTACCGCGCGGAGGCGGCGCTGATCCCCGAAAGCATGGGGCACCGGATTATCCGTGCCGAACTTGGATCTGTCTGGTTCCGGTTACGCATCCTTGGGCAACCGGCTCACGTTCTGGCAGCGGCGGCCCCCGGCGCACATGCGATTCTCGCCGCAGGAGCCTACATCGCCGCGTTGCAACGGTTAACGGCGGAAATCAACGTTGAAGCGCGTAAACATCGCTGGTTTGGACATGTCGAAAATCCGGTTAAGTTCAACCCCGGTAGAATCAGGGGCGGCGACTGGCTTGGTTCGGTCCCGTCGTGGTGCGAGTTGGAGTGCCGCCTCTCGGTGCTGCCGGGGCATACACTGCCCGA
>RCMY010004892.1_pt1 | contig 11456 bp, 10 predicted proteins | sample 2041341 | NCBI WGS metagenome assembly RCMY01 (sample SAMN09708234, study PRJNA481090) | Marine sediment metagenome, whole genome shotgun sequencing project.
GATCGACGGTTGCAGAGCCCAGCTGTCGAGACAATTCACATGGGCGGTGAAGTTTGCCGCACCGGGATTGTTGCCGAGCTGGAATTCGGCCAGGTCGACGAACCGAGTCGGATCGTCGAGCTCCTCGAGGTCGGCGAGCGCGTCCCACAGAAGGGGCCACGTTGCTTCGCTGTAGAGGGGCGTGATCAGGCCCAGGAACCCTGCGTCAGGATTGTTGGCCATCGCCTCGTTGACGAGATCGAGCTTTTTGGCTGCGCGGAAGTAGTACCCCTCAGGATCGCCGTCGTTGAAGATCGGGCAGCTGGCGTCGACACACGCGCCGATGGCCTCGTCGAGGAGGTCTGCAATCGGGGTGATCTCCTCCCTCGCCGACGCCAATCGCTGTTCGGGCGTGTCGAGATCATCGACAGGATTGTTGGCCCCATCGATCACCATTGCGCGGACGTGCTCGGGAAACACCGTCGCATACCAGACGCCGATCACCGAACCGTAGGAGAAACCGAGGAACGAGATCTGTTGCTGACCAATTGCCTTGCGAATCTCGTCCATGTCTCGAACGACGAAGTCGGTGCCCAGCTTGCCGGCTGATGACCCCATCGTCTCGACGCACAATTGCACTGCCGCCTCGACCGCCGCGATCTCCTCGGGTTCATCGATCAGGTCCTCGACCTCTGCGAGCAGCGCGAGCTGCTCGCCCGACGCTCCACAGGCGAACTCTGGTCCCGAGCCACCAACGCCGCGTGGGTCGAATCCGACGATGTCGAAATTGTCGGTCAACTCGGTGGGATACCCGCCGAGCGCAAACGCTTCGACGAAGTCGACCCCGGACGCACCGGGCCCACCAGGGTTGACCACCAGCGCGCCGCGCGATCGGTCGGTGTCAGCTGCGCGCAACATGTTGACGGCGATGGAGATGGTCGCACCATCGGGGTCGCCGTAATCGATGGGTACCTCGACAACTCCACATTCGAGTTGGCCGCACTCAGTCCACTCGATTGTCGACGAAAGGACCGGGGCCGCAGTCGACGTCGTCGTCGAATCGGTCGAGGGCGCCAGAGATGTGCTCGATGCTGTTGTCGTCGCGGAGCTCGAGCTCGGACCTACCTTCTCCCCACCTGATGAACATGCAGACGCGGCGAACGCGAGACCGATTGCCATGGCGATGCCCTGGCGGAGAGAGAGTTTCATGGTTGTTGTCTACAGGGAGTGGCGTTGGAAGAAGGCCCAGGCGAGGGCCGTTGCATCGACCTCCATGGTCGTTACCCCCAGGGTTTGGATGACCGACGACATCGCCGAACCCGGCCACGTGTGCCCGCCACCGTCGATGGTGTAGAAACCCATTTCGACCTCGGATTCACAGTCCGTGTAGCTGGTGAGTGTGACCGATTCCGACACCGCCGAATCGGCCGACTCGGCGCATCCGAAATCGTCGGCGAATTCGCCGAACTCTTCGGGCATGACCTGCTCGAAGAACGTTCCGCCCTCGGACCCTCTCAAGGTCGTCTCGCCTCCTCCGCGAAACGGAATGGTCGTGTCATCGGTGCCGTGGAAGGCCAAGTACGGCACCGGTCGTGGCGGGTCGCACGAGTCATCATGGGTCACCCCGGCGACCGACACCGCCGCAGCGATGAAGTCTCCCAATTCACAAACCAGCACCGAGGTGAACAACGCGCCGTTCGACATACCCGTTGCGTAGATGCGGGCCGGATCGATACAGACGTTCGCTGCGACATGACCGAGCATGTCGCGCACCATGGCGACGTCATCTCGATCGTCGGTGTCGAATTGTGGGAGTTCCCACGACGCCCGCTCATCGGGCCCGGAGGCAACTCCAGTCGGCTCGACGGCGAGGAAACCCTCGGTCTCGGCCAACGCGGCCCAACCCCCGAAGACCGCTTGTTGTGCCCCGTTGCTGCCAATGGCGTGGAAATCGAGCACGACGGCAATCGGCGATCCGTCGTAGGTGCTGGGCACCGTCCACTGATATTTGTACTCGACTCCGCCCGACGTGATCGCACCAGTCTGCAGGCCCACCGGTACCCGGCCGAGACCCGAACAGTCGACCTGGAGCGGTTCGAACACCCGTGCTGGTGCTTCGGTTGTCGATGCAGGTGGCGTGGTCGTTGACACGGTCGTCGTCTCGTCGATGGCTTGTGTCTCGGTCGTTTCAGAACTGTCGGGTGCGACGTTGACAGTTGTAGCCGTCTCATCGGCGATCGTGGACTGTTCGTCGGTGACCTCCGTCGGCGGCGTGGTGTCGGCGACCGCCTTGTCGGTACTCGCGCCGCACGCCGAAGCGACGAGAGCGAAGACGATGAGCACAATTCGAGCGGGCATGTCGAGCATGTTATTCGTCGAAGGCCGCCAACAAGCCGACCACCGACACCATGAGTGGTATGGCGAGTCCACCGAAGCTCGAGATGAACGCCAACATCAGTTGACCTCGACGAACGTCGTCGACGACGTCACGTTGCTCCGAGTCACAACGATCTCGCCCAGATTCAGATCGAGCTCGAGGTCGAGTTGCGGATCGTCCTCTACGATCGAGCGAGATGGTTTGATGCCGTCATCGTTCGAGCCGAACACCGTGACGTCGCCAATATCGCTCTCTGCATCAACCGAGACTCGCACGTCCTCGGGCAGCCGTACCTCGATTCGACCGACGTCGAGATCGACGTCGATTCGGATGGGGTCGTCCGATCGACCGATCGAGTCGAAATCGACATCGCGCAGATCGAGGATGATTTCACCGGCGTCCTCGACGATCACGTTCTGGATCTCAGCGATGCTGGCTGGGCGAAAGACGTATTCGGCGTCGCCGTCGATCTCGAAGTCGCCACCGGTAACCACCGCGATGAGAATGAGCGGAATTGCGATGACCGCGAGTAGGGCCAGAGCCAGGAATCCGAAGATCCCGATTAGTCCGAACCGTCGGAGACGTGAACGTTTGGGAACCGGTGTGGGAGCAATCGGTGGCTGCGTTGGAACTACGTGTGAGACCACACTGGGTGCCGGCCTCACGTCCTCGTTATCACGCGGGTTCTGGAGGAGGAGCCAGATTCCGCCACCCACCATTGCGAGCGGAACGAGAACCGACGCAGCGTCGCCGCTCCCGATTCCCAGCACGACGATCGCGCCGAGACCGATGAGACCAATTCCGAGGTCTCGACCCGAGAGACGGCTGCGTCCCCCCTGCACACGAGCCGGGGGCCAGTGCGTGGCCCGAGGGATGATCAGCCATGCGAGGAAGTAGGCAAAAAGAGCCGTACCTGCCGAAATGATGAGCAAGACCACGAAAGCCAAACGGGTCAAGGCCACGTCCCAGCCGTACCGGTGGGCGATACCCGAGAGCACGCCGCCGAAGGTCGCGTAGGGGTCGCGGGTGAGCCGGTCGTACTGCGCAACAGCTACCCCCGCCAGCGGTGCAGGTGGGACCGTATTGTCGTGGGGTGGCTCCTCGTCGTCGATGATCTCGTCTCCGACCGCGAAGTCTTCGATGGTTGCATCGGCGTCGACGGTTGGCTCTTCGACCGTTGCATCGGCGTCGACCGTCCAGCTGGTGGCAGATTCTTCGACGGACTCGCCGGCCTCGGCCGGCTCGATCTGATCGTCGTCTTCAGGTTGATGTTCGTTGTTGATGTCGTCCATGTTTCCATCATCGAGATCGATTGCGGTGATGCCCATTGGGTGATCCACCCATCGGCCCCTTACTCACCCCGAAAGGTTCAGGGTCAGCTCAGGGTGCACCCTGATGTCGTTGGACTCTCGGGGGTGCGACAATGGAGGAATGACCAGCCCGCTGTCACGTGGAACGTGGCAGACCCCTCGAATCGACCGGAATGACCGATGGGTCGGCGGCGTGTCTGCGGCGATCGCGAAGGAGATCGGTGTCCAACCACTCGTCATCCGAGCTGCGTTCATCGTGCTCACCTTCGTCGTGGGGTGGGGACTCTTGCTCTACGTCGTCGCGTGGGCGTGGTTGGCGATATTTGCTCCCGCCCAGATCAGCCCCTACACCCCGATCCCCAAAGGTGCGACCGCACTTCATCGTCACCTCGGAATTGGCCTCGTGGTCGTGGGGCTCATGGCGCTGCTCGGCCAACTGACCCCCTCGACCTTCACCTCGGTCAGCTGGCCGATTGGTTTCGTTTTCACCGGAGCGCTGATCTCGTGGTCGCGAGGAAACAACGAACCGCAGGGCATCTCGATCGTCGTGCGCATCGTGGCGGGCCTCGCCGTCGCCATCGGCGGGATTCTTGCGTTTGCTGCACTCTCCTATTCTCCGTGGCAGGCGATCATCGCAATGGTCTTCGGCATTGCGATCATCGGCGGCATCACACTCATCGCGGCCCCATCGATCGTGCAGATGGCACGGTCGCTCGACGGCGAAAGACTCGATCGAATCCGCTCGGACGAACGAGCCCGAATCTCTGCGCACCTTCATGATTCGGTGCTCCAGACACTCACGCTGATCCAGACCAACGCCGACAACCCGCAGCGCACCGCGCAACTCGCTCGGCGTCAAGAGCGCGAGCTTCGCAATTGGCTGTACGGACCAACGGCCACCACCCCCGACGGCATACACCTGGGGCCGGCTCTCGAGCAGGCCGCCGACGACGTCGAAGAAACCCACGGCGTACAGATCGATGTCGTCGCCGTTGGCGACAACGGCGAACCGGTACCGGGTGACCTCGCCGCGCTGATCGGTGCCACAAAGGAAGCAATGGCCAACGCCGCCGTCCACGCCGGAGTCGATCGCATCGACGTCTTCGCCGAGCGGACTTCGACGGGGATCGAGATCTTCGTGCGGGACACCGGCGTCGGCTTCGACACCGACGCGATCGACAACGATCGACACGGCGTGCGTGAATCGATCGTCGCAAGAATGTCTCGTGCCGGTGGCACCGCCACCGTGCAGTCGGCAGTTGGCACCGGTACCGAAGTCGAATTACACCTTCCCTTCGTCCGCCGGCCAGCGGCCGTCGCAACCGACACCAAAAAAGGCACCAGAACCGAAAACAGTGGAGTTGTCCGATGACCCGAATCGTTCTCGTCGACGATCATGCGCTCGTTCGAGCAGGCGTCCGTGCTGGGCTCGAGAACGACTTCACGATTCTCGGTGAGGCCGGTGATGTACCCGAGGCGATCGATGTGATCGCGAGAGAAAAGCCCGACGTCGTCGTGTGTGATGTTCACCTTCCCAGTGGAACCGCTGCCGATGTGATCGCCGGATCGGTTGCACGCGGAATCACCACGGTGTTTCTGGCGCTCTCGGTTTCTGACGCCGCCGAGGACGTGATCGAGGTCATCCGTGCGGGGGCCCGCGGCTACATCACGAAAGCCACCGACGGCGAAGAACTCGTCGCGGCCGTTCGTCGGGTGGCCTCGGGTGACGCGGTTTTCTCGCCGCGATTGGCGGGATTTGTGCTCGACGCGTTCTCGACGGAACTGACCACACCTGCCGCCGACCCCGAACTCGACCAATTGACCGCTCGCGAACAAGAGGTCATGCGATTGTTGGCACGTGGCTATGCCTACAAGGAGATCGCACGACGCCTGACCATCTCGATCAAGACCGTTGAATCTCACGCGAGCTCCGTGCTTCGAAAGCTGCAGCTCTCGAACCGTCACGAGTTGACCCGCTGGGCCGCCGATCGACGGATCCTCTAGATGTTCGCTGTTTCGTTTCATCTCGCACAAACCGATCCCCGAGGATTCGGCGATTGGGTGCCGACGATCATCGTCGTGTCCGCGACGATTGCGCTGGTGTTCGCCACGAGAGCGGTCGCCGACAGGTCGACGCGAGCAAACACCGCCGACCGCCGATTTCGAGGACAGGTCGTCACCATTGCCGTGCTGCTGTTGGGTGTGCTCGCTCTGATCTTTGCGCTTCCCGCTGGCAGCGACTCCGATCTCGCGTTCAGTGTGTTTGGTCTGGTCGTGACCGGCGCCTTGGCCATCTCCTCACAATCGATCATCGCAAACGCAATGGCTGGGCTGATGCTTCGATCGGTGGCCAGTTTCAAACCCGGGGACTTCATCGAGCTCTCCGACCACATTGGCAGAGTCAGCGAACAAGGTCTGTTCCACACCGAGATTCAAACGCCCGACCGCGATCTGGTGACGATTCCCAACTCGGTCATGCTCAACCAACCAGTTCGAGTCGTCCGCAGTTCTGGCACGATTGTCTCGGTGCGCCTCTCGATCGGATACGACGTGAGTCATCACGTCCTCGAGGACTTGTTCGTCGCAGCGGCGCGAGACGTCGAACTCATCGATCCATTCGTGCAAATGGTCGAGCTGGGCGACTACTCGATCACCTACCGGGTCGCAGGATTCCTCGAGGACCCACACACCTTGCTGGCATGTCGTTCGAATCTGCGTATGGCCATCGTCGACACATTGTCTGACGCCGACATCGAGATCATGTCGCCGATGTACATCGCTCGCCGGTCGGTCAGCGACGACCCGGTCATCGCACAAGAACGTTCGCGATCCAACCGGCCGCAATTTCGACGCACGTCTGAAGATCTTGTCTTCGACAAGGCCGAGAGTGCAGGACGCCTCGAAACAGCACGCGCAGACCTCGTCGCAGCCAACGATGAGCTCGGTGAACTTCGATCACAGCAGTCGTCAGCATCGGACGAGCAGCGTGTGACAATCGAGGCTTCCATCGGCCGGCAGGAACGTCACATCGAGCGACTCGAGCGTTCGATCGAACGGTTCACCGAGTCGCTCGAAAACGACTGATTTGCGCACTCAGCTCCGCTGACTGTTCCACGCATCGATCGACGCCTGCTCGATCGAGCGGGTCGTTCGCCAGCCAAGAACTTCGTTTGCCTTCGTCGGATCGGCAACACACTCCGCAATGTCTCCGGTGCGCCGGGTCGTGACTTCGTACGGAATGCTCTTGCCCGTCGCCTGCTCGACGGCGCGGATCAGTTCGATCACACTGACGCCTCTGCCCTGACCAAGATTGAAAACCTCATACCCCGTTTGCGCTTCGAGGTGTTCGACAGCAGACACGTGTCCCTCGACCAGATCCATGATGTGGATGTAGTCGCGCACGCCGGTGCCGTCGGGCGTTGGCCAGTCATCGCCGAACACCATCACTTTGTCGCGTTTGCCGGTGGCCACCTCCATGATCATCGGCATGAGGTTGTTCGGTTTGCCGACCGGAGCCTCGGCGATCAGCCCCGATTCATGCGCGCCGACCGGGTTGAAGTACCGCAGCGCCGTGATCTTCCACCGATCGTCGGAGACCGCAAGATCTCGAATGATGACCTCGATCATCTCCTTGGTCATCCCATACGGGTTCGTGGCGCCGATGCCCGCGCTCTCAGGGATTGGGTTCGACTCCGGATCGCCATAGACGGTCGCCGACGACGAGAAGACGAATTTCCACACGTGTGCGCTTCGCATCGCTTCGAGCGTCGAGATGGCCGTTTGGAGATTGTTCCCGTAGTACTCGAGCGGCATGTCGACGGACTCACCGACCGCCTTGAGCGCTGCCATATGAATGACCGCCGTGACCCCGTTGTCACGAAGTGCGTGCTCGACTAGCTTCGCATCGCGTGCGTCACCCTCGACGATGACGATGTCCTGACCGGTCATCTCGCTGACCGTCACGAGCGCATCTGGCTTGGAGTTCACGAAGTTGTCCACGACCACGACCTTGTGACCGGCCGCAAGAAGCGCCAGGGCAGTGTGGCTGCCGATGTACCCGGCGCCGCCGGTCACCAGAACTGTTTCGCTCATTTGGGTCCTCACCTCGAGATTGCGTTCTTCCATCTTCGGCTCCCAATGCGTGCGCACTGAGTGCAACGTGTCGACGTCACATAGATACCGTTTTGGCTCGTGCAGATCATTCTTGCTTCATCATCGCCTCGTCGGCGTCAACTACTCGAACAACTCGGTTGGACCTTCGAGGTACGTCCAGCGGAGATCGACGAGACACCCCACGCCGACGAGGCGGCAACGCCATACGTCGAGCGACTCGCTCGAGACAAGAGCCGCGCGGTGCTGTGCCCTGCGGACACGTTGGTGATCGCCGCCGACACCATTGTCACCATCGATGGCGAACTCCTCGGCAAACCGGCCGACGATGCCCGAGCACACCAGATGTTGCGCCAGCTGTCTGGTCGCACGCACGAGGTCATGACCGGTGTCGCGGTGCGCTCAGCCGACAACATCACCTCCTTCGTCGAGACGACCGTCGTCCACTTTGCCGACCTCACCGACGACGACATCGCATGGTACGTGAGTACCGGCGAACCGGTCGACAAGGCCGGTGCCTATGCCATGCAAGGGCGCGGCGGCGCGTTCGTCAGCTCGATCGAGGGCAGCTACGACAACGTCATCGGCCTGCCGCGCCATCGATTGATAGAAGCGGTACGCGCACGGGGACTCGACGTGGTTCTTGGCAGACTGGGACGATGAGTTCCGCAACGCTGCCCAAGGTGCTGCAAATCGGGCGGTTGACCGTCAGTCCGCCGGTGGTCCTCGCGCCGATGGCTGGCGTGACCACTGCGCCGTATCGCACGTTGTGTCGACGGTTCGGAAACGGCCGGTCGTTCGATGATCCAACCACGATCGCCGGAGATTCCACGACCGCCGTTGGTGGCTTGTACGTGAACCAGATGATCACGGCTCGAGCGCTGATCGAAGGACACGAGAAGATGTTGCACGCGGCCGAATTCGCCGATGGTGAGAACCCCCGCAGCATTCAGCTCTACGGCACCGACCCGTACTGGATTGGCGAGGCCGTCAAGAAACTCGTCGGGGAAGGCACCGTCGATCACATCGACATGAACCTCGGTTGTCCGGTGCCGAAGGTGACTCGTCACGGCGGCGGTAGCGCCCTCCCATGGCATCACAATCTGCTTCGAGACATCGCCCGCTCGATGGTCTCGAATGCCGAGGGCATCCCGGTCACGCTGAAGTTCCGAATCGGTATCGACGACGACCACATCACGATGCTCGACACCGGTCGCATCGCCGAAGACGAAGGTGTCGCAGCAGTCGCGCTGCACGCCCGAACTGCCGAACAGGCGTACTCGGGGACTGCACGTTGGGACGCGATTGGTGAGCTCAAGAGCCACATCACCTCTATTCCCGTTCTCGGGAACGGCGACATATGGGAAGCCTCCGACGCCATTGCCATGATGGAACACACCGGCTGCGATGGCGTGGTCGTCGGACGCGGTTGCCTCGGCCGGCCATGGCTCTTTCGCGAGCTGTCCGAGGGTCTGCGCGGTGAACCAATCTCGGCCGCACCGTCATTGCACGAAGTGATCCAGATCATGGTCGCCCACCTCGACCTCCTGACCGAATGGCTCGGCGTCGACCGCGGGACGCGTGACTTTCGCAAACACACGAGCTGGTACCTCAAGGGTTTCCCGGTCGGTGGAGCACTACGCAAGCAGATCGCCATGATGTCGAGCAGAGCCGAGATGCTGGCCGTTCTGGACACGCTCGAGGACGAACCCTTCCCCGATGGAGCAGCACGACTGACGCGCGGACACAGCCACGGCCCCAAACGCGTGGTCTTGCCGCATGGCTGGATCGAGTCTCGAGACGACCACACGCCGCCGGGTGCACGTGCCAGCGCATTCAGCTCGGGCGGTTGACATGCCCGCGCTGATCGATCCCTTCTATGTGATGGAGGTCGTGGCTGCGGCGCAACGCCACGAACAGGAGGGAAACGCGGTCTTCCACCTCGAAGTCGGCCAGCCTTCCACGGGAGCACCTCGAGGCGCAATCGACGTCGCCCACCGACTGCTCGACTCGAACACGCTCGGATACACGACGAGTCGAGGAATCCCCGAACTCGCGCCGGCGATCGCCACGCACCTCGGCGGCTGGTACGACCTCGATGTCGACCCAGCACGAATTGCGATCACACAGGGGGCCTCGGGGGCCTTTGTGCTCGCCCTGCTGGCCGCCTTCGAGCCCGGTGCTCGCGTCGCGGTGGCCACACCGGGATACCCCTGCTACCGGAACATGCTGACGGCGCTACACATGACCGTCGTACCAATCCACGTCGATGCATCCACACGATTTCAGCCAACGGTTGCGTTGCTCGACGCTGCGGGGCCGGTGGATGGCGTGATCGTCGCCAGCCCATCGAACCCGACGGGCACGGTCCTGCACCCCGATGAACTCGCAGCGCTGTGTCGGTGGTGCGACGAGGAGAACGTCCGCCTGATCAGCGATGAGATATACCACGGCCTCACCTATGGCGACACACGAACGGTGACCGCAACGTCCCTTTCCGACTCCGCAATCGTCATCAACAGTTTCTCGAAGTATTTCTCGATGACCGGCTGGCGAATCGGCTGGACGGTGCTCCCCGACGAGCTGGTGACCGCCGTCGATCGGCTGGCGCAGAACCTGGTCATCTGCCCCACTACATTGAGCCAACACGTCGCGCTCGCAGCGCTCGATTGTCGCGATGAGCTCGACGGTCATGTCGAGCGGTATGCCACGAACCGCCAAATCCTGGTCGATGGGTTGCCCCGGGCGGGAATGACCGACCTCGCTCCCGCCGATGGGGCGTTCTACGTCTGGGCGAGAACCGACCACCTTGCAGCGGACAGCCGATTGTTGGCTGCCGAGTGGCTCCGTGAGCTCGGCGTTGCCGCGACACCTGGCGTCGACTTTCATCCCACCGATGGTCATAGGTACATGCGTTTCAGTTTCTGCGGTTCCCCCGAGACCATGCATGGTGCGATCGACTCACTTCTGACCTGGAGGCTTCGCTCGTTGTCCAGCTAGCCGATAGAGCGTGGTGACAGCTTCTGCGCATGCCCCAAGCACCTTGCCTGCGTTCTTCAGTACTGCGAACGCTGGGCGAGTATTCGCCTGGTCTCGCTCGTTCGGCCACCACGGCGCCTGGATTCTCAGTTGGGCAGCACTGTCCTGGATGGCAACGATCTGGTCGCCGGCACTCGTTGGGCATCCGGTCCTGCTGATGTTGCTCGCCCCTCGAGCAGCGTTCGTCGTTCTGGCCGCACCACACATCGGGTTCGTGCAGTTCGTTGCGATCGGCACGGCGCGGCTCGCAGTGACCGACGCCAGTTGGTTCATCATCGGAAAACGATTCCCCGATCGCACCGTTGGACCAACCGCGCTCTCACGCGTCCGTTGGATGCGATGGACTGTGCGCATCACGACAAAACTCTGCGCCTGGTTGTGTTCGACGGGGCTCCTTGCTGCGGTCGTGCTGTTTTTCCGACCGAACGGCCGATATCTGGGAGTCGCCGGAGCCCACGGCGTGACTGCACGCCTGGCTGGGGTCAGCTCGGTCCTCGGAACCGTTTCGTACCTGGTTGCCGTGCACCTCGGCGTGGCACGTCTGTTCGGCTGACCGACGCGACTACGGCGCCGGAAATTCGGGGCGCCGTTTGTTGAGAAAGGCGTCGATGCCCTCGACGGCTTCGGCGTGCACCGACTGC
>RCMY010004893.1_pt1 | contig 11452 bp, 9 predicted proteins | sample 2041341 | NCBI WGS metagenome assembly RCMY01 (sample SAMN09708234, study PRJNA481090) | Marine sediment metagenome, whole genome shotgun sequencing project.
TTTGGCGCTGGAAATCGGCATAGGCCGAATAGGCGGTGTCGAAATCGCGCAGCGCGGCGAATAAATCGGCATCGTTTTTCTGATAAAGCCAGCGTAGCCTGTGTAGGGTGTGTGCCATAGGCATGCACGCGTTTTCATTTAACCCAGTGGCCGTTTGAAAGATTAATGTTTCAGACGGCCTCGGGCGTTTGTAATTTAAAAGCCAACGCAAGTTGGTTAAGACGCGTACGTGCCTATGGCACACACCCTACACAGGCTACGCTGGCTTACCTCAATGCGCTTCTTCCCAATTCTCCCCCACGCCCACTTCCGCCAGCAGCGGCACATCCATTTCCCCCGCTTGCTGCATAATTTCAGGTAGCTTCTGCTTCACCAAATCCAGCTCGTCATCCGGCACTTCCAGCACCAATTCATCGTGCACCTGCATAATCAGTTTGCTTTCTAAATGATCTGAAGCGAGCCAATGGCACACGTCTATCATGGCGCGTTTGATGAGGTCGGAGGCGGTGCCTTGCATGGGAGCGTTGATGGCGGCGCGTTCGGCGCCGGCGCGCTCGTTGCCGTTTTTGCTGTGGATGCCGGGCAGATACAGGCGGCGGCCGAGCACGGTTTCGACGTAGCCTTGCGCGGCGGCGAGCTCTTTGGTGCGCTGCATGTAGTCGGCCACGCCGGGGTAGCGGGCGAAGTAGCGGTCGATAAAGCTTTTGGCGGATAAGGCGTCGATGCCGAGCGATTTGGCGAGTCCGTATTGGCCCATGCCGTAAATCAGGCCGAAGTTGATGGTTTTGGCGTAGCGGCGCTGCTCGCTGCCCACGTTTTCAGGGGCGATGCCAAACACTTCGGCGGCGGTGCGGCGGTGCACGTCTTCGCCGTTTTTAAAGGCTTCGAGCAGGGTTTTGTCGCCGCTCAAGTGCGCCATGATGCGCAATTCGATTTGCGAATAGTCGGCCGACACGATTTTGCTGCCTTCGGGCGCAACAAAGGCGCGGCGCACGCGGCGGCCTTGTTCGGTGCGGATGGGGATGTTTTGCAGGTTGGGGTTGTTGCTGGCGAGCCGGCCGGTGATGGCCACGGCTTGGGCATAAGTGGTGTGCACGCGGCCGGTGGCGGGGTTGATCATTTCAGGTAGCTTGTCGGTGTAGGTGGATTTGAGCTTGGCGAGGCTGCGGTTTTGCAAAATGATGCTGGGCAAGGGGTAGTCGGGTGCGAGCTGCTCGAGCACGGCTTCGTTGGTGGACACGCCGCCGCTGGCGGTTTTTTTCAGGCCTTTGGTGGGAATGCCCATTTTGCCGAACAAAATTTCCTGCAATTGTTTGGGCGAATTGAGGTTGAAGGGTTGGCCGGCAATTTCGTAGGCCTGCTGTTCAAGCCGCACCAATTCGGTGCCCAATTCGTGGCTTTGGCGGGCAAGCTCGTTTTTGTCGATGAGCACGCCGTTGCGCTCCATGATAAACAGCACTTCGGCCACGGGCAGCTCGAGTTTTTCATACATTTCAAGCTGCTTGGCATCCATTTGCGCTTTCAGACGGCCTTCGATGCGCAAGGCAAAATCAGCGTCTTGCGCGGCATATTCGGTGGCTTGCTCCACGGCCACATCGGCAAACGAAATCTGCTTGGCGCCTTTGCCGCACAGGCTTTCATAGGTAACGGTGGGCAGGCCGAGCCAGCGTTCGGCCAATTCGTCCAAACCATGCCCCAAATGGCTTTCCACAATATAGGAAGCGAGCATGGCATCGCCGGCAATGCCGTTTAATTTGATGCCGTAGTTGTACAACACATGTTCGTCGTATTTCAGATTTTGGCCGATTTTTTTCAGACGGCCTGATTCGAAATAAGGTTTCAGACGGCCTAATACATCGTGCAAATCCAATTGTTCGGGCGCGGCGGTGGGCGTGTGGCCGAGCGGAATATACACGGCAACGCCCGGCGCAAAGGCAATGCTGATGCCCACCAGCCGCGCCTGCATGGCGTCGAGACTGGTGGTTTCGGTGTCGAGGCCGATTGCTTCGGCCATATCGAGCCGCGCCAGCAATTCGGCAAAGGCGGCTTCGGTGGTGATGGCTTGATAATCGAGCGTTTGCGGGGCTTCAGGCAGCGTATTTTTTATTTCAAGCGGCCGCTCGGCTGCCAGCGCAGCTTGTTCGCCGATATCGAGCGTGGCAAACAAATCTTCGCCGTTGCCTTCGCTGATGCGGGTTTCGGCTTCTTTGAGCCAGGTGCGGAAATTCAGGCGCTTGAATTCCACCGCCAATTGGCTCCATTTTGGGCTTTGGCGGTGCAGGCTGTGCAGGCCTTCAGGCAATTCGCCGTGCAAATCGACATCGGTTTTGATGGTAACCAATTCATAAGAGAGCGGCAGGCGCGGCAGCGCGGCTTGCAGATTTTCACCCACTTTGCCTTTGATTTCATCGGCATGCGCCATCACGCCTTGCAGCGAGTCGTAACTTTCCAGCCATTTCACCGCCGTTTTGGGGCCGCATTTTTCCACGCCCGGCACGTTGTCGACTTTATCGCCCATCAGCGCCAGATAATCGATGATTTGGTCGGGGCGCACGCCGAATTTGTGTTTCACGCCTTCAATATCGAGCGTTTCATTTTTCATGGTGTTGACGAGGGTGATGCGTTCGCTCACCAATTGCGCCATGTCTTTATCGCCGGTGGAAATCACCACATTCCAGCCCGCTTCTTCACCGGCTTTGGCCAGCGTGCCAATCACATCATCGGCTTCCACATCGGGCACCACCAGCACCGGCCAGCCCATCAGCCGCACCAACTCGGGCAACATCTCGGCCTGCGGGCGCAAATCATCCGGCATGGGCGGGCGCGTGGCTTTGTAGTCAGGAAACATATCGTGGCGGAAATTTTTGCCTTTGGCATCAAACACGCAGCAGCAATGGTCGTGCTGGTTGTCTGCACGCAGGCGGCGCAGCATGTTCAATACGCCGTAAAGCGCGCCCGTGGGCGTGCCGTCGGGCGCGGTGAGCGGCGCCATGGCGTGATAAGCGCGGTAGAGATAAGATGAGCCGTCGACTAAAAGCAGGGTTTGGGAAGACATAATTCAAGGCCGTCTGAAAGATTCAAGATAGGCTGATTATAAAGGAAATAAGAAAGGCCGTCTGAAAGCTTCAGACGGCCTGATAAGGTGCACACCATCAAGGTTTACGGCTTTTCCACCGCCTCCAGCCCCAACCTTATCCAGCGCAAAGCCCGCTCGTGCCGCGCCTGCGTGGCTTCCCACAGCGTGTCTTGGTCGAGAATCGAATATTCGCCCTCGGCGGTGACGAGGTTTAAATCGCTGTCGTGATCGGCGAGCCATTGTTCGCTTTGATAATAAAGCTGCAAACCCTGCCACAGGGTTTCAGCGGCCTGCCATTGCTGCTGCGCGGCTTCCAGCTGGCGGCAAAGCGCTTGATATTGCTCATATTGCTGCTGCATTTCTTGCGGATGAAACAACATTTCCGACCTCCGGTAAAAAGTAAACAGCCCGATGATAATACAAAAGGCCGTCTGAAAACATAACGCTTTCAGACGGCCTGTGTCGTTAAATATAGTGGAATGCAGAATAAAGCGATACAAGGCAACAAGCCGCAGAGCATACAACAGTACGGCAAGGCGCAGCAACGCCGTAGCGCTTTTTTATGCATTTCACTATATCAATGCACCCAGCGCGAATGCAGTTTGCGGGTGGCAGCATCGAGCAGCCAGCCGAGCGCGCCGATGAGCACAATGGCGGCCATTAATTCGGAATAGGCAAGCCGGTCGCGGGTGTCGAGAATAAAATAGCCCAAGCCTTCGTTTACACCCAACATTTCACAGGGCACGAGCACAATCCACACCACACCGATGGCTAAGCGCAGGCCGGTGAGGATGTGGCCGAACACGGCCGGCAGCATGATTTTAAAAAGCATTTCGCGGCGGGTGGCGGCGAGCGAATGGCCGAGTTGCAGCCATTGGCGGTCGATGGCTTTCACGCCGGTGGCGGTGTTGAGCAGAATCGGCCACACGGCGGCAAAGGCGAGCAGAAAATAAATCGGCGCATCGCCTATGCCCAAAAGCATCACCACCACGGGCATCCACGAGAGCGGTGAAATCATGCGCAAAAATTGAAACGATGTGCCGGTGAGCTTTTCGGCCAGCGCCGATTGGCCGATCAGCAGCCCCAGCGGCACGCCGAAAGCCAGTGCCCACAGCAAGCCCACCGCCACGCGCTTGAGGCTGGCGATAATGTGGCCGGTGAGCTGGTTGTGAATCAGCAAATCCCACAGGCTCTGGAAAGTGGGCACAGGCGCGAGCATATTGGCCAGCGGCATGCGCTCTGCCAAGAGCTGGGTGCCGATTTGCCAGACAATCAGCAAAATCAGTAAGCCGGCGGCGCTGAGGGCGGGGGTTTTCAGGGAAGATGGCATAGGGGTTCCTTGATGTGTGCTGTTTTTTTATAAAGGCCGTCTGAAAGGGTTGGAAGAAGCTTCAGGCGGTTTGTTTTGTTTTTTGGGGTTCGAGGTAGGCAAACCGCAAGTTTGCTTAGCCACAACCGCCATCTCTTCACATCTCTACGCTACACCGCAATCATTTCTTCGCGCGTCCAGCCGTTTAAGCCGAATAATTGCTGGAATTGCCCGGCTTCAACCGCCTGCTTCACAAAGCGCGCATCCACCAAATCTTGCGCCACATGCTGCGGGCTTAATTCATCAAGAAAACGGTTCACACCGGCGATATGGGTTTCTTTGAGCATTTCCACCAGTTTTTCGGTGTAGGAAGGATAGGGATAAGGCTGAAAATCGATGCGGCGCTGGTGCCATTCGGGGTGGCGGATAATGCCGCTTTCGGTGTAGCGCGCCCAGGCTTCGGGCGCGGGGGCGAGCACGTTTTGCAGCACTTTGTCTTCATGCGGGGTGTATTTGTGCGGCCCTTGTTTGGAGAGCATCAGCGCGGTGTCGGCGCGGTGGCCGGCGGCCCAAGCCTGGCCTTCCACCAGCGCGGAAACCACGTTTTGCACCCATTCGGGGCGGCGGGCAATATCGTGCTCCTGCATCAGCGTCACGCAGCAGGCGTGGTCGCGCCACACATCGCCGGAAAAGCGCAGCACCTTACCCACGCCTTTGGCTTCGGCCACGGCGTTGAACGGCTCGGCCACGATAAAGCCGGCAATGGCACGGTTAGCGAGCGCGGCCACCATGTCGGAAGGCGCCATCACGCTCAATTTCACTTCGCCCGCTTGCGGGTTTTTCTCCACCACTTTGAGGCCGTGTTCGCGCAAAATCTTTTGCAGCACCACGTTGTGTATCGAATACCAAAACGGAATCGCCACGGTTTTGCCGCCCAAACCGGCGATGTTGGCAATATCGGGCGCAACCGTGAGCGCGGAGCCGGCCATATGGTTCCACATCACCACTTTAATCGGCGAGGCGCTGCCGTAGCGCGCCCAAATGCTCATCGGCGACAATAAGTGAATCAGGTTGACTTGGCCGCTGAGAAAGGCTTCCACCAGCGAAGCCCAACTGCGAAACAGCACCGGCTTGGCCACATTATTCACACCGTGTTTGGCAAACAGACCTTGCGCGTGCGCCACCAGCAAGGGCGTGGCATCGGTGATCGGCAGATAGCCGATTTTCAGCGGCGCATCGGGATTTTGCTCGGCGCGCTGCCCGCAGGCTTGCAGCAGCGGCAGGCTGCCGGCGGCGGTAAACAGGGCGGCGAGCTTGAGAAATTCACGGCGGCTGGGCATATTCGGAGATTCCTTATGTGGTGTATTTTTTGGTTTGATTTGATGCCGTCTGAAAAATTAAGGGGTGTCGGGTTACGGCTTCGGCGGTTTCTTTTTTGAGAGTGGTAAGCGGCACGCTTGCAAGTATCAGACAGATATCAAATGGTTTTATAGCCCAAGCAACACCGCTTTCAGACGGCCTAAATCACAAATTCCACCGTTTCCACCTGCCGTTTGTGGCCGTGGGCATCGCGCAGCGCCTGTAGAATTTCCACGCGCTCGCTGTTCATTTCCAGCAGCGCATCGTGGCGCGGGTAAGGCAGGGCAAGCCGCCATTCGCCGATTTGGCGGCCGGGCTTGTTGCCGATGAGGATGGCGCGGTCGGCCAGAATCAGCGCTTCATCGATATCGTGTGTCACCATCACCGCGCTGGCGTTGTGGCGGCTGATCAGCGTGCGCAGCAAATCCTGCATTTCGGTGCGCGTTACCGCATCGAGCGCGGAAAAAGGCTCGTCGAGCAGCCACACTTCGGGGTTGCGCGCCAGCACGCGCGCCAGCGACACGCGCTGCGCCATGCCGCCTGAAAGCTCGGCGGGAAACATCTCGGCCGCGTGCGCCAGCCCCACTTCTTCAATGGCTTCTTCCACCCGCGCCCGGCGCGCGGCGCGCCCCAATTCGGGCTGGCTTTTGAAATCAAGGCCGAAAGCGACATTGTCGCGCACATTGAGCCACGGCAGCAGCACCGCTTGTTGAAACACAAACCCTAAGCGCGGGTGTGGGCGGGTGAGTGTTTTGCCGAACAATTGCACCTCGCCCTTCAAAGGCTTGGCCAGCCCGGCCAGCACGCGCAAAAGCGAAGATTTTCCCACGCCGCTGGGGCCCATCAGGCCGATCAGCTCGCCCTCGGCCACATCAAGCGAAAAATCCTGCAAGATGGTGGTGAGGCTGCCTTGATGGGTGTAGCCCAGGGTGATGTGGCGGGCGGAGAGCAGCGGCATGATGGTTGTCCTGATGAAATGGGTGCAGTTTGGCACTGTAATCAATCTGCGCTCAAAAGAGAAAGAATTTAAATCGCTATGCTAATAATTTTCGGCTATATCGCGCTTGGCGCCGGATGGACAAGGTTGCGCCCGTGTGTGTTGATTTTCAATCATATGGATGACGGCCGTATTCATGCTTACATGCGTTTATCATTTATATTCAAGGCCGTCTGAAAGATAAATGTTTCAGACGGCCTTGATGTTTACCTTCAAAACAAAAAACAAACCTTGGCCGTCTGATACCAATTCAAAAAAGTAAGCTAACAAGGCGGCGAGCCGAAGACAGTACACCTAGTACGGCTAGGCGAGCCAACGAAGTTAGGTTATTTTTTTGGATTGGTATGAATGCCCGTTTGCGCTGCCGTATGGCGCATATGCCGATTCGGCTATAGAATAAAGGCCGAGCCAATCCAACAGAAAGCCCTGCCATGAGCCTGAGCAAAAAGCTGCCCCACCCGCGCCTGCCGGAAGATGTGCGCCGCGAAGTGCACGCGCGCGAGTCGTATCATGTGTTGAAAATCATTTCCGAATTTGTGGAAGCGGGCGAAGAGCTGCGCGCCATCCAGCCGGCGGTGAGCATTTACGGCAGCGCCCGCACGCCGGTGGATCATCCCGATTATCTTTTTACCGAGCGGCTTTCGCGCAAATTGTCGGACGCGGGCTTTTCGGTGATTTCCGGCGGCGGCCCCGGCATTATGGAGGCGGCCAATAAAGGCGCATTTGCCGGCGCCAGCCCGGCGGTGGGGCTGAATATTGTGTTGCCGCACGAGCAGGGCGCCAACCCTTATCAGGATTTGTCGATTAAATTCCAGCATTTTTTCCCGCGCAAAGTGATGTTTGTGAAGCACGCGGTGGCCTATGTGGTGATGCCCGGCGGCTTCGGCACGCTGGATGAATTGTTTGAAAGCCTCACCCTCGTGCAAACAGGCAAAACGCCGAGCCGGCCGATTATTTTGGTGGGACGCAGCTTTTGGCAGGGCATGATCGATTGGATCGGCGATCAGCTTTTGGAAAGAGGCATGATTTCGCCGTCGGATTTGGATTTGATGCAGATTGTGGATGATGAAGATGAAATTGTGGCGCAGATTTTCGCCCATTTCGAATGCCGCACCGATGATTTGTGCATGAACGGCGATAATCCTTGGGCGTTGGGTTTGTAAGGCCGTCTGAAAATGGTTCAGTAATACAAAACTACGCACCATAACAGGCAGGTTGAGTTGTCAAACCGAACATTTCAGACGGCATGCGGGCTTGTTGGGTTTTCAACCCAACAAGCCCGTTGCATCACTTTTTTATGCATTCCACTAGATCATATCGCAACAAAAGCCAAATGCCGTCTGAAATATTTTCAGACGGCATTTGGCTTTTTTCAAACCATCAATAAGATTTATACGGCAGAAATTTGCCCGACATCACGATATTCACGCGGTCGCCCGCCTCATTGGGCTCGCGTTGGATGTCCATCGAAAAATCAATCGCGCTCATAATGCCGTCGCCGAATTCTTCATGAATCAACGCTTTCATGGTGGTGCCATACACGCTGATTACTTCGTATAAGCGGTAAATCAGCGGGTCGGTGGGCACGGCGGTGGGCAGGCAGCCTTTATAGGGCACTTGTTGCAGCCATTTTTCGGCATCTTCGCCCAAATCGAAAATATCGGCAATGATTTCGGCCTGCTCGGCATCCAAGGCCATCTGCCCCAAGCAGGCGGCGGTTACCCATTCTTTGCTCAAGCCCACTTGGGCGGCCACTTCTTCCCATTTCAAGCCTTTGGCCACTTTGGCGGCGATAATCATTTCGGTCACTTGGTTGCGGTCGGTAATCATGATGAAGCTCCTTTTGATGATGCACTAGGGGAATAACGGCACACGCCGTGATGAAGTGGATCGATTGGAGTTGGCAAAGCTGCGCGGCGGCGCCGAAATGGTTTATATCGTTGATATTCTTTCTTCAAATCTTTGTTTTAAGGTTGAAATTTTATGAAACATCTTTACGGCTGAAAATCATCCACTTTGGCCTGATAGCTTTTGAGCAAGGCCGCCGATTCGGCAAAACGCTGTTGCTCATGCTCATCCAGCGGCACTTCAAACACCCGCACCGCGCCTTTGCGGTTGATCACCGCCGGCACGCCGATATACACGCCCTCTTGCCCCAATTCGCCCTCCAACAGCGTAGACACGGTCAACACCACGTTTTGGTTGTGCAAAATGGCGTTGGAAATGCGGCTCAAGCCCATGCCGATGCCGTAGCTGGTGGCGCCTTTGGCTTCGATAATGGCATAAGCGGCATCACGCACATGGCTGTGGATATCGTTCATCAGCTGCTCACCGTTTTCATGCGCGGCCAAAAGCTTTTTCAGCGGCATGCCGGCAATGCTGGCCGCGCTCCAGGCGGCAATCACGCTGTCGCCGTGCTCGCCTATCATATAGGCATCCACGCTCACCGGCGCCACGCGGAAAGCCTCGCCCACATAATTGCACAAGCGCGCCGTGTCGAGAATCGTGCCCGAGCCGATCACACGCGATTTGGGCAGGCCGGAAAATTTCCAAGTGGCATAAGCGAGCACGTCCACCGGATTGGTGGCCACCAGAAAAATACCGTCAAAGCCCGAGCCCATCACCGCGCCGACAATGCTGTGGAATACCTTCAAATTATTATCAATCAAATCTAGCCGCGTTTCACCCGGCCGCTGCGGCACACCGGCGCAAATGCACACAATATCGGCATCGGCGCAATCGGCATAATCGCCCAGCTTGATTTGGGTGGGCGTTTGCGCATACAAAATGCCGTCCTGCAAATCGCGCACTTCGCCAAGCGCCTTTTTGCGGTTGAGGTCAATCAACACCATCTCATCGCAATGCCCTTGATTAAACATGGAAAATGCATAGCTGATGCCCACCGCGCCGGTGCCGATAATCACCACTTTATTGCCGACTTTTTTGGTCATAATGCCGCTCCTATTGTGTTTGCAATCAAAATAAACCGCTGATTGGACAATTATATAGCAATTTTTCCATAACACACGGCAACACTGCGTTTCAGACGGCCTGTGTTAAAACCCTATCGCCGGCGCCCTTTATCTGCACGATTGAAAGCCCGGTAAAACGCTTGCATATTGATGCCATGTTTTAAAGCCGCCAGGCCAATGCAAACCGAAATGGCGAACCGGCAAAATTTATTGAAAACTGAAAAAACATTGTGCAAACACAGCCGATGGTTGAATATCCCCAATTATTCAAACTTATCCACTTTTCACCCCACAGCAAAATTTAAATTGCGTTAAGGCCGTCTGAAAAGCCTGCCCATGCGGCGCGGCTTCAGCGCCAATCTGTTAAAATCGGCACCACACATCACAAAAGGCAAACACCATGAATATTCCCGCCATCCGTGCCGCACTTGATGCGGTAGAAATTCCCCACAGCAGCCGCACCATCGGCAGCGAGCAAGCCGTTGAATCGCTCGAAGCACGCCCCGACGGCCTGCACATCAGCCTGCGCTTCGGCTTTCCCACCGCCTTTATCGGCCAAGAGCTGGCCGAACGCGTTCAGACGGCCTTGCACGATTTGAGCGGCCCGCAGCCGCTGCATTTGGGCATTGCCACCCACATTGGCACACACAAAGTGCAACCGGGCGTAGCCACCATCAAAGGCGTGAAAAACATCATCGCCGTGGCTTCGGGCAAAGGCGGCGTGGGCAAATCCACCACCACCGCCAATCTGGCCATGGCCATGGCGCGCATGGGCGCACGCGTGGGCGTGCTCGATGCCGACCTTTACGGCCCCAGCCAGCCCACCATGCTGGGCGTGGCCGACGGCAAGCCGCAACAGGCCGACGGCAAGCTCGTGCCCGTGGTGGCCGAAGGCGGCATTCAGGTGATGTCGATCGGCTTTTTGGTTGATCCCGACCAAGCCGTGGTATGGCGCGGCCCCATGCTCTCGCAGGCTTTGCAGCAGCTGCTGTTTCAAAGCGAATGGGCCGATGTGGATTATCTCTTTATCGATTTGCCGCCCGGCACCGGCGACATCCAGCTCACGCTGTCGCAAAAAATTCCCGTCACCGGCTCGGTGGTGGTCACCACCCCGCAAGACATCGCGCTGATTGATGCCAAAAAAGCAGTGGATATGTTTCAAAAAGTGAATATCCCCATTTTCGGCGTGCTCGAAAATATGTCGGTGCACATTTGCAGCCATTGTGGCCACAGCGAAGCCATCTTCGGCCATGATGGCGGCAAACATCTTGCCGACAAGCTGGGCGTGCCGCTATTGGGACAGCTGCCCTTAAGCCTGCCCGTGCGTGAAGCCATGGATGCGGGCACGGTCAAGCAGATGCAGGAAGCCCAACCGGCCATCGCCGAAATCTACACCCATGCCGCGTGGGCGCTGGCGCTGGCCGTGGCCGATAAAGGCAAAGATTTCAGCAGCCGCTTTCCGAAAATCGTGGTGGAATAAAAGCAACGGGCTGAAGCATAAAAAAGGCCGTCTGAACAATAAGTTCAGACGGCCTTTTTACAAACGCTTATTTGGCGGCTTCCTTGGCTTTTTCAGCAGCTTCTTTGGCAGCGGCTACGGCATCTTCTGCCACATTTTTAGTGGCATCGGCCGCTTTCTCACCAGCTGCTTTATTGATTCGGCAATTAAATATTGAAATGTTTATGCAGCATACTTCACCTTCGGATCTCTAAAATACGCAGCCACCCGTTGAGGATGG
>RCMY010005225.1_pt1 | contig 11449 bp, 11 predicted proteins | sample 2041341 | NCBI WGS metagenome assembly RCMY01 (sample SAMN09708234, study PRJNA481090) | Marine sediment metagenome, whole genome shotgun sequencing project.
CGATCGGGATCGAGAAGGGTCTGCGCCCCCCAGCTTCCAGTTCTGCGGTGATGTCGCTCCTCGACCGTTCGAGACTGCGCCAGTCGCTGCTGTCCACCCCGGTGTGGTGGAGATGCGCCCCGAACAAGTCAGCCAGCAACTGGTTGCCCGTTGGGCGCCCTGGGTCGTCGCCTGACAGCACGAGGTGCACGTCGATGCCGAGCAGCGCTCCCGCCGCGGCCGTCATCCGGCAATGGTTCGATTGTGCAGCTCCGACGGTCACCAGCGCGTCAGCACCATCTGCGATGGCAGCGCCACACAGGAACTCGAGCTTGCGAGCCTTGTTGCCCCCACCCCCGAGCCCGGTGAGGTCATCGCGTTTGACCCACAGACGGGCGCCGCCGGACAGCTCTGGCCCGCGTTCCAATGGCGTCGGCAGCGTCGCCAAGCCGGCCCGAGGCAAATGAGCGAAGGCCTGATCGTCTGCTCCCGGAGCCATTCGCGCCACCGCCTCAGTGCAGCAGCAAGTCGGGTGTGGCCCGCAAGTGACCGCAGTCGTTCAGGCTCTCCACCGAACGTTCGCCGGAGGAGGCCACCATGAACCGGTTGATACTGGCGTAGTGCGGGTTGAAGAACATGGCACCGCCCAAGCCGAGGACGTCGGCCGCGTATGTGTTGATCACCCCACCGTGGCAAACCACCGCAACCTTCTTCCCGCGATTGGACGCCGTGATTTCGTTGAGAGCGTCGAGCACCTCGGCGCGAAACTCGTCGCGAGTCTTGTTCTCGTTTTCAGCAAGGAATGCCTTCCACACCTCCTTGTCGGCTTTCATCTCCTCAAAGGGGATGTAGGCCGACTCGCCGTCATCGAACTCGCGAACTCCCGGTACCACGGTGGCCTCCATGCCGAACGCAGACTCGAGTGGCGACGACGTTTGGCGGGCTCTGGCCATCGGTGACGCATAGATGGCATCGAGACGCTCGGCCTTCAGCCAGGCTGCCATCGCCTCTGCCTGACGATGCCCGACGTCGGTCAGCTCCGGGTCGGCGACCGCACCGTCGGCGTTCTCGATGCGTTCGGGACGGCCATGTCGAATGATGATCAGCTCCATAGGCGGGCGACGGTAGCCTCCTGCCTGTGACAAGGCGAACGAAGATCATTGCAACCATTGGCCCGGCGTCTGACGACGAAGGCGTTCTGAAGAACATGATCGAGGCTGGCATGGATGTTGCGCGCCTCAATTTGTCACACGGGACGCTCGAAGACAGCCTCGAGCGCTTCCATCGAATCCGTAAGATCAGTGAAACCGCCGGCCGACCCATCGGCATCATGGCCGACCTCCCCGGCCCGAAGGTCCGTCTTGGCAAGTTCGAGGCTCCCACTCAACTCGACGTCGGCGCCGAACTGCTTCTGCAGCCAGGCAACGACACCTCGACTGCCAAGCGCCTCTTCGTCGACTACGACACGCTCCTCAGCGACGTCTTGCCAGGCGATCGCCTGAGCCTTGGCGACGGTGCCATCCAGGTCGAGGTCACGGGCAACACCGGTGATGCGCTGAGCGCTCGAGTCATCTACGGCGGCTCCACTCAGGGCCGGCCTGGGCTGCATATTCCGTCCGATCGCCTGTCGATGAGCACGCCAACGCCAGAGGATCTCCGCTTGCTCGACGCCTTCGTCGACGTCGATGTCGACTTCGTGGCTGTTTCCTTCGTTCGCTCCGCCCACGACATCCGTCGCGTCGGCCTCGAGCCGGCACCTCGGGGACCGCTCGTGGTCGCGAAGATCGAGACCCGCGCTGCGGTCGAGAATCTCGACGGGATCATCACCGCCTCTGGCGCCGTCATGGTTGCCCGTGGCGACCTTGGGTCGGAGATGCCGATCGAAGAGCTTCCGCATCTCCAGAAGGAGATCATCGAGCGCTGCATCGCACTCGGCCGACCAGCCATCACAGCCACGCAGATGCTCGAGAGCATGATCACGGCGCCATCACCAACTCGCGCTGAAGCTTCCGATGTCGCCAACGCCGTGTTCGACGGCACCTCCGCAGTCATGCTTTCCGGTGAGACCGCTGTCGGCGGCGATCCGGCCCATGTCGTCGCCACCATGGCTCGAATCGCCGAGCGCGCCGATGAAGAGTTCAACTACGACGGCTGGGCACACACCATTCGCCGGGACCGACTCAATGAGCCACAGAGCGTCGACTCCGCCGTCACAGACGTGATGACGCTCGCCACCTGGCGTGCGGCATCCGAAATGGGCGCAAAGACCATCATGTGCATCACACGATCTGGGTTCACTGTGCGAGCCATGGCCCGCTTCCGGCCGCAAGCCCAGATTCTGGCGTTCAGCCCTGAACCGCGAACAGTCCGTCAGCTCACGATGAGTTGGGGAGCGACCCCCATCGGGATCGACTACATCGGAGACAACACCGAAGTCGTTCGCCACGTACTCCATCTCGCTCGTGAACAAGGCCTGATCCGCAGCGGTGAGGTCGTCGCCGTCCTCGGCGGTAGCTCGGCGACCGTTGGCGCCACCGACACCCTCCGTCTCGCCCGCTGTCCCTGAACCCGTTCTACGAACCACGCTCTCTCACAAAGCGCTCTTTCACCAGAAGGAGCGGAAAGCAGCCCTCATGACCGAAATCGGCCTGTCCCGTAGCGGACCACCTGAAACTGTCCTTCCCGAACTGTTCCCCCAGGCTGCAGCAGCCCTCGACGCTGCGCTCGCGATCGACGACATTGACGCTCGACGCAATGCTGTCTCTGAAATCGTGGCCGAGACACCGCGGTTCATCGACGGTTGGGCCCGCCTCGGCGAACTCGGCCGGCACCCGATCGAGCGCTATGCAGCGTTCCGCGTTGGCTACCACCGTGGTCTCGACACCCTTCGCCAGAACGGTTGGCGCGGCTCGGGCTTCGTGCGGTGGCAACACCAGACCAACCGCGGGTTCTTGCGTTCGCTCGCTGGGCTGCAAGCCACGGCCGCTGAGATTGGCGAGTCAGACGAGGACGAGCGGTGTGCGCTCTTCCTTCGTCAACTCGATCCTTCGTGGCCGCCGACCGACCTCTGAGTCGGCCAAACATCATCGGCGCCCTCCTTGTTGGCGGGTCCAGCCGTCGCTTCACCGGGCGCGACAAGGCCGCTGTCATCGGCCCCCATGTCCTCGCAGCCATGCGCGACGCCGAGATCGACCCGATCGTCGCGGTGGGTGGCACTCCAGGCCTCTTATCGGTGCCAACCATCGCCGATCGGTATCCCGGTGAGGGACCGCTCGGCGCCGTTGCGACTGCAGCCACGTTCGCCCGGACCGGCTGGATCGTCACTGCGACTTGCGATCTACCGCTGATCGAAGCCTCGACGTTCAACGACCTCATCGCAGCAATCGACACGGACAGGCCAGATACCGCTGTGGTTGCCAGCGTCAATGGCGAACCGCATGTCAGCGTCGGTTGTTGGCCAGCGCTGTGGTCGCGGCCCTTGCACAGCTCCATCCGAGCGGGGGAGCGACGCTTCCGCCATCTCCTCACACTCGGCCCGGCCACGCTGGTCGAGGTTGCCCCCGATCAACTGCTCGACGCCGACGACGAGACAACACTGGCTGCGCTCTGGCGAGGTCGGGCAGACATGGCCGATCCCGAGCCGCCAGAGGCGTAAGCTCACCTGATGCGTCTGATCACTGATCAAACCGATTTCGCCGAAGTCATCGAGACTCTGGCCACGGTTGATCGTTATGCCCTTGACACCGAGTTCCATCGAGAGCGCACCTACTTCCCGCAGGTGGCTCTCGTCCAGATCGCCTGGTACGACCCGGGCAGCACCGAGCCCACAGTTGTCCTTGTCGATCCGTTGGCCGTCGACCTCGCTCCGTTCGCTACCATCCTCGACAGCGATGTGGTCTGCGTCCTTCATGCGGGCGTCCAGGATCTCGAAGTGCTCGAGTTGGCCTGCGGCACCGTCCCAAACACGATCTTCGACACCCAGATCGCTGCAGGGTTCCTTGGCGTATCGAGCGGGTCGCTGGCTTCGCTGCTCGACAAGTACCTCAGCATCACGCTCGCGAAGGGCGATCGGCTGACCGACTGGCTTCGTCGCCCCCTGACAGACGGCCAGCTCTCCTACGCAGCCGGCGATGTCGATCAACTGCTCCAGCTGACCGATCTCTTGGTCGCTGAACTCACAGAACTCGGCAGGCTCGGATGGGCCGAGGAGGAGTCAGAGCTGATGCGAAGCAAGCCCCGCTCTCGTCGTGCTCCCGAAGACGCCGTCGCCCGAATCAAAGAAGCCAGATCACTGAAGTCCAAGCAAGCCAAGGTCGCCACAGCGATCGCCGCATGGCGCGAGCGCAAAGCCGCCGAGCTCGACATTCCGGTTCGCCAGGTCCTGCCTGACATGGCGGTTGTGACGATCGCCCAGAAGGCGCCGACCAACCACAAGCAGCTGCTCGATCTGCGCGGTGTTGATGGTCGCCATGTCCGCAACGGAGCGGATGAAGAAATCTTCGCTGCGATCAGGGAAGGACTCGCCGCACCTGATCCAGCGCCTTCGAGCCGGCGCCCGGAGCTGCCGAAGGAACTGCGTCCGGTCGTCACGCTCGTCACCGCGTGGATCTCGCAGCTGGCACGAGACCATCGACTCGACCCCGCGCTACTGGCCACGCGCTCCGACGTCGAAGCGCTGCTGAGCAGGAACGAGAACTGTCGACTTCTCGAGGGTTGGCGGGCAGATCTCGTCGGTGAGCCGATCCGCCACTTGGTCGGCGGCGACGCCGCTGTCGCCTTTGATTCTGAGGGTCGATTGGTCCTCGAAGCCCGGTCACACCAGGCACTGCGCTGAGTTGAGCTACCGGCCATCAGCCCTGCCAGATAGATCATTCGAAAAAAGTCCTTCGGACCGGTTCGCCGCAACCCAGGGTTCGGCGTAGACTCGAACTTCAATGCCATCGGGGATGACGTCCCCACCGGCCAACGATTTTCAGGAGTGTCCCGTGAAAAAAGGGCGCCACCGCCGATACGAAGAGGCTCGGCAACTCAAGCAAACCAGCCATGACGACATCGATTCGCTCATGGACCGCATCGATGAAGACCCTTTCGATCTCCCCGTCACCGAAGAGGCAGCAACTGCCTTCGACGAAGACGACGAGTACGACGACTGACGAGCTGAGTGCGACCTGGGCTCGCTACTGCGGACCGCCGGTTTCTTCGAGGATCTCTCCAAGTTTTACGATTTCTGCTTCGACGACGACTCCGATGAAGTTCTCGTTGTCATCGAGCACGGCAATCATGTCGGTCTCGCCAACGTCCATGGCGGCAACAGCGTCGCGCAAGGACCAATGAGCGTTGGCAGTCGGCATGGTCGTGTCGAGCACGTCCATCACGGTCGTCGATTCCCACAAGTCTCGCTCGATCGCGGTACATGCGTCGACCGAGCACAATCCGAGATAGGTGCTGCCATCGACCACGGGCACCACGCGAACGCGCCGGCCCAGGGCGTGAATCCAAACGAATTCCGACAGCGACGCGTCTGGAGGCACGGTCAACACGTCGGTGGTGAGCGCCGCCGCCAGTGGAAGTGTCAAACGCTCCTCGAGGTGACCGCGGCGTTCAACCTGTTGTCCAACCGAGACTGAGGCGCGACCGGCTACGAGCTGCGAGAACGCTGAGGCGATGAGGGCAGGCACGACCGCGGCACCTCTGGTCGATTCGGCGACGAACATCACGGCGGCGATCGGCGTGCGGTAACCAGCAGCAATGAAGGCAGCCAAACCGAGAATGGGCCAAAGGCGAGCGTTGGTGCCCTCGAGGCCCGCACCATCGAGCGCCGATGACACGATCCCGCCGAGCAGCACGCCCTGAATCGCAAGCGGAATGAAAAGCCCGCCGGTACCGCCGGAACCAACGGTGACCATCGTGGCCGCAGCCCGGAAGAGGAACAGGACGAAAATCAGCTGAAGTGACCGCGTCGGGTCGCTCAACCACTCCACCACGCTGAATCCCGGACCGAGGGTGAGCGCCTCGTCGAAGATCGCTTCAGACGCAACGGCCAGCCCGCCGAGCAGGACGCCACCAACTATGACGAGTCGCACCGGGTGGTGAGCCTTTGAGATGGCCTTCGCTCGTCGGATCATCCATGCATAGACGCGGCCGCCGAAGCCGGCGCCAATACCGATCGCCACCGCACCGACGAGTTCGGCGGTACCGATGTCACCGGGGGCGATCGGATTCAGGAACGGTTCCTGTGTGATGAACGGCATTGATACGTATGTCAAGAAGCTGGCAGCAGACGCAATCAGTGCGGGGAGCAACGCTCGATGAGCAATGTCGTCTCGATACGGAGCCTCGAGTGCGAAGAGCACCCCCGTCGCTGGTGTCTGGAAAATGGCAGCAACGCCTGCCGCCGCACCGGCGGTGAGCAGGAGTCGGGCCCCATCCTTGCCGAGCCACTTGTCGAGTCGTCGGTGCAGCGAGAGACCGAAGACCGAACCGGCGTAGATCGCTGGGCCTTCGAGGCCGAGCGCTCCGCCTGATCCGATCGTCGCTGCGCCGGCGAACATTCGGGGCAGAAGATCCCGTTCGGGCAGGTCAGGATTCCTGGCGTGGAACTGGTTGATGTACTCGTCAGAGGTCGAGTTGGAGATACCGCCACCGACCGTTCGCAGCAACAGGGTGGCCACAGCGAGGCCAACCAGCGGAGCAATCGCTTGCACCGCGAGCGGCAGCTCGACGACCGCATGAAGCAAGAACGTGACGGTGAACCACTCGAATGCCGACAGGACAAGCCCGACGAGCACACCCAACCCTGCCGAAGCACTCAGCAGACGAGCGGCCCGCCCCTCCGGCAGCAGTGAACGGAGGAACCCGGTCATGCGAAGCTGACCGGAACGCTGCGCATGTCGAGTTCCAGTTGGACCTGTTCGAGTTCGACCACGAGCCGTTTGTAGAGATCTTCCCCGACCAACAGAGTCAGCTCGTCGCGACTGGTCTGGTACACCGGCAACTTGTTGGTATAGGCCGCGGGTTCCTCGATGCACCACCAATGGAACTCGTCGCCACCGGGGCCCCAGTCTTTGCGTTCCCAGGCCCTGACAAACACGGTGTCGTGCTCGTAGTCATCGGTGTGGACATCGAAACGAATGGGAACCTGCCAGCACACGTCTGGTTTGAAGTCGACCGGGCGCTTGCGTTGTTCGAGGGCCAGCCGGTGCAGGGCGCAGCCCGGCCCGCCGTCGAAGCCGCGCCGGTTCAGGAAAATGCATGCGCCATCGACCTTGCGGGTGACCCAGACGCCGTCTTTGTTCTTCTTGAACGGGCTGCCCTTCTTGCCCGCTCGACCGATGTACTGCCAGTTGCTCTCGTCGAGTTCGGCCGCAGCGGCGGCCACGTCTTTCATGTCGTCGTCATCGACGAAGTGGGCCCCGTGCACGCAGCATCCGAGTGACTCGGTCACGTCAGGCTCGGCCTCGATCGATGGGCATCCCTGGCCATAGATGCAGTGGTAGCCCGAGAGCAAGAATGTGGCGTCGAACATCCAGCGATCGCCAGAATCGTCGATCAGCTCAACCCAGCGATGACCATCGGCCGGGGGCACGATTCCTGCAGAAGACACTTGGGCGAGGTTAGCGGCCAGACTGGCAGCCATGAGCGAACTTCACGACGATCGTTTGGAAGAACTCAAGATAGAGCTGGAGTCGATCTCGGAACGCCTCCAAGACCTCTCGATCGACATCCTTCGCGAGGCCGTCGATCAGGGCGAAACAACTCGGCCGCCAATCGACAAAACACTGGCTGCCGCTCGCCGAGCGGTCGACAAAGCCGTCCGCACCCTCGACCCCAACTAGCGCACCCGGGGCCTGCAGTTCCGGGGGTCGTTGCTGGCGCGTGAATGCCGCAGAACGCTTGCTGTCAGGCGAATTCTTCGTTTTCGGGTTCGAGGTCGTGGACCAGATCCCTGGGAGCCCGCTCGTCAGCGGTGCCGGCGCCCGCACCAAGATCGTTGACCCGATGAATGAGCGCCGTCAGTCTGGCGAATGACCGATTGTCGAAGTTGAACGCAAGCCGAGGGAGCTCGGCGGCGTCGTCGTCCCTGATCTCGGTCTTGGTGGCCTGTGTCGGCGCAATCTCGCCGCTGGCCACGATGTCGCCGAACTCGCTGTTCAGGATCGAATAGGCGCTGTCTGGCAACTCGTGACGCAGACGAATCACGAGGCGCTTACCGACGTAGCGCATCGAGTGGAACGAGCTGTAGAAGTGACAGATGTAGCGAACGGCCTCGTCGACGTCATGGGTGTGGAGATACAGCGACTTGTCAGCGGGGTTCACCATGCCGCCGCCTTCGAGCTCCTCGGCCACGAACCGCTTCCAACCGTCCCAGTACGTCGATCCAGGGTGGTCGAGCAGCACAATGGGTGCGGGATAGCTCTTGCCCGTCTGGATGAGCGTCAGCAGCTCAAAACCTTCGTCGAGTGTGCCGAAGCCGCCGGGGAAGAGAGCGAACGCATCGGCCTCTTTGACAAAGAACAGCTTGCGAGTGAAGAAATACTTGAACGTGGCGAGCTTCGGATCACCATCGATGATGTCGATCGCTCGCTGCTCGAAAGGCAGCACGATGTTGACGCCATAGCTGCTCTCGGCACCTGCCCCTTCGATCGAGGCCTTCATGATGCCGGGCCCCGCACCGCTGATGATCATCCAGTCCAACGCAGCAATGGCACGGCCGAACTCGACCGCCATCAGGTAGTCAGGATGGTCGGGCTTCGTACGAGCCGAACCAAAGACCGTGACTTTCGCAGCGTGCGGATCCTGCGAAAAGACCCGATAGCCGTTGAGCATCTCGACGAGGGACTGCGAAGCGATCTTGAGGTCGAGACGCTCGAGCTCAGCAGCATCCATGTCGAGAGCCGTCACGATGAGCCGACGGATCAGATCATCGTTGGTATCGAGGCCGACCGTAGCGACGAGCTCACTGATGAGCCGGTCGACGTCTCCATCTCCGTAGGTATTGCGTGCCTTGGGCGCTGTCATGCATCGGACAGTACTCCGACTCTCCCGTAGAGCGTTGTGCGCTGCACGAGCCGGCGGCCCATGGGTGTGACGAGCCCTTCGAAGTCATCTGGAGTCAGATGTTGACCGTGAGCGGCGCCAGCGGCGCGAGAGATGTTCTCGTCCATGAGAGTGCCGCCGAGGTCGTTGCAGCCGGCTTGAAGGAGTTGGCGCACGCTGTCGAGGCCGATCTTGACCCAGCCGGATTGAATGTTGTCGATGTAGCCCCGGTAAGCGATGCGAGCGACCGCATGAACCATGAGATTCTCCCGGAACGTCGGGCCGCGGCGGGAATGCTTCTGCAGGTACAGCGGCGACGCCATGTGAACGAACGGCAGACCAACGAACTCAGTGAAACCACCGGTCTCCTTCTGGAGGTCACGGGTGATGATGAAGTGTTTGGCCCAGTGTTCCGGTCTCTCGACCGCTCCAAACATCATCGTGACGTTCGAGGCAAGGCCGACCGAATGGGCCGTGCGATGCGCTTCGAGCCATTCCTCGGTGTTGATCTTGTCTGGACACAAGATGGCCCGCATGTCATCGCTGAGGATCTCAGCCGCGGTGCCCGGCAAGGAGCGCAGGCCCGCGTCCATGGCTCGCTTCAGGTAGTCGGCCAACGGCTCATCGAGCCGCTTGGCACCCTCGGTGACCTCCAAGGCGGTGAAGCCGTGGATGTGGATGTCGGGGCTGGCTTCTTTCACGGCCTGGGCGACATCGATGTAGTAGTTACCGTCGAAGTCCGGGTGAATTCCGCCTTGCAGGCAGACCTCGGTGGCACCCATCTCGGTCGCCTCGATGACCCGCTCCTGCATCTCCTGCAACGTCAGCAGGTATGGCTTGCCACGCAGGTTCAGGCTGAGCGGCCCCTTCGAGAAGCCACAGAACTTGCACTTGAAGGTGCAGACGTTCGTGTAGTTGATGTTGCGGTTGATGACAAAGGTGACATCGTCGCCGACGATCTCCTTGCGCAGATCATCAGCGAGCGCTGCGACGGCCGAGACCTCAGGGCCGCGAGCGCTGAACAGCGTGACGATTTCATCATGGCCGACTTCTTGGCCGGCTCGGACGCCATCAATGACCTCGGCGACGGCCCCTCGGATGGGGGCGTGGTCTCGATCGATCAAGTTCGGTGGCGTGCTCGGCGAGCCGGAGTACCACTGGGTGCTTCGGTCACCAATGATGACGACATCTGCGCCGTCGTCGCCAACCTTCACGAACTCGGCCTTCTCGGGGAACACGGCGCCGGGGTCATCGCGACCCAATGATTCTGAGTCGCTTCGGTCCATCACCGGAAAGCGCAGCGCTTCGTCGAGGAACCGCTCGGGTTGCTGGGCGAACTCGGGGTAGATCGTGAGCCGCGGCGCCAACACGTGTCCGCGCCCCTCGGTGATCTCTTGCAATCGGTCGAGGTCTGGCCAAGGGCGCTCGGGGTTGACGTGGTCAGCCGTGATGGGGGAGACCCCGCCCCAGTCGTCGATACCCGCATCGAGCAGCTCTGCGAAGTCGTCGCTGAGGTTCGGCGGAGCCTGCAAGTGGACGTCGGCCGGCAGAATCAGACGAGCGAGCGCAATGCTCCGAAGGTAGGTCTCCTGATCACAGGCCTCGTGCTTCCACATCGCCGTCCCGGCCTTGGGAAGGAAGTTCTGAACAATCACTTCCTGTACGTGGCCGTGGCGTCGATGGCTGGCAGCGATCGCCTCGAGCGCCTCGATCCGATCGAGCTCGGTATCGCCGATGCCGACCAAGATGCCTGTTGTGAACGGAATCTGCAGCTCGCCTGCGGCTTCGAGGGTGGCGAGGCGACGAGCCGGCACTTTGTCAGGTGCGTTGAAGTGTGTGTCCAGATCGTCACGAATCGACTCGATCATCATTCCTTGGCTGGGGGCCACCGCCCTGAGCTGCGCCAGCTCTTCTGGATACAGCGCACCAGCGTTCGCGTGGGGAAGCAGCCCGGTCTTCTCGAGCACGAGGGCGCACATCGCTGCGAGGTAGTCGACGGTACTTTCGTAGCCGTTCTCGGTGAGCCACTCCTGGGCTTGTGGGTAGCGAAGCTCTGGTCGTTCTCCAAGAGTGAACAGCGCCTCGTGGCAGCCTTGCTTGGCGCCCTGCCGAGCAATCTTCAGCACCTGATCAGGCGTGAGGAACGGCGCATCGAGGCGGGCCGGTGGTTGAGCGAAGGTGCAGTAGCCGCACTGGTCGCGACACAGCATCGTGAGCGGGATGAATACCTTGGGTGAGTACGTGACCCGCGTGCCGAACAAGTCGTCGCGAAGCGCGGCGGCCCTCGACATGAGCTCGGCGGTGCTGAGATCGCTGAGCGCGCTGTTGGGGGCTTCGGTCGCTGGGGTTTGAGTCATTATGGCTTCCTGCTTCGGATGTGTTCGTGTACGACGACTTCGTCGCACTCGGGACAGAGCACTCGCTGGGTGAGAGG
>RCMY010011230.1_pt1 | contig 11448 bp, 12 predicted proteins | sample 2041341 | NCBI WGS metagenome assembly RCMY01 (sample SAMN09708234, study PRJNA481090) | Marine sediment metagenome, whole genome shotgun sequencing project.
GCGACCCGCGCGCCCGCTTTATAAAAACCGCGTGCGGTGGCAAGGCCAATGCCTTTGCTACCGGCTGTCACCAATACCGATTTGTTTTCGAGTTTCAGGTCCATAATATAATACCGATCCGATTTGTTAGGGGTGCCTGCTTAGCTTTTGTAATTTGCGTTGCCGATAAATGAACTACCATATCTGGTGCAGTAACAGGTCGCCACCCCCTGTGCATGATCAGTGGATAGTTTTTTTTGTAAATTCAGCCATCGGCTCTTGCACTTTGCGCGAGGCTTAGGAGGTCCATGCGTCGCTGCGCTGCAGCATGAATCGGCGCTCGACGAAGCGATTCATTTATGCGACGAGTGGAGTCGTTAAAATGTCATTTACCCCCTTGCATAAAAATTTGATTCAGCCACTATAGGTTGTGGTTAGGCCAAGGGGGCACACCAACTTATAGTGTTACACGTCTGTGCTGCCGACTCGGTGGGCAGCTCCCTTTGCGCCAATTGCAACCGAATATACGGGATTTCGGGCAGGAAAATAAATGCCCGCCCGGGCGATAAAACTGTTAGGATGAAAGCTTCGGCGTGAGTCGAACAAGACAGGAACAAACGCCCGTAAAAAATCCCGGTGATCAATTGGCCAGAAGGTCGGTGTGATTGTTGGATTAGTAGTGTGATTTTAGGGGGCTTTGATGGATTTTAGAGACAACCGCGACAACGAGAATATGTCCGGAACAGATGTGAGTGAGAGTGAAATGGGCGCGGAAGTATTGGATACGCCAAAAAGCAAAGCCAAAAACACAAAGCCGACCAGCGAACCGGAAGTCAGTAAAAAGGCAGCTGCAGAAGCTGCCTCGGCCAAGGCCAATGATGAAAAGGAACTGAAAGCGGAGCGCGACAGCCACAGCGTTGAAAAGCGCCGTTTCACGATCACGCAGGACGAAAGCCGCGATGATCTGCTGACCGACTTTGGCAAGGAAACGCTCAAGGACCGCTATCTGTTGCCGGGAGAATCCTTTCAGGACCTGTTTGCCCGCGTTGCCGACGCCTATGCGGATGACCAGGATCATGCCCAGCGGCTTTATGACGCGATCTCCAGGCTCTGGTTCATGCCGGCGACGCCCGTGCTGTCCAACGGCGGCACCGGACGCGGCCTGCCGATCAGCTGCTATCTCAACAGCGTCGACGACAGCCTCGGCGGCATCGTCAACACCTGGAACGAAAATGTCTGGCTCGCCTCGCGCGGCGGCGGCATCGGTACCTATTGGGGCGCGGTTCGCGGTATCGGCGAGCCGGTTGGCCTCAACGGCAAGACATCGGGTATCATTCCGTTCGTCCGCGTGATGGACAGTCTGACCCTGGCGATTTCGCAAGGTTCGCTGCGCCGCGGATCGGCGGCTTGCTATCTCGACGTCAACCATCCGGAAATCGAAGAATTCCTTGAAATCAGAAAGCCTTCCGGCGACTTTAACCGGAAAGCCCTGAACCTGCACCACGGCGTATTGCTGACCGACGAATTTATGGAAGCGGTGCGGGACGGCACGGAATTTGATCTCAAATCGCCGAAGGACGGTTCGGTTCGCAGCACCGTCGATGCGCGCAGCCTGTTCCAGAAACTGGTCGAGACGCGGCTGGCCACGGGTGAGCCCTATATCATCTTCAGCGACACGGTGAACCGGATGATGCCCAAGCATCACCGCGATCTGGGTCTCAAGGTTTCCACCTCCAATCTTTGTTCGGAGATCACACTGCCCACGGGTCGCGATCACCTTGGCGAGGACAGGACCGCAGTGTGTTGCCTGTCCTCGCTTAATCTCGAAAAGTGGGACGAGTGGTCGGTCGAGAAGGGCTTTATCGAGGATGTCATGCGCTTCCTCGACAATGTCCTGCAGGATTATATCGACCGCGCGCCACCCGAAATGGCGCGGGCGAAATATAGCGCGATGCGCGAACGCAGCGTCGGTCTCGGCGTGATGGGTTACCACAGCTTCCTCCAGGCACGCGGCCTCGGCTTCGAAAGCGCGCTGGCAAAATCGTGGAACCTCAAGATCTTCAAGCATGTTTCAGCCAAAGCGTCCGAAGCCAGCATGATGCTGGCCAAGGAACGGGGACCGTGTCCCGATGCCGCCGATCAGGGCGTGATGGAGCGGTTCTCCTGCAAGATGGCGATCGCACCGACCGCGTCGATCAGCATCATCTGCGGCGGCGCCTCGGCCTGTATCGAACCGATCCCGGCGAATATCTACACCCACAAGACGCTCTCGGGCAGCTTTGTGGTGAAGAACCCGCATCTGCTGAAACTGCTGCAGGAGAAGAGCAAGGACAGCAACAATGTCTGGAATTCGATCCTCGAAAAGGGCGGCAGCGTCCAGCATCTCGATTTCCTCAGCGCCGAGGAAAAGGACACCTACAAGACCAGCTTCGAGATCGACCAGCGCTGGCTGCTCGAACTCGCCGCCGATCGCACGCCCTATATCGACCAGGCGCAGTCGCTGAACCTGTTCATCCCGGCTGACGTCGACAAGTGGGACCTGCTGATGCTTCACTTCCGCGCGTGGGAGCTGGGCATCAAGTCGCTCTATTATCTGCGTTCGAAATCGATCCAGCGCGCCGGATTTGCCGGTGGCGAAACGATGATGAGCGAACCGGCAACGGGCGGCGGCGTCGAGGCGGACAATACGCTCGACCCGAAGACGGTCGAACTGATGACCACCGCTGGCTCTACGGATTATGACGAATGTCTCGCCTGCCAGTAGGCGGCGCGGCATAATATTTGCCCACTGCCCCCTCCCTTTGCTCCTTTTGGGAGGGGGTCGTTTTTTTGAAAGTAAAAGAGCGCGCAGCACAATAATTGTCATCCCAGCGAAGGCTGGGACCCAAGCCAAAATATGGTGCGGGAAACAAGATTGATTTAGGTCCCAGCCTACGCTGGGATGACGACAGTAAAAGCGGAGAACGAGTTAACATGTCACTTCTGGAAGCACGCAAAACCTACAAGCCCTTTGAATATCCCTGGGCCTATGACTTCTGGAAACGCCAGCAGCAGATCCACTGGATGCCGGAGGAAGTGCCGCTCGGCGAGGATTGCCGCGACTGGGCGCAAAAGCTGACCGATCACGAACGCAATCTGCTGACCCAGATTTTCCGCTTCTTCACCCAGGCCGATGTCGAGGTGCAGGATTGCTATCACGACAAATATGGCCGGGTGTTCAAACCGACCGAAATCAAGATGATGCTGACCGCGTTCAGCAACATGGAAACCGTCCATATCGCCGCCTACTCGCATCTGCTCGACACCATCGGCATGCCGGAAAGCGAATATTCGATGTTCCTCGAATATGAAGCGATGAAGGACAAGCACGACTATATGGGCACATTCGGCGTCGACAATGACGAGGATATTGCCAAGACGCTGGCGATGTTCGGAGGATTCACAGAGGGCCTGCAGCTGTTCGCCAGCTTCGCCATGCTGATGAACTTCCCGCGCTTCAACAAGATGAAGGGCATGGGCCAGATCGTCACCTGGTCGATCCGCGACGAAAGTCTCCACTGCGAGGGCATTATCAAGATGTTCCACACCTTCTGCCAAGAACGCGACTGCCTGACCAAATCGGTCAAGGACGATATCATCGACTGCTGCCAGAAGACCGTGCGGCTCGAAGATGCCTTCATCGACCTCGCGTTCAGCGACGGCCCGGTCACCGGCATGACCGCCAAGGAAATCAAGCGCTACATCCGTTATATCGCCGACTGGCGCCTCGGACAGCTCGGCTTCCAGCCGATCTACATGGTAGAAGACCACCCGCTGCCCTGGCTAGCCCCGCTGCTCAACGGCGTCGAACACGCCAATTTCTTCGAAGCCCGCGCCACCGAATATTCAAAAGGCGCAACCAAGGGCGAATGGAACGACGTCTGGTCAAGCTTCGACCAGCGCAAGGGCAAGGTCGCGAATGAAGACGAGGCTGTGGATGACGGGCCGGATATGTTTGAGGAAGCGGGGGTTGCTGCGGAGTAGGGGATTGCTCCATGCTACACGGGTTCTCCATAGGCGGCTTTAGAAACTTCTCAGCCGACCCTCAATGGGTAGGACCACTTGGTAAAATAAATGTATTCATCGGTACCAACAATTCGGGAAAGTCTAATGTGCTCCGATTTGTTCGTCGTTTTTTGGCACCGTTAATCGGTGAGCCGGATTTAAAAGACATAAATCGATCTATCGACGCCCCTCAAAACGGCAAGCCAGTTCAATTCACCGAAATATTACTTCCTTTCGACAATGGAAATCATATTTCTGAATTGACAAACACTATAGAAAAATGGCCTCAAAATTGGACCGACGCGCTTAGTGAGTTTGTTTTTCAAAACGGGGCCTTCTTAAAATTACCTATCTCAAACGAAAGATTTGGAAGCCCCAGTTTTTGGGGAACTGTACCTGAAAATGTTAGTCGTCCAGACGAACATTCATTCTATGGGATGTGGCAAAGCTTTACCCACTCGAACCAAGGTTCATTCAAGCAACATTGGTACATGGATACAATGAACCATCTAGTCAAACTGGCTTGCCGTGAGAAAATCCAACCTCACTATATCAGAGCGTTTCGACAATTTACGACTAGATTACCGGCATTTGCAGACGAATACACAAAGGATCATGGTGAAGACCATTTGATCGATGAAATAGATAAGATCGCGAACCCGCCTTGGGACAAAGATAGGCTGAGGAAAGATTTTGTAGATCTGCAAGACTTTATGAAATTTCTTCTAGATGATGACAGCATTCAGATCGATATTCCAAACGACAACTCCACAATCAATGTTCGGTCGGGCCATTCCTACGTGCCAATTGAGGCACTCGGATCCGGAATTCATGAAGCGTTTCTATTAGCTGCGGCAGTAGTTCTTCGGCAAGATCACACGATCTTGTTAGAAGAACCCGAAGTTCATTTGCATCCTGCGTTACAGAAAAAGTTCATGCAGTTTTTGCTAAATCGAAATAGTGGACAAATTTTTATCACTACCCATTCGGCTTCAATAATTGATATTGAGGGAGTCAATGTATTCCACGTGCAATCAGAATCAGGTCATGCGAAAATTCGTCCAATAATAACTGAACGTGAACGACATCATTCATGTTCCGAATTGGGGTATAGAGCGAGCGAACTTGTACAGGCAAACTTTGTAGTTTGGGTCGAAGGTCCGTCGGACAGAGTGTACCTCAACGCATGGCTGTCTCAATCTGCTCCAGAGTTGCAGGAAGGTCGCCATTATTCGATTATGTTTTATGGAGGCAAATTATTGAGTCATTTGTCAATGCAACATGAGTCAGTTGAAGAATTTGTTCGGCTTCTGCCGATCTGTCGTTCTGCTGCTATCCTCATCGATAGCGATCGATCTAAGGTACGGGAGCGGTTACGAGACACGAAAGAGCGGGTGTTGACCGAAGTTCAGGAAAATGGCGGTTTTTCATGGGTCACATGCGGTCGTGAAATTGAGAACTACTACTCGGTCGCTGATCGAGAAAAGGCAATTTCTTCAATTCACAGAAATTTTGCGAGACTTTGCGAAAAAAAAGACAAATTCAGCAAGCCGATCGACTTTGTAAGGAGCACCGACGGAAAAAAGAGAGTGACTGCGGACAAAATGAAGTTGGCAAGATATCTTGTTCACCACTCAGATGTAGATGAAGCCATGCGCAAACATAAAACCCAACTCAACAAGCTGATCAAATGCATTCGTGATGCCAATTGATTGATATTTACGGAAATTACGGCGGCAGTCTACTAAATGCGCCAATTTGAAATCGCGCTGGTCCGCCTATTCCTCTGCCATCAACCCACGCGAAACAAAATTTCCTACATTTGTAACAATCCATCCAACATGACGCAAAACAAGGCGTCCTTGGCCCCAAGTTTGACAAACTTTGGGCTCTGCCTGGTGGCTCGCGGTCAACTTCCTCTCCCATAGGGAGAGGGAAGTGGAACTTGCCAGCTTGCTGGCTAGTGAAACTCGGTGAGGGGTTTTGAACCGCTGAAAGATTTAACCCCTCACCGACTGCGACCAACCCCGGATGTCATCCGGGGAAGTCTTCGTTGCCTCTCCCTATGGGAGAGGATGTTAACTGGAATGACAGGCAACCCCATCCTCACCCGCTATTCCCGAAATCCGCGCCACCCTTCTCGCTCAGCGGCGCATCATCTTCCGCTTCGTCCAGGATGCCGAGATCGCTTTCCTCGTCGTCGTCATTGCGCTCGCCGGCAAACGCGCCGCCCTCGATCCGGCCGCTTTCCGCCATCTGTTTCATATGGTCGACCGTGTCCTGCGCGTCGTCGGGGATGATCTGCGCGGGGTTGGTCTTGCCGCCATGGCTGCTGTCCGCAACGTCTTCCCGCTTGGCCTTGGTGTCGCGCTGCGCCTCGGTGGCCACTTTCTGCGCCTGCGCATCGTCGCGCTGTGACTTGTTGATATTGGATTGATTGCTATTCTGGTCCTGGGTCATGATCGCTCTCTTTCTGTTACCCGGTCAACGCAGCGGCAGCGGGTTCGTTCCGTTGGCAGAAAGCCTTCGCCCCGACCACCACTTCCTCCATTGACGCTACGGCCAGCTTGGCTTAGCCTTTCCCCAACAATAAACGGGGAGGAAAATATCATGAAATTTCTGGATGGATTTACCGAACACACCTACGCGCTGCTGCGGATCGTCGCGGGCCTGTTGTTCATGGCGCATGGCGTCCACAAATATTTCGGCTTCCCGATAGCGTTCGAATATCCGCTGAACCCGATGATGTACGCGGCCGGCGGGATCGAGCTGGTCGGTGGTGTAATGATCGTGCTCGGCCTGTTCACCCGTCCCGCCGCCTTTATCGCCAGCGGCATGGCTGCTGCGGCTTACTGGATGGCGCATGGCTCCGCCGGCCTGTTCCCGATTGCCAATGGCGGGGAACTGGTCGTGCTCTACTGCTTCATCTTCCTCTATATCGCCGCGCGCGGTGCCGGCATCTGGAGCGTCGAATAGCCAGAGAGGCTGAAGCGTGGTCACGGCGCGATGGTTCACCAATGCTGACAGGTCGCGTCACTGACCGTTCATATTGCCCTTAGTAAAACCCTGTCACCTTATCAAAAAGAACCACAACGGGAGTTTTATCATGCGCAATATCCTCATGTCACTTGCCGCCGCATCTCTGGTCGTACCCGCCGCCGCTGTACTGGACAGCGCGCCGGCCTACGCCAAGAAAAAGCACAAGAGTCGCTATGACAACCGCGGGCGCTATTACGAGCCCCGCCGCATCAGCCGCGACGAACGCATCTGGCGCGGCAAGGACGGGCGCTATCATTGCAAGCGCGACAACGGCACCACCGGCCTGATCATCGGCGGCGCGGTCGGCGCTCTGGTCGGCCGTGAAATCGACAGCAGAGGGGATCGCACGGTCGGCACGCTTTTGGGCGCAGCGGGCGGTGCACTCCTGGGCCGCGAGATTGATCGTGGCGGGTTGAAGTGCCGCTAGGCTGAACGAGTATCGACGTGACGGCCTGCTGCCGAATGGGTAGCGGGCCATCACCGATGATTAGCTTCCCGTCATTCCGATCAACGCAACTATCGCGCCAACAGCAAATGCCATTATGCTGGCATAAACCCATCCCTTCACCCTTTTGCCTGCAGCCTCGCCTTCTGCCCGCGCTGCATTGGCTACTGCTCGATAGTCCCTTTCGGCTGCTTCCGGTCCGCTGTCCTTATCGGGTTTGGGCAAGATCGCTGCAATTGCAGCCAGCGAAAGGTCTTGCGACAGCAACCGCCATTCGTCGGCCCGCCGTCGCCGGTGATAGGCCTGGGTAAATCCGCGTTGGGACTTAAGTGTATGATCAATGGCTACAGACGCTGCGATTACACCGATAATCCAGAATATGACCGGCAATGCCAGCGCGGGCGCCCCAAGCGCGCTTCCTTCCGATTGGGCAAATGTTACCCATAATCCCGCTGCGCCACCATTCAGCGCAAGCAACAGCTTCAGCCGCTCCATTTCGAGGCGATGGGTAAATTTATTCAGTTCCAGTTCGTGGGCGCGATCCAGTTGATATTTCTGCAATAGAAAGTCGCTGGTCGCCGTTCTGTCCGCGTCATCCCGTCCCGATGCCATCAAACGCGCCTCCTCTAGACGCTGAATATATCACATTTGGCCGGAAACCGCCACCATGGCCCGGTTGACCTTGGCTCATTCAAGTGTATTATATCCACAATACACAAGGAGAGCTCACCATGCGTCCACGCACCCTGTTTCTGATCGCCACTGCTATTGCGATGCCGGGCTGCTCTGCCGCTGTAGCCGCCGATGCCGCGCCTGTTTCGCTGTCCGCCGGCCCGACCGCGCTGGATGATGCCGGGCTGTTCGCAACATTGGCCGAACTGGACAGCGCGCTGTTCGGGGCCGCGTTTGGCAGCTGCGACATCGCGCGGGTCCGGTCGCTCGTCTCCGACGATCTTGAGTTCTACGATGACCGCAGCGGGCTGACCAATACCAGCGGAGAGGAATTCGTCCAACATATCAACTGCCTGAACTGGACCGAAGGCAACGACCCACAGATCGCGCGGCGGCTGGTGCCGGAAAGCCTGACGGTCGAGCGTCTTGGCGACTGGGGCGCGATGCAGCGCGGCCGTCACCAATTCTATCTGGTTGTGCCCGATGGCGAAGACCGGCTGGAGGGCGATGCCGATTTCATCCATTTGTGGCGCTATGATCCGGCAGGCTGGAAAATCGCACGCGTCATCAGCTATGGTCATCGCCCTGCCGCGGCCGGCGACTGAGCCGACGAGATCCTGAGCCGAAGGCCAGCGAAGCTAAACGCGTTCAGGATGACGAAAATATTGGATATGGCCAGTTCGGTCAAAGCCACTTTTCACCAGTTTTTAAGTATGTTCCTGTAAATTTGGTCCATGTTGACGATGACCAACATTCTGCTGGCTTTCCTCCTGATCAATGCCTGGACATTTGTGATGTTCGGCTGGGACAAGGTCCAGGCGGAAAAATTCCAGTGGCGGGTGTCAGAGGCAACACTTTTGCGGCTTGCCCTGTTCGGCGGTTCGCTGGGCGCTTATGCCGGTCGGGCGCTGTTTCGCCACAAGACGCGCAAGCAGCCGTTCAATAGCAGATTGCAGAATATCGGGCTGATCCAATTGGCTGCTTTGACCTTTTGCGGTGTCTATTTTTATGAACCGGGCGGCCTGTCCACGCCGGCGCAGGCAGAGAGGGTGCAGACCTTCGCTCAGCGGCCCCCAATCAAGCGCCTATTATCAAAATTGCGATGCCGCCCGAAGCGCCGGCGTTGCGCCGCTCTATCGGGGCGATCCCGGCTATCGGTCGCCGCTGGATCGAGACAATGACGGCATCGCCTGTGAACCCTATCGTCGGCGTTGAGCCAGCATTTAAAAAAGGAAAACCGTACCGAAGCATCTTCCTCTCCTATAGGGAGAGGCAACGAAGACTTCCCCGGATAACATCCGGGGTTAGTCGCAGTCGGTGAGGGGTTTTAGCTCTCTCGGCTGTTCCAACCCCTCACCGAGTTGCGCTAGTGAACAAGTTCACAAGCTCCACTTGCCTCTCCCTATGGGAGAGGGCTGAAATGTCCAATTGCGGCAATGATTGGGAAAATGGCGAGTCCCAACCCAGTATTATAAAAATCACTTTACCTCCGCGGTAGCAATTGCCGCCAGTCACCCCATAGCACAACCACCAGACAGGCACCAATCACCGCGAGATCAACAACAGGCTCGGCCGCACTATATTGCAGACCGGCGAGCGCCGCCAGACCGGCAATCGCGCCCCAGATCACGAACAGCTTGCGTCCGCCGTCCCAGCCTTTGACGAGACCGATGCCGGCAGCGAAAAGAAGCATCGGAACCAGCATCAGCAGCACCGGACCCACGCCGGGTAGCAGCAGGAACATCGATGATGACAGCATCGGCGGCAGCGCGGGCAGGGGGATGGGAATGAAGTTCAGCGCCGCGACGATAATCGCGCCCCAGCCGATATATATACGATATTTTTCCATCCGCACGGGATATCAGGACTGGCGGCATTTGCTATCCCTTCCTGCCATTTTCCGGATCGGGCCTCTGTCCTACAATATCGCTTTGTGATAGAGATGGCTTCATGAGAGATATTGCTGACCGACTGGTTCAACCACCTGTAAAAACGCCCAAAATGGCGTTTTGGGGAGAAGTGGATATTTTTTCTTTTAACACTGTAAAGTTTGTAAAGTTCGGGTCGGTGGCGGCGTGAGATTTGTCCGAATCATTTTTGTTGCCGCCGCTGCTTGGGGCTTCCTCGCTCTGATCCCCGGTCTGTTTGCGCCAGCGGGTCCGCAGCCGGAATATTATTACGGCTTTATCGGGCTGGCTCTGGTGTTCCAGCTGGTCTTTGTGATGATCGCCTTCGACCCGGCCCGTTACCGCGCGCTGATTCCGGTCGCGATACTCGAAAAGCTGTCCTTTTTTCTGCCCGTTACGATCCTCTACACACAGGGCAGGGTAGCGACTGGCAGCGTCTTTTACGGGGCGATGGTCGACGGGTTGCTGATGCTTTTGTTCGCGCTGGCATGGTATCTGGCCCGCAGGGAGCCGGGCTAGCACCAGTCGCGGCGGTAGCCCTGCCAGCGTTCGGCCAGCCCCTCTGCGACCAGTGTATCGCCAAGACTCCGGCCATCGCGGGTGATGATGCGCAGGTCACGGCCATATTTGTCCTGGTCACGGTCGATCCGCGCGAGCGAGAAGGCGCCCTGATTGAGCAAGTCCTGGAGCCGTATCTTGGCCTGCTGCCCCAGCCGCTTTTCGGAGGCGCAGCCGGGACTCGAAATTTCCGGTGTGTTGATATCGGCGATCCGGATCTTGCGGCCCTCGAACCAGATGGTATCGCCATCGACAACGCAGGTGTAGCGGTCGGGTCCGAAGCAGATACCGAAACTGGCGCGGTGCGGATCCATACCGACCGCTGCTGTGGTGGTGGCGGGACCGCCGCTCAGGAAAATCGCGAGAAACAGCGCCGTGCACATGGCGGCGGTGATCACGATGAAGGTGGGCCAGCGGAGGTCGTTCACCGGATGAAAGATAGCGGGCAAATGTTAAAGGAGATTAAATGGCGGTGCTAAATTGGAGGGGTAGGCAGAGGGCATACGGTTTGTGCCGGTCGGGGCATCTTCGGTGATCAGATCACCAAAGATGCGCTGTTGTTGACCGCAGGGCCGATCGAGGCGGTGAGGAAGACAGCGGCCGATACGAAAGCGGCGAAGGCGGCTGTGAGACGGTTCTGGAATTTGGGGGACAACATATTCGGGATTCCTTTCTGGGGGTCTAGGCGATCAGGGCGGCGGCATTGTTGACGGCAGGACCAACGCTGGCGCTGACAAAAACAGCGGCTGCAAAGAGAGCGGCAAAAGCGGCGGCGACTTGGTTCTGGATGTTGGTGTTGGTCAT